>FTDD01000078.1_pt1 | contig 7762 bp, 5 predicted proteins | sample 1639881 | NCBI WGS metagenome assembly FTDD01 (sample SAMEA3914869, study PRJEB12502) | metagenome | biome: forest; material: soil | place: USA | collected 2012-03-12 | depth 0.1 m | reverse complement strand
GGCCAGATGCTCGCGCACCAGGAACGGATCGAGCGAAGGAATGTCATCGAGGCAGCGCAGGACCTGTACGTCCGGGTTGGAGGCGATGTCCTTGTCGTTGAAATAGGAGGCGGCAAAGGCCTCAAAGCCGATTTGGTCGACGAAAATGGCGCGCCCGCCCAGCTTGAGGTCGCTGCCGTCGAAGGGCAGGATGATCTTGGTCGCCGTCCGGCGCGGGCGGGCGAAATATTCGCGCTCATTGGGTCGCACCGTATGCTTGACCACCATGGCCTTGTTCAGTTGCACATTGCGAAAGAACGGACTGAGGCGATAGCCCGGATCCTTGGCGTTGTTCAGATGCACATGCGTCAGGTTGAGGATACGGCTGGTCGACGCGGTATCGCTCAGGCTGGCGAGGTTGCGCACCTCGTGAATGCCGGCGTGAAAATGGCTATCTGAAGCAAGCAGCATATACGTCTCACGTCGTTCAGAAGGGTATTTTTACAATCTCGGATTGTATATTTCACACCCTTAAATTGTGTGAACTTTGTTGCGTACTCCAGGCAGGCTTGGCTTGTGTGTAAAAACATCTCTAAGATGAGCGCGCACTTACCGGAAGTTTGTTATTTGTGCGTCGGCCATTAACTTGCTGTACGCATAACGCTCTAGAATTTCGAGGTTTCGACGTTGAAAAATTTTCAGGGGCTGAAGGACAAGGGGTGGGAAGTCGTCCCGGCGGATCAGATCGTATCGGCGGTCGGGGCGGCCCCGACCGCGTTCGTCCTGTTCACAATTAATGATTGTCAGGCGTGCCAGCGCGCGCTGCAAGCCATTCATCCCGATATGATCAAAGCTTTTGGATGCGTTCCGCTTCTTGTCGTGTTTCGGGAAATGAATGTCGAAGACAACACAAGAATGAGGGAACTCCGGGTTGCCATTACGCCGCAATCACGCATTTACGTGGGCGGTAAAATCGTGGCCGCATGGCAGGGCCTGGATCAAGATTTGACGGACGAAGACATCATAAGCTTCAACACCGACTGGATGAAGAAGCACTGCCCGCAAAAAGCCGAAAAAGTCACAGCGACGGGACCTGCGGTCTAAAACCTGGACCTGACCTTCAGTTCATAGAAAAATACATATTGTCGAAGTCGATTACGACCTTCTTGGTGGACAACAAGGTCTCTTGGCCAAACAAACCATGATAGGCGGGCCCCGTGCTTTTGATCAGTGGAACGCTTTTGATGTTAACGTTCGCAGAGCCGATACCGAGATCGATATTGGTGATTAAAAGGGCCTCCTGATCGACGTTCGCGCCGTCGACACCCTGGTATCCCAAAGGCACGGATCCGGCGGCGCGTTCGACGCCTGGATGGGCCAGCAGAAGCGTCTGATTGAAGATGGTTTTGTCCGCACCCGTGTCGATCAGGATGCGAACGGGCTCCGGGTCCGAATTTATCCGCGCCATCACATAAGGTTGCCACCAGTGGAAGATCATGTTTGACGGCCCGACCTGCTCGCCAGGTGTGTGACCATAAACCAGGGTGTCGTTGCCATCGGTGTGGTCGAATTCCAGGCGGCCCAACTGGTTGAGAACGGACATTCCGACGATTATTTGATCGATCGGATCCGGCCATTTGCTGTCGGGAATGACCACAAAGAGCACGTTTTTGAAGCGGCAATTTCCGATTTGCAAATCGGGGGCAATGGCGATGTTCGCGGCGACAAGATGGCCATTCGCGGTCGTCACCTGGGATGTGCCCTCGACAGCGCGCAGCTCCAGTTTTTTTGCGTTCGAGGCCGAGATGACTGAAAAAGTTGATGCGGTATCGATAAGGGCATCCTGGATACGACCGTTGACAGAAATCGAAGCCAGCGGAAGTTTATTGGCGTCGCGTTTGAGCGGAATTTTCCCGGCCGCCTTGATCGCAAGAATATCCGTCTGTTCGTCACGCAGGCTGGCGTGAAGGGAGCGCGTGTCTTGAACGAATGGGCTGGCACAGTTTGCCTCGTGCCCGGCGTCGGAGATAGCGTCTACGACCAGGCTATGGTGATTGAGCCTTTCATACACCATGGCTTTGTTAAGATCGGCCGCGCAGCGAAGTTGGCGTGGGAGGTGGCGAATATCGAGTTTGTCGTAAAGCTCAAGCGCTTCGGATTCTTTGTGCCGAACCGTCAACAACATGATGTCTGCCAAACGGCTGACGTTTTCATCGGCCGTTTCAGACTTTATCTTTTCGAGCATTGTTACATCTGAATAGTCGAATGCACCAAATAATTTGTCGTCCATCGGTGATGGCATGCTGATTGCTGAAAATCCTGTGAAAAGGAGAATGGCAGGGGCCAAAACACCGAAGGCATTACGCAGCATACTCAATCCTTTTCCGCTCGCAATGACGCTGAGGCGATGATGAGAACAAAATCAGCGATGTCCCACTGTAAGGGGCATCGCTGAAAAAAGAAACTATTGGAAGCGGGGTCTAGTTCGGGGGACCGGCCGTGGTCGGCGTGCCTGAACCGCCCGAGCTGGACCCGGAGGAACTCGATCCGCTCGAGGAGGAACTGGAACTGGAGCTTGACCCGGAACTGGATGAACCAGACCCTGTTCCCGGTGTCGCCGGGTAATTTGTAACCGTCGTCGTGGTGGTGGTGGTGGTCTTGTTACCGGTGGAGATCGAGACGGTAGGCCCGCTGCTGCCCCAACCGATCGTTGCGCCTGGACCTGTCGTTGTCCTGACAGTCTGTTGCGTCGTCGTATGCCCGGGACACCCTTGTACCGTATCCGAACAACCGGCACTGCCCGTCGGGCCATCGCCGTCATCAAAACCACCGTTCACCCACTCAATTTCCTCAAGGGTCAATTCACGCATAGGGTTTGATCTCCATAAAAATGGCCGCTCGTCCTCCGAGGGCATCTTATGAATAATAATCAATTTCGGGTTGTCAATTGCCTCGCAAAAATGCAAGGTCTTGGGTGGTCCATGGGGCCAAATTTTCTAGGCTGACACTGCATTTGGGTGGGGTAACTTTTCTGTGATGCCGCAACGGAACGGCCAGATGAGATTGGTGCTTCAAGCTGAAGCATCGGAGTGCGGTATTTCTTGCCTGGCGATGATCTGCACCCATCATGGGCTGATGGTCAGCCTGACCGAGTTGCGCCGCCGATTTCCAACGAGCCTGTCAGGCACCGGCCTGAGGAGTTTGATGGCGATTTCAGAGGCATTGGGGCTGAGTTCGCGGCCGGTCCGCTGCGAGCTTGATGAACTGGTGAAGCTCGAAATGCCGTGCATTTTGCACTGGGATCTGGATCACTACGTCGTACTGCGGAAGGCAACCGCCAAGCGTGTTGAAATCTACGATCCGGCCCGCGGCGTTCGAGACCTCCCGACAATTGAAGTATCCAAGCACTTTACCGGTGTCGCGCTTGAGTTGACGGCTTCTCCGGATTTTCAAAAGAAGCCCAAGGCGGACAAGGTCAATATCAGCGACTTGTGGAGCCGGTTGTCGGGCTTCCAACCCGTTCTTTGGCAGCTTTTTTTCCTGACGTTGCTGCTGCAGATATTCGGCCTGATCATGCCGTTGGCGAACCAGATGGTCGTGGATGACGTCATTGGTCACGGCGACGCCGACTTGCTCCTCAGAGTGATCATTGGGTTCGCAATCGTGGCCCTTATCCAAACCGCGATCGATCTCTTGCGCAATTTTATCCAGTTGCACGCCAGCCAGCGACTTTCGATCAAACTTGCCGGGAATCTGTTGCGGCATATGCTGCGACTGCCGGCGGACTACTTCGAGCGCCGCCATGTCGGCGATATTGCCAGTCGTTTTGGATCACTCGATCCCATTCAGCAATTCCTCAGTGGCGGCATCATCGGTATCGCGATGGATGCGATCATGCTCGTCCCTGCCGGCGTAATCATGGTGATGTATTCACCGCTCCTGTCACTGCTCGTGGTGGCCGATATCGTCCTCGCGCTTGGCGTTCAATGGGCGACCTTCGGAAGAAACCGGCGCCTCGCGAATGAATCGATCGCATTGAGCGCTAAAACACAATCATTGTTTTTGGAAACGGTGCGCGCCATCAGGGCCATAAAATTGGCGAGCCGGGAAACCGAGCGTCACTCAGTCTGGCAAAACGCTATGGCTGACGTGCAGAACCTGAATTACCGAAGGGCAGTGTTCAACCTTTGGGGCAGTTCGGGCTTCGGCTTGCTGATGACCGCCCAAGGACTTCTCATGCTCTATCTTGGTGCGACGCAGATCATGGCGGGATGGCTTACCCTTGGTATGTTGTTCGCGTTCCAGGCCTATGCAGTGCAGTTCTCCTCACGCGCCAAATCACTGGTCGGGCAATTCTTCACCTTCAAGATGTTGGAAGTTCACCTTGAGCGCCTGTCGGATATCGTCCACGCGGACCAGGAGCCCTCGCTCAATAGTGGCGTAATTCAGCATCGGCCACTGACCGGTCAGGTTGAATTGCAGAACGTCAACTTTCGTTATGCGCCCCAGGATCCGTGGATTTTCACGGCGGCGAGCCTTCGGATTGCCCCGGGTGAAAGGATTGCTCTTATCGGGCCGTCGGGCGGTGGGAAATCGACACTTCTGAAGCTTATGACCGGGCTTTATCTGCCGACGGAGGGCGAAGTGTTGTTCGATGGTATGCCGATGTCGGCGCTCGGTACAAAGGCTTTGCGGGACCAGATCGGCGTCGTGATGCAGGATGACCAACTGCTATCTGGAACGATCGCCGACAACGTCGCCTTTTTCGACACGCAAATCGACATGGAACGCGTTGAATCCGCGTGCCGAACAGCGCGTATACACGACGAAATACTGCGCCTGCCCATGGCCTATCATTCTCTGATCGGGGATATGGGGTCGATCCTTTCCGGAGGCCAGCGACAACGCGTACTCCTGGCTCGAGCCCTCTATCGGCAGCCAAGGATTTTGTTCATGGATGAGGGCACCGCGAACCTCGACAACGCGCTTGAAGACGCGATCCTGGCAAATCTGCGAGAGCTGGGGATCACCCAGATCATGGTGGCGCACCGCCAGGCTGCGATCGCGTTTGCGGAAAGAGCGTATAGCGTCGAGCACGGCAAGGTGATCGAATATCACCCGTCCGCCAACGACAGTTTGCCCAAGGCCGCCGTATGAGCCTTTTTCGTTCCGAGGTCATTGAAGGTCGGCGTCGAAAATTGTGGGGCGACGTGCGCCTGTCACAACCGCCTTCTTTGGCCATATGGACCTGGGTATTGAGCGCTGCCGGCGGGGCGATCATTCTCGGACTGGCGTTTGGCGTCTACATTCGAAAGGAAACCGTCAAGGGTTACTTGGAGCCCGAAGGTGGCATCATCCAAATTACCAGTCAGCAGAACGGACGTATCACCAAGGTCAATGTTCGCGAAGGCGAACATGTCGTAGCAGGGCAATCTCTTATCGAGCTCTCTGGGGAGACCGTCGGCGCCAAAACCGGCCAAGTGCTTGCGGCACAGATCCAGCAAGTCGATCAGCAGATTGATGACCTGAATCAAAGGAAAATGGCGTCGGCATCGGGTCTTGAAAGCGATGCCCTGCGGCTGGGTGACCAAATTCGAGCTCAGATTTCGCTTCGCAACCTGCTGCAAAAGCGGCGCGCCGACCAGAGTCAGTTGCTTGACATCGCAACCAATGAACTTTCACGCGTGCAGGTGCTTGCCGACAAAGGATATGCGTCTCAGGTTCAACTCGACCAGCGCAAGGAGCAGACGCTGATTTTGCGTGGAGATATAAACGATATTGACCGACAACTCAGCGAAGCGGAATCGACCATACGAGATTTGCAAATTCAGCTCTCGGCGATGCCCGGTAAACGCGCCGAAACGATGGCGGGGTTGAACACCGACCTTTCGACGCTGCAACAGAAACGGATCGATTTTTCCTCCGTGGCGTTATTTATCGAACGATCGCCGGTCTCCGGAAAAGTCTCCAATCTCGGCGCTGAGGTTGGGCAAAGCGCCGCCCCCAACGAACCCCTTATTTCCGTCATGCCGGATGGCTCGGCCCTGCAGGCTGAGTTACTGGTGCCGACCAGGGCGGCGGGGTTTATAAAAGTTGGCGATGAAGTGCGCGGCCAGGTCGATGCCTTTCCATTTCAGCGTTTCGGCTTCGCGATTGGGCACATTGTCTCGATTTCGAAATCTGTCTTGAAGCCGGAAGAATTTTTGGCGCCGGTGGATATGAAGGAAGCCTTTTACCGTGTCCGCGTCTCTCTCGATAAGGATTACGTCGTCGCCTACGGCAAGAAGCAAGCGTTGACACCGGGCATGTCGCTGACGGCAGATATAATTATCGAGCGCAAGCCTCTTTGGCGCCAACTGTTTGACCCAATTCTGGCCGCCAGAAAGCGAAGCCGTTGAGCCGCCTGGAGCATGATGATCCGAGTTTCGCCAATTCGATGCGCTCGTTTTGTCGTGTTGCGCAACTTAACTCAAACGAAGCTCGGCGTAGCCAAAGCGTGTGCACTGAACGGGATCGGCTGTAGAGCAAAAAAGGCCGGAGTTATGCGCCTGTTGCGGCAAGAACTCCGACCCCTTCGTGTTTCTGTTTTTGTCTTACATGTTCGCTACCCACCGTGCGCGGCGATCCAGGCGTCGATGTCCGGCACCGCCTTGGCGCGGACCGCGGCGTTCAGCCGGATATTGGCCTTGGCGCGCTCCACCGCCTGGCGGGAATCCGCCGGGATATGTTTGTTGGCATAGGCGTCGAGTTCGGCGATGCGCGCCGGATCGGCCGAGGCGCCGCAGATCGCGGGCACCAGCCGCATCAGGGTGATGGCGTCGAGCGGCAGGGTTTCAAGTTTGGGTTTCAGCGCCGCCCACACCGCGTCGGGATTGGTCAGTCCGGCGACGACCAGAAGGTTGGGCGCCGTGCCGGCCGGGGCATCGGGCCCGAGCGCGATATCGATCATGCGGGCGGAAAGCGCCGGGTCTTCGGCGCCGGCCATGGCCATCAGGATGCGCGCCTTCAACAGCGGGTCGGTCGTCGCCCGCGCCTTGGCCAGCAGGGCGTCGAAGGTCGCTGCATCGGCCGTGGTCGCGACGACGTCGAGCGCGGCGCGTTGCTGGTCCGGCGTACCCGTGCCCGACGTGAAGAGGGCACGCGCCTTGGCGACCGTCTCCGGATCGCCGAAGCGCGCCTTCAGCTTTGCCAGGGACTGGCGAAGTGAGCCAAGCGACGCATCTTCATTGGCCGCGGCCGTCTCGCCGACCTTGGCCGACAGAGGTGCGATCAGCTTAAGCATGGCCTGGCGATAGGCATCACGTTGCGCCGAGGGGGCATGCGCTCCATCGATCTCGGCCAACTTGCCCAGCGCGCTGCGCCAGACGATCGGATCGGCGTCAGCGGGCAGGGCCGAGACCAGGGTCAGCGTGCGGCTGGCCGGCGCATAGCCCGATTGGCCCAGCGCCCAGGCGTCGTTGACCAGGTTGTCCTGGTCCGCGGCGGTAAGACCGGCGAAGCGGCCGGTAAGGCCGGCAAAGCTCTTGTCGTCATATTGCACGCGGGCATAGGTCGTCGCCCCGGCATTGACCAGGGGCGCCGCGCCCGTGATATCGGCCTGGTCCTTGAGCACAAGCGTCTGCGGGCCGGCCGCGGTCACGACGGTCAGCGGGATGCGCCAGGACGGCACGGCCGGCGCCGTCGACGGATCGAGCACGAAGCGGCCGACGCTTAAATGCGCGCCGGTCGCCGTGCTGTCGACCTTGATCAGGGGCAGGCCGGCCTGGCGCGTGAAGTCGTGTTC
>FTDD01000001.1_pt1 | contig 7766 bp, 4 predicted proteins | sample 1639881 | NCBI WGS metagenome assembly FTDD01 (sample SAMEA3914869, study PRJEB12502) | metagenome | biome: forest; material: soil | place: USA | collected 2012-03-12 | depth 0.1 m | reverse complement strand
GTGTTACGTAATTTCTGGGATACCCGCGCCCGCAGCTCTGATGCAGGCAGTCCGTGACGCAAAAGTGGCAATTGATTACAGTAATTGGAATGATCTAAAGGTCACATCAATGGGTGAAAACGATGTACTGCATAAATACATTAGAAAGCAGGCATCTGCCCAATGAATTTACTAGATTTTGCAATGCAAGTGCCAGGGTTTGATGACCTAAGTCCATCTCAGAAAATTGACTACTTTGCATACTTCTTGATGGCAGAGGAGAAGGTCGATGCCTTTTCTCCGAGTCAAATTAGGAAGTGTTTCGATGGCGTGCACGCACACCCTTATAGTAACATACCGGACTATCTTGGTAGAAAGTCCGGCGGAAAGGGGGCGCCGTTTATAAGGAGCAAGGCCGGCTATAAGCTGGAGCGCTCTCGGCTTCGCGAGATCGAAAAAGAACTGGGCGTAGAACCACATGTGTCAACGACTAAGAGCACACTGAGGGCGCACATTCGACTGGGAATGCCTTCCACGGCGGAAGAATTCATAACGGAAGCGATTTCGTGCTACGAACACAGGCTATTTAGAAGTGCCATCATAATGACGTGGCTATTTGCATTAGACTCTATTTACGAACACATATTAACAGGGAAGTTAATCGAATTCAATAACGCTTACGCAGCTGATAGTTCAAATAAGAAAAACTTGCAGATTTCCTCGAAGGATGATTTTTCAGAAATTAGAGAGTCAAAATTTATTGAACTTTGTCGCGCCGCTAATATTATCTCTAATGACGTGAGAAAAATACTAGAAGTGAAGCTTGGCATTCGCAATACTTGCGCCCACCCTTCGACAGTGAAAATTTCGGATATAAAATGCTCGGAGTTTATTATCGATCTGCTTGATAACGTAGCGGCAAAATATTTTCCGTAACGTCATAAGCGCGTTCGCTTGTATAAGTAAGGGTCGATGACTTTCCTACCGTTGGTTAGTTCGTCCTGCGCGTTCGGTTGCGAACTGGCTGTGATATTTCTGCGCAAAGAGCCGGCTGGAGCCCTGAATCAGGGCGGCGATCTAGATAACCACGTGAAAACACTGCTCGACGGTCTTAGCGTTCTAAAGCCGGAGCAAATTTTGAAGGCGCGGATGTCTCGAAGCCAATGTATTGTCTCCTCGACGACGATAGTGTTGTCTGTCCGCATCGGCCGCTTATCCGCGGCCCGGTACCAACAAATTCGAAGTCCGACTGATCATTGATGTCGACGTCAAGGTGCTCGACGCTCGGCCTTACAATCACGCAGTTCTTGCGGACTAAGAAAGCTTAGGGCACCGCCCTCGGCGCACTTCGGGATGACCTTCCGCCCGGCTTCAGTCGCCTGGCTCCTTGCAGCCGGTTCCCCGCGAAGGCATCCGCTCCGTTTGCACACCCGCTGTTCGCCACGAGGCAGGGTTTCAGGCGCAGGCCTAAACCCTTTTCCACGAGCGGAGGAATAGCGATGACGATTTCACAAAACGACGAGCTAGGTGACGTATTGGTCGCGAAGGGCTTTGTTGCGAACCGTTTCGTGCTCGATCTCAATCATCATTTGAGCGTGCCTGGCGGAATGGCGCTGGAGGCCCCGTGGAATTTACCGTCCAGGTTATTCCGTTTTCCCATCGAAGTCAGCGAACCAGTCGATGGCATGCGGCGCATCGGGTTGATGCATCCGCTTCTGGCTGCGCACCCATGGGTGCAGGTCGTAGAAAAAGCGTTAGGCGTGAAGCTCGACACGCGCGGTGCGCCAAACGGGTGCGGCGTATCGAATACGCGATCAGCCACATGGTGGCATGCGGTGGACCTCGTTACAGCCGAAAAATGGCGAGACCTTATCGAGACCCGTCGATTCACAACGGACGAGGATATTGCCCGAGCAGTCGTTTTTGGGCTGAGCTATTCACCTGACGATGCGGGGAAATGCAGCGGCTTTCTGACGACGCAGGAGGCGCGCTCAATCATGGCGGCGCTCGGTCAAGCCGAACCGGCCAATAGGAGAGGAGTTCTTACCGGCTTTGCCGCACCGCAAAGCTGCTGCGGAGAGAGCGGCGTCGAGCGCTGGCCTGTCAATTCGGGGCGGGGCTCCACGTCTCCTGTCGGGCCATGGACCTATATCGTCGCCCTTGAAGACGGCTGGTTTAGCTATGACCGGCAAGGTTTCGTCGGCTGGACACAGGCAGGGCGCGACAGGTATGCGGCTGGCGATCAGGCGACGTTCACTGAAGCGAGCGGCCAAGGGGCATTTGCCTTCTAAGTATCGACGCAGCCGTTTGGCTGACACAAAGATTGCCAGCACACCTAACCGCGTTCTGCATATTCTCCAAAGTGGCCAAGCAAACCGTCAGGACGGGGCGCCTTAGTCCCCGCCCTGCGTTAGTTCATCATCCTATTTGTCGGAAAGTTTGAGAGAGGCCATGTCTTTCTTGGAAATCCAAATTTCGATCAGGCCGGTATTGGCGCTGCTAATTTTGAATTTCACGGGAACAGGCGTCACCGTCGTATTCTGTGACATCCATTTGACAAGGCTGTTCACGGCCGCTGCGTCGGAATCATAGTAGTACCGAATCTGACTTGAATTTGGGACCTGCGATACCTGTTCAATTTTAGCAACCACATGATAGCCATTGGCGCGCATGGCGGTCACAATCGTCTGCGCACTGTCGAGCTGAGCTTCGGCCGGAACCTGCCAATAAATAGTAGTGCTCGGGAAATTAGACCCCGTGACTTTATCGAGCATCTCGGAGGCTTTTTTCTCGTCGCCATTGGCCGCTTGGGAAGCGGCTTGGAGCAAGAGGATTTGACCGCATTGCTGTTGGACAGTTTTTGTGTCCTGGACATCCGCTTTGATATAGCCATCCTCGGTCAGAGCGCGGATGCAAAACGGTGTAACATCGGCGTTGCGGTTCGTCGCCATGTCGTAAATTTTGACAATGGCATCCGCAGCACTGGTGGCGGTCGCTGCACTACCCCCGACGTTATTGGCTGTGGCTGAAGCCTGGATGCTTGGTGACGAAGCTTTGGTCGCGACGGGCTTCTTGACCGCTTTGCTTTTGCCGCCGCCGCTGCCCCCGCCGGGCGATGCGGAACTGGACGAGCTATCCGATTGCGTTGCGGCGGGGGCATCCGAAGAAGATGAACTGCTCGCATCGGACGCGGCATCCTTGGTCTTATCTGTCGATCCGGACCCTGAATTCTGCGCGCTAGTATCTGCTTTTGATTCAATCGGCGTACCAGTCGGCGAATTCAGATTGCTTAAAGCCTGAAATGCGAAGGCCGCCAAGGTAATATTGCGGGCGCGCATCTGGTCCGTCTCATAGTTGCCAGGCTGTGACCAGCCATTTAACCGATCCCAGCAAGCCTGATTGGCATTGTCTTGGTTCATTTGAACCGCCGCGAGGGGATTGATAACGGCTCCCACCTCGCTAGCGCTGCCGCTCAAAGAAATACCGGTATCGTTCGTTTTACTTCCGATTGATAATGCACCGTCCCCGGAATGTACGGAAAAGACCGGCGGGTCTCGACCAGGGCAGCCGAGCATTGCACTTTGACGGTTGATCGTGTCGACACCTTTGTTGTCTTTTATCGCTACTGGGGCAACTAAGACGGTCTGTGTTTGTTTGGCATCCCCGCGCAGCACGGTCACCGGCATTTTTTTATCGATCTGGTCGCTCATGCTGATGGTTTGCATATTGGCGCAAGCGCTCAACGTCACACCTAAGGCACTCAATAATATAGCCCGTCTCATGTCGCCCTCATGAATTGCATTGCTTGAAAGGCAACACGTATAGGACGACGCGGGAATATTGGAAATATGCCGGAAAACGCGGTTATGCCATCGTGATAATCTTGCCACGTTCCGAGGAATTGCTGGCTTGGAAACATCCATGGCCTTTGGTGATGATTCAATGCACCACAGCGTCATCATCTCCACACCTGCACAAGCGTTCGCTTCGATATGTTGAGCCGTTCAGCCCATGGGTGAGGGCGCTCGACCGTGATTCTGGGGCCGCATGGGCCAGTTTTGCCGTGTCCAGAAGGTGAAACTTTCACAGTCCTTACACATAGCGGCATTGCCAGGGGATAAAAGTAAACAAAATCAATAAAATATTTAATGTTGACCCCGACTTAAAATCCGTCGGGAGCAATCCCATGCCGGTTCGAGTCCGGCCGCCCGCACCACTTTTTCATTAAGCCTTTTGCCTGTAGGGTCGTGCGCCGTCGCGGATAAACGTGCCCCGATACTCGTAGATCGTGAAACCTTTTTGCATACCCCCCTGTGTATCGCGACAAATGTGCCGCGATATTGACGCAGTTCGGTCACAAATGCCTGATTACCCCTTGACGGCAGGATATTAACGGACTTTTGTAACGAGCCGGAATTCCTGTTTGGGGGTAGATGATGCGTAATGGTCGTTCGCTGAAGAAGCGTCTTAAGATGGGGTTGGCCGGTAGCGTGCTTTTCGGAATGGTCGCCGGCCTGGCGGGCGTAGCCGACGCGGCGCCCTATGTGCGGCCGGCGCAACCTCTGTCGATCGACGCGCTTGCCCAGTATTCCGCCCTTGAGGGCCTGACGATTTCGCCCGACGGCAAGCACATTGCCGGTCTGATCGCGGTCAAGGGACAGCAGTGGCCGGTGATTTCGATCTGGGATACCAGCGATCTGTCCAAGACTCCGATCTGGATTCCTTCGGCGACGCAACGGATCGATCAGGTCGACTTTTTCAGTAACGACAAGATTTATTTCCTTACTGAGCAGCCGCTGAATAATTTTGAAGGCAAGCCTGACTTTATCAGGAAGGTGTATTACGCCGATATCGACGGGCGCAATATCACCGAGCCCTTCAAGATAACGGGGACGATGAACAAGGATGTCCGCGATCAGATGGAACGTGGCATTTCGGCGAGTGTGTTCAACGATAATCTTTATGACGGGCACAAGGTTCTCATGCAGACCACCGACCCGGAATCCTTTGTTCAGAAAATCTTCGAACTCGACACGACCACCGGCAAGACGCGGACCGTAGCGCTGGGCTCCGACAAAGGAGAATATCTGGGAGCAGGTGTTGACCTCAACACCGGCGAACCGATGATCCGCAGCAACGAAGACCTCGTCGGCAACGATTACTGGTACAAGGTCTATATCAAGGACAAGGCGACAGGGCAGTGGGTCTATCACCCGCAACTGAGCTATCCCGTCAAGGAGCGTCACAAGATCGCCATTCTTGGCTATGACACGGATCCGTCCAATCTGGTCGTGGCCACCGATTTGAAGAGCGACCACGTTCAGGTCTACGACTATGATATCAAGGCGCAGACCTATTCGGCCGAACCTTTGTTTGCCAACGATAAGTACGACGTGACAGTCGGATTCTGGATTGATCGCACCAATCGTAAGACAGAAATCTTCAATGTGAACGTCGGTGGTCCGACGACGACGACGGCTTTTCTCGATGACAAATGGGCCGCAGTCCAAAAGTCAATACAGGCGGCTTTCCCAGGCAAGAACGTTGAAATTACTATTAATGCCGATACCTTGGAAGCCGCGGTTGTAAGGATCGAGGCCCCCGATTATCCGCCGCAGTACTATCTGTACCGGAACGGCAAGCTGCAGGCTGTCGGCGCCGAGCGTCCGTGGATTGATCCCAAGACCTTGGGCAGAGCCGAATTTATTACCTATAAGGCTCGTGACGGCCTGGAAATCCCGGCTTTTATTACCTATCCGCCCGGCTGGACACCTGATCAGGGGCCTGTCCCCACGATCGTTATGCCGCACGGTGGTCCCTGGGCGCGCGACGAGTTCGACTGGGATCCGACGGGCTGGCCGCAATTCCTGGCGACGCGCGGCATCGCGGTCATTCAGCCGCAGTACCGTGGCTCCGAAGGCTGGGGCTACAAGCTCTGGACCGCGGGCGACAAGGAGTGGGGCCAGAAGATGTCTGACGACAACGACGACGCCGCTGCCTATCTGGTGTCAAAAGGGGTAGCTGATCCCAAACGTCTGGCCATTTTTGGTTACTCGTACGGCGGGTTTGCTGCCATTGCCGCCAGCGTGCGTCCGAACAGCCCATATAAATGCGCCATTGCCGGTGCGGGCGTTTCCAGCCTGCAGCGTATCGGCAATCTGTGGGGCGATAGCCTGATCCAGCGTGACGTGCAGGGACATACGGTCGACGGCATGGACCCGTTGAAGAATGTCGCCAATGCAAACATTCCCATCATGCTGTTCCACGGTGACCACGACCGCACGGCTGACACGGACCATTCGCGCATGTTCTACGCAGCCATGACGGCCGCCCACAAAGATGTCGAATACCATGAGATCAAGGGAATGTGGCATACCATTCCCTGGCACGTCGAATGGCAACAGCAATCGTTGGGCTATATCGAAGACTTTCTGAAAAGTCCGAAGTGCGGTTTGATACAATAATCTTCAAGACCGTCAGTCAAAACTGCTCTTTCATCAACCGGAACCTCATCTCTTGCGTAGAGCGCAAGACGCTTTTCTGCGCGCCGAAGCCGGTGAAAGTGTCAATTGCGACATTGAGATCACACATTGCGCCCCAATCGTCTCGGCTGAGACTTTTCATTTGCGTCTAATTTGTGACGAGGTAGTTTCTTTTTCAGCTTTCTAAGCAACCCCCCGGAGTACACCATGCCCAAGTCAAACGGTTTCAAACGTCACTGGTTGTTGGCCGGCACTATTCTGACCTCGATGACCTTGGTCGGTTTGCCCGCTTTCGCTCAGGACACCACTCAACCCGCCGCCACCCAGGATACGACCAAGGACAAGGCCGCCAAGCCTACCCCGACCGATGCGCCCGCCGCCGATGAGCCGGCCGCCGTCGTCGTCACCGGTTCGCGTATCCGCAACAAGACCTATACCTCGTCCGCTCCGGTTCAGGTGATCACGGCTGAAAAGTCGAGCCTGGCCGGCATGGTCGACCCTGCGCAGATCCTGCAGCAGTCGTCGGTCGCTAACGGTTCGGGTCAGATCAACAGCACCTTCACCAACTACATCACCACCGGCGGCGCCGGTATCAACACCTTGTCGCTGCGCGGCCTGGGTGACAACCGCACTCTGATCCTGATCAACGGCCGCCGCATGCCGCCGGCCGGCGTTTCCGGTTCGGTCGGCCCGGTCGACCTGAGCTTCATTCCTCAGGAAATCGTCTCGCGCTATGAAATCCTGACCGACGGCGCGTCGTCGATCTACGGCTCCGACGCCGTTGCCGGCGTCGTCAACATCATCACTGACAAGAACTACGACGGTTTCCAAATCACCGCCGAAGATCACGTGTCGGAAAAGAAGGGCGGCGACGAACGCCAGATCAGCGCCAAGTGGGGCAAGACCTTCGACAAGGGCAGCTTCCTGGTCGCCGGTTCGTACTATGAACAACTGCCCTTGACCTTGGCGGACCGCAAGAGCCTGGCGTGCCCGCAACGCCTGCGTTACAAGGCGGACGGTACGCGCGCCGATACGACCGATCCGCGTACCGGCGACTATAAGTGCTACAACGCCAGCGGCCTGTTCCAAGGCAGCGTCTACGACAATATCACCGGCGATATCTATTTCTATACGCACGATCTGGGCACCAACGATCCGACGGCGCCGGCCGGCTATACCCGCTATAACGGCTCGAATGCGGTCTACGAATACGACAATCCGCAAGAAGCGCTGAACACGACGGCGATCTCGCCGAACAAGCGCGTCTCGGTCTTTGCGCAAGGCAACTGGCGCCCCGACTGGCTG
>FTDD01000214.1_pt1 | contig 7802 bp, 5 predicted proteins | sample 1639881 | NCBI WGS metagenome assembly FTDD01 (sample SAMEA3914869, study PRJEB12502) | metagenome | biome: forest; material: soil | place: USA | collected 2012-03-12 | depth 0.1 m | reverse complement strand
GAGACAGCTACGCGGCCGTGCATGCGGTCCAGTCGGGGTATTCGCTTGTCCCGCTATCCAAGTTTGGCCAGCCGTTCATCGCACCGGAGGCAGCTGTCGACAGCCAGGCCGATATGCACACGCCTCCGGTCGAACAACTGCTGGGCATGACGGCTGCCGACTTTTTCACCACATTGGCGCGGCTGTTGGATCAAAATCCGGCGCCGATCGCGGACGCTCCCATCCTGGCTGAACTGGCGGCTATCGGCCTGGTTGCCGGCCAGCCGTTCGATGCGGCGCGCACCGATGAATGGGGCAACGTCGTTCAGCAGGCCATTGCCGGGCTTCAGCGAGAGGCCACGAAGTTCATCGGCGCTTCGGTCAATGGTTGGCGTATCCCGAAAATGAATACGGGCGCCTTCGGCAACGATTACGACGCCCGCGCCTTCATTGCCCTGATCGCACTGGGCGCCAACCTCCCGCAGGATGCCCTCTACCCGACGGCATTCGTCGATGGCGACGGACGGGACCTCAACGGCGCCAATCGATATGTGCTGCATTTTGAGCCCGGCCTGACCCCGCCGGTCAACACCTTCTGGTCGGTGACACTATACGATTCAGCGTCGTTCTTCGTCGAGAACGCCATTGAGCGCCAGGCTATCAGCAGTTGGATGCCGCTCACCTACAACGACGACGGATCGCTCGATCTCTACATCCAGCGCGACGCGCCTTCTGCAGAAAAGCTGGCAAATTGGCTGCCGGCGCCGCAGGGGGATTTCAATCTGACCATGCGGATGTATTGGCCGAAGGATCGATCGCCATCGATCTTGGTTGGATCGTGGGCTCCGCCCGCGATTAGAGCGCTTTAACGCCTCGCTCTTGTCCCTATCCGGGGGAAGACTTGTCAGGAAAATAATAATTGCGGCAAATTAATACAATTAAATCAATATGCTAAATTATTTTTACGAATACTCTAGGACGCATAAACACGTAACGGCTCGGAATTTCAGAAAACGAGTTGGTGCGGTCTCACGAAGCCGCTGTCAAAGAACGGGACTGATAACTAACCTGCCGTACATGACGAATGCCAAAAGGAGGCCAAGTACGCCGCTCATAATGATCGGAATGTTTTCATGGTATTTGGCATGCACCCAAACAAATAGTAGGCTCTCGATTGTCAGGACCGCCGCTGCGACGACCGTGAGCACCGCAAACCAATGAAACGCCGCGGGCACAATTAGCCCTACGACACAGATGAGTTCAAGTATTCCAAGGGCTGTCCAGACTTGTCGCGGCAGGGCACCGAAAGACGCCACGCCTTCGCTAACCCGATCGAACATAAAAGTCTTCATGATACCAGACATGCCATACAGGAGCGCGGCGAGCACCTGTAGTATCCACAAAAGGACGTTCATCATGCTCTGGCTGCCTTCTCGTCCGTTGAATGGCGCAGCTTGGCTGCTTCCCAATTGATGCGCAAGCGTAGACCAGGTCAGAAGCAAGCGGAATGTCAAAATTCTGCTCTTCGGCAAAATGTAAATCGACAGTCGCGTGGGGCGCGCTCATGACTCCTTCAGATCCCTTAGCTGACTATTGGTCAAGTAGAGAGGACAGCAGGTCCTCCATCGCGTCGAAGCTTGCGGACTGTCTATTTGGTACACCTACACCTTACTTAGTTTGCGCGAAATCATGGCGACTCATCTTTGCACAAGGAAATCAGGACCCGTGGCGGCCGCCCAGCCTACTCAATGGCTGGCAGGACATATTTGGGCGTGTAGACCTGTTGAGGCACATACAATGCCTTGTCGCCGTAATTGCCTCCAAAAAAAGCGACAACGAGGTCAAGCTTCGGGACGACCATGACCACCTGCCCGCCGTTGCCGGCGGCAAAGAAGCCGTGAACGGTCCCGCCTTTATAGGGAAAGTCCATACCCCACCAGAAGTAGCCGTATTTCAGGCCCCGTAGGTCGCGTAACGGCGCCGTCGACTTGGCGACCCAGTCATGGCCGACGATACGCTTGCCGTTCCACATCCCATCGTCCAGCATCAGTTGGCCCAGCTTCATGAAGTCGCGCGGCCGGATATAGGCGCCTCCGCCCATATAGGGCTGGCCCGTCGGCTGAAGGTTGAGGGCGTAAGGTCCGAACTGCAGCGGCTTGGCAATGAGGCGGTCGAAGGCCTCCTCGAGGGGTTCACCCGTCATCTTGGCAAGCACGCCGCCGGCGAGGTTTGGATTGGCGCTGCAATATATGCTTTGCGTCCCCGGCGCCATCGCCATCGGCAGCTCCAGCGTGTAGCGGTACCAGTCCGGCTGCGTCCGCTGATCCTGCATCGTGTCTTCGTTGCCGGGCGCCTTATCGTCATTGTCGTCGCAGTAGAACCCCGACGACATGGTCAGCAAGTCCTCCAGACGCATCGCCTGCTTGCGCGGCTCCAGCCCGGCCGGAAAAGCACCGTCGTTCATCACCTTGTAGACTGGTGCGTCGACGTCGACCTTGGCGCCGGCCTGGATCTCGGCGCCGACCAATACGGAAAGCATGGATTTCGACGCCGAACGCGTGTCATGGCGCTGGCTTGCGGAAAAGCCGTGCAGGTATTCCTCGAGCACCAGTTTGCCGTGCCGCGCGATAAGCACGGCGTGAACGTCCTGGGCGTGGATGGAGTCCATCGGCATGTCGATTAGCATCTGCATGAAGTCGCCGATCGCCTTTTCCGACAGGCCGGCGGTCCTCAACGTTCCGACCGGCCAGCCGTCATCCGTCGCTATAGGCGGATGGTAGACATAGGGTACCGTTTTGGCGTCGCGCGGATAGAACCCGCTATGCGCGCCGTCGCGGCGGAAGTCGAAGGTGCTTCCGAAGGCCGGAATGTGCAAGGTGAAGCCATCCTCGTCCCTATGATAACTGCCTTCGCCCACAACCCTGTCGTCCTTGGCGCCATGGGGGTGACCCAGGAGGCTGACCTTGTCGCCATCGATCTTGATATGGTCGATATTGGCGAAACGGCCGGCATTGCTCTCGGGATTGCGTAGGAAGGTGTTAAGCGTACCATCGGCATTTTTGGTGACGTTCAAATAGAGCGTGCCCGTATCATCGAGCGGTTGGACGTCGCCGCGCCACACGCCTTTGGAACCGGTCAACGTTACAGGCGTCGCATAGCGCGTTCCGCTGAGATATCCGGCGACCTGACGCCAATGCCCTGTGATGCCCTTCTTCGTCAGATGGCCGCGGAAGTCGCCGTCGTCGCCCAGTGAGAAGGTCAGAAGGTCGCCAGTGCGTTGGACGTCGGCGGTGCGGCCGGCAAGAGTGGCCCGCCAGCCGCTAGCGTCAGACACGATGACCAGCTCGCCGCGGATGTCCGGGCCGAGACGCTGCTTAGCCATCCACAGGCCGAGGAGATTATCGCTCGAAGGCGGTGGAGCGGCCACGGGGTCGGCTTGTGCCGGCGCAGCCATCGCCAGTGTAACGGCCAGGAGAAACGCGCGCATGGGCAGACCTCAAATGTTGCGGGATTGCAGCCAATCGATGATGGGTTGGACGCCGCTTTGCATATTGTGCCGCAGCCCGGCGCAGGCCGCGTCCATGTCCCTGGCCGCCAGGCTGTCAAGAATGGCATCATGGTCGCGACCGGCGCGGATGACATCCTTGCTGGCACGCATCAGCGCCAGCTCGTATCGCCGCGTTCGCCAGATGAATTGGTCTATCAGCCCCAGAAGGATGTGATTGGAACAGTCCCGAATCAAAAGCAGGTGCCATTCGTCATCGAGCGCGACGACCTGTTCGGGCGTGCGCGCCGCCTGGACCCGCAGATTGAGCTCGCGCAATGCCACCATGCGCTCGGGCGATGGAAATCCCGAGAGGCGCAAGGCTTCTGGATCGAGAATAGCCCGCATGGGGTAGAGTTGCTCGACTTCGTCGACGGACATGGGGCAGACATAAAAGCCGAACCTCGGCAAGGCGGTGACCGCCCCCTCGCCGACCAACCGGGTCAGGGCTTCGCGAAGCGGCGTGCGGCTGACACCGAGGTGGGCTGCCAAGTGAACTTCGTTAATCCGCTCGCCTCCGCTTAAATCGCCATTGACGATCATGCCTCGAAGCCTGTCGGAAAGGGTCGTGCTGAGATTTGGGCGATCTTCTATCATTCCACAACTGTATACAGTGTTCAGTGCCTGTCAATGTGGTTCGTCAACTACAAGGGCCCTAACGTGGCGCCTCCGGCGATCAGAACCGCGACTTGCCACACGGTTCCTTATGCTCTTTACAAACGCCGCGATGCGGCGCGAACCAAAACGGCATAACTCCAATAGCGGGGTACGGAGAAATTTAAATGGCGGCAGGGAAATTTGGACACCGCAATCCATTTTCCGCCCGCCGCCGCAAGTTCTTTCGTCCCCTCGGCTACTGAATTAAGGACGGATCAATTTGAGTGGCGGTCGTTACCCGGCCGTAGAGCCGAGCGGTCGCGGTCACAGCGCCAGGCTGGATGCCGTCTTCGACCCATGCCATCATGGGGGTTACGAGGTCAATTCGGTCAGGTCCGCCTCCACCGCAATGGTAGACGCCCGGCAACATATAAAGGCGCATAAAATCCGAGCCGGGTCTCTTGGTTGCTAGTTTGCTAATGGCCGAGGTGAACGTAACGGTGCTCATTGGAGGAACGCCAGTATCTGCCCATCCATGCCAGACCATCAACTTTCCGCCGTGGTCGCGAAACGGCAATACATCAGGGTCGGTAGCGTCGAGAATTGGTGCCATCCCTCCCAATTCGCGAAGGCTTTCGGCGTTAAACTTTATCGACCATAGGTCAAAATTGCTGGCCGGATGCTCGGACGCGATATAGGAAATGAAATTGGTCGCAAAAAACTTTGAGCCCGTTGCTTGGTCGTTCCACGTCAACTCCGAGCCAGGCATAAAGCCAAAATAAAGCGCCTTCCCGGCCCCATCGACAGGGCCGGAATATAGGGCGCGCGCGTCGGCAACCTGTTCGACAGTGAGACACGTTTCGGAGATTGTCGAGCCGCAGGCAAGGATTTGAGGATCAAACTTGCAATGCTGAGGATCGGCTATTCGCGGAGAAGTGTCGGTAGTTGCGCCGCAGGCCTTCAATGCAGCTGCGTGTAGTAATTTGAGGGCACTGTCAGAAAACACAGGTGTTCCATCTCGATGAAACGCATGCTGAAAAATCCATGCGTGATAAAGGGTGTTGTTGGTGGTTTCGTCGATCACCGGCGCGCCTATGATGATGCCGTTAAAGTCTTCGGGATAACGCTGAGCCTCCATCATCCCTTCCCGCCCGCCGTCCGAGCACCCGGTGTAGTATGAATAGACGGCTGTCTGGCCGTAAAAGCGCTTGATGATAGCTTTAGCTGCGAGCGTCACGACGTGGACCCCACGGTAGCCGAAGTCCTTTTTGGCCTGGGTATTATTGCTTGCCCAAACCGCGTCAGACACGTCCGAGGAGCTGTGGCCCAGGTCACTCGCGATCGTGGCCATTTCACCATTCTGTACAACCGGGCACTGATCAGAAGCCGGCGCCCAAATGTTCGCCTGGCCGCAGAAGCCGCCGCACCCGGTATACAAGAAGCGCTGGTGCCAATTGGCCGTCGGAAGATGCATCTCAAATCCGACTTGCGGCGCCACGTAGCCTTTTACCGAGCAATAAGGTGGCGCGACAATCGTCTTCACCTCAGTTGCGCTAGCCAACCGAACTGGGGTGCCATCGTCGAGCGTAATTATGGAGTTTGCCAGCGATTCACAAGTCTGTACCGGCTTTGCAATCGCCAGATCTTTTGCATTTGCTTGAGAACTCCACCCCAGCAAAAGGGTGGTAGAGAGAAGCATTACTGCCAGAACTATCCGGCTAAAATACGCGATCATGGCACGATTTCCTCGCTGAAATTTCTGCAGATCTTATCTCATGAGATATGTGCAGGTTGTCATTGTTGATTCTTACCGGATGTCAGAATGGCATGGCATCAAGGTTTTTGGCCCGTTTTGTCTTGGACTAGGCGCCGACTGCGTCGAGCATTCTGTCTTCAATAGGCTGGAGGCCGGTAAAAAGATGGAACGCCCTTGCGGCTTGAAGCGCAACCATTGCGGTGCCATTCATGGTTCGACAACCCCGGGACTCGGCTACCGCAAGCAACTCCGTCTTTGCGGGATGATAGATAATATCCGCGACCCAATGATGGCTATCCAGAGAATCCAAACCGATGGGAATGCCAGGATGACCTGTCATGCCGACAGGGGTCGTTTGGACGAGGCCGTCCATATCCGCTAACGTCTCCTCGGGCGACTCGGTAACCAGAACTGTTTGATTGGGGAAATGGCGCGATATTTGATCGACGAGCCGGTGGGCTCGCTCGAGATTTATATCGAATATCCAAAGCGTCTTTACTCCGCCGGCAAGCAGCGCATATGCGACTGCGCTTCCCGCTCCGCCGGCTCCCAGTTGGAGAATGCGAGTTTTTGGCACATTGGGCATCTTTCTTTGTAGGGCCTGGCCGAAACCATATCCATCCGTGTTATGACCGATCGTCTTTCCATCTTGGATAGCGACGGTATTCACCGCCTGAAGGCGGAACGCCTCCTCACTCAACTCGTCTAGCAAAGGAACGACGGCTTGCTTGTAGGGATGGGTAATATTGATGCCGTCATATCCCAACTTCACAGCTGCTTGCAGCATTGACTGCAGTTGAGAGGCGTCAATCTGAATGGCTGCGAAATCAATGGAGCGGTAAACAAGCTTTATTCCGAGTCTTTCAGCTTCAGCCTCGTGAATTTCTCGGCTTCTACTCGCAGTAATTCCGTCGCCAAATAATCCAGTCAAATAACTCTTTCGCTGAGACATTAAATACTCCGTCTGATCAGAAGCGCACTGGTGCCGGAGATCACTACGGGCACGGCGAAAGTTGCAAAAAGTGTGAGAAGCCCGACGTGGAGGGACATGACATATCCGCCAAGCAGTGGTCCCAAAACCGCACCTGCGCGACCGATACCCATAGCCCACCCGAGTCCAGTGCTCCGCAATTGCACGGGATAGACATAAGTCGACAAAGGATACAGACCGTTGAAGCCGCCCTGTAGCGAGACGCCTATCGCGAAAGCGACGCCAAGGACGCCAATGACGGGAAGCTTAACGCCGCCAAAAACGATAAAAAGGGCGGCGGCGGCAAACAGGAATATGCCAATCAAGCGCCTCAGCCCAAACTTTCCCGCGCCTGCAGAAAGGGCCGTTGTGCCTATGAACGCGCCCGTATTGTAAATTGCGCCGGCAAAAATTCCGTACGTCTGGCCGAGGCCGGCTTCAATGGCCAGCTTGGGAATCCAGCTGACGATGAAGTAGAGTGCCATCATACCGAAAAATATAGCAGCCCACAGACGGAAGGTGTCGGGTCGGTATTCCCCGGTGAAAATGCCGCCAGATCTCGTCGCGGTCATATCCGTCGAGCCATCTGCGCTTGTCAGTACTTCAAGCGGAGCCATTCGCATCCGACGACGGACTTCGTTGATGCGCAAAAGACCATTTGCGGGCCGGGCCCTTCGTAAGAATGCCATCGATTCAGGCACAACCAGGAAAACCACGGGTATGAAGGCAGCGCAAATCAGGCCCGCCAGGCAAAAAATCTGCTGCCAAGTGTAGTGTTGAAGGCCCCACGCGGTGGCAAAGCCTACCGCGGTCGCGCCAATCGGGTATCCGGCTTGCAAAAAGCCGACGGCGAAGCTTCTATGCTTTGCAGGGGCGAACTCAGCCACCAAGGCGGCCATAACGGCCAATACCGTTCCGATGCCTATACCGACCAAAAAGCGAGCCGCGATAAGTTC
>FTDD01000225.1_pt1 | contig 8004 bp, 7 predicted proteins | sample 1639881 | NCBI WGS metagenome assembly FTDD01 (sample SAMEA3914869, study PRJEB12502) | metagenome | biome: forest; material: soil | place: USA | collected 2012-03-12 | depth 0.1 m | reverse complement strand
GTCATTCACAGGCGAGGCCCTTGGCGAAACTTCGAAGCCGTGGAGTTTGCCACCTTGGAATGGGTCGACTGGTTCAATCACCGCAGGCTGCTCGAGCCCATTGGGAGCATCCCGCCGGCCGAAGCCGAACAACAATTCTACGCCAGCCTCGACATCATCGAAATGGCCGCGCAACTTAAACCAACGAGCCTCCGGCAAACCCGGTGGGGTTCACAAGTGAACGTATATTAATACCTTAAACGCATCCTTCTTGTAGTTTACCCGCAATGGCCTAATCATGCGCTCTGAGGGATATGAGGTGCTCGTATGTGCTGGATTTCCCGATTCGATCAAATCAATCAGGTATGAAGTTGTCGTCTCGACGTCCACTTGCCGGCCTTGAATTCGCCGAGCGCTTCACGGACTTTCTGCCGCAAAATGTCGTTCGCTTCGAAGGTGTCCATAGTCTCCTCCTTCATAGCTCATCACTGAGCGCGAAGGTGTAAGTTCTCAATCCTAATCCGAACCAGTTGCGGCTGGCCCACAGGCCGCCGTCCTGTCCACGCTTTATTGTTCCGATTGACATATAGTCGGACAAAAAACATAGTCATCACAGCTGCAAAATAAGGAGTCGAGCGACCATTCTTGCCGAGTGGGAGAGGCGCCAAAACCGCACGCCCTGCCTCGGCTTGCGTCGCGCGGGCTGACAAAACGAACCTGGGAGTAGACGTCGTGAAAACCCTTACGCTCGCGCTTGCGATGCTCGCCTTTGCTGTTCCCGTAGCCCACGCGCAAGTCCAAACGATCGTGCCATCCGTCGTTCCCGGCGCGGCGCGGGTGATCGAGGCGCATGTCAAAGTACATAGCGTCTCTCTCGAAGGCAATCTGGAGGGCGAGCCGGCCGACCGCGATGTAATCATCTACTTGCCGCCGGACTATGAAAAGCAACCAAAGAAACGCTATCCTGTAGTCTACGCCTTGCACGGTTATTTCCTAACCGCCGACAAATGGTCAAAAGAAATCCACACGCCGCAAACGGTCGAGGGCGCTTTTGCGCTGGGCGCGAAGGATATGATCGTCGTTCTGCCAAGCTCTTGGACAATCCACAATGGCTCCATGTATTCGAACTCGGTCACGACCGGCAATTTTGAAGGCTTCATTGCCCATGATCTGGTCGCCTATATCGACAGCCACTATCGGACGATCGCCAACCGCGAGAGCCGGGGTCTGGTAGGACACTCCATGGGCGGTTATGGCGCTACGCGCATCGGCATGAAATATCCCGAGGTTTTCGGTGCGCTCTATATCATGAGTCCATGCTGCCTGTCGGCGCGCGGGGCGCCGGCTCCCGAGGTCGGCAAGCAACTTGAGGCGATCACGTCACTGCAGGACGCGACCAAGGCCGACTTATGGGCGCGTACCAACCTCGCTGCAGCGGCGGCCTGGTCGCCGAATCCGAAGAACCCGCCGCTCTTTGTCGACCTGCCGACGAAGGACGGTGAGCCGCAACCTGACGTGCTCGCCAAATGGGCGGCGAATGCGCCTCTGGACCTGATCGACCAGTATGTCGGCAATCTGCGCCAATACCGCGCGATTGCGATTGATGTCGGCGACCAGGATGGGCTGAACGCTGACACGAAGAAACTACATGATCTGCTCGACAGATACGGTATCGCCAACCACTTTGAGCTTTATAGCGGCACCCACACCAGTGCGGTCGCCGACCGCTTCCAAAACCACGTCCTGCCCTTCTTCAGTCAGAACCTGGTATTTGGTCAGTAACAAGCCAAAGGATGTCCACACAAGCGGGTCGATAGAGGCCACTACCATCGACCTCAAAACCAGGGCGCCGCCGGCGATGCCGTCGCGAGTAATTTAAGGTTAGGCCATTTCAGGATGGGTAAGATTATGAGGGCTGAGAAAACCTACGTATCGCGGCGCCGAGCCTTTTTCGGCGCGACGGCATTGGGCGCGTTCATGGCCTTGCCGGTAAAAGGCGTGTCCGCCACCGTTCTCGGCGCAACCATTTCAGCAGGTGAGACGGGCAGCCCAATCTCCCCGCTTATGTATGGCGGTTTCATCGAGCATATCGGCGACCTGATCAACCACAGCCTATGGAGCGAAGTCCTCGACGACCGAAAGTTTTACTGGCCGGTCGACTCTCAGCCGGTGCCCACACCTGGGGGCGGTGGCGGACCGATGCGGTCCGAACCGAACAAATGGCATCCGATCGGGCCCGATGCCAGCGTGACAATGGACACGTCCGCGCCCTATGTCGGCGCTCACAGCCCTGTGGTTCAGGTATCCGGTGCAGGCGCGGTGGGGATCGTCCAGTCCAAGCTGGCCCTGGCCGCGAAGGCGTATGTCGGGCGGGTCGTGGTCGCCGCCGACAGCGGCGTGAGAGTTTCTATGAGCCTGATCTGGGGGCCAGGCCCCGAACACCGGCAGACCGTGGAGATACCGGCTCAACCGACCTGGTCCACGGTTCCGTTTAAATTTAACTGCACCGCCGACACCATAAATGGCCGTCTAGAGGTCACAGGGACCGGTAAGGGAAATTTCAGGGTTGGCGCGGTGTCCCTTATGCCGGCCGACAATATCGGCGGGTTTCGAGCCGACATGATTGCGCTGATGCGCGAGATGGACTGCCATTTGATGCGGATGCCAGGCGGCAACTTCATTTCGGCCTACGACTGGCAGAACACGATCGGCGATCCCGACAAGCGCCCCCCGATGATGGACCCCGTCTGGCATGCCGTACAGCCCAACGACGTCGGGGTCGACGAGTTGCTACACATGGCGCAACTGATCGATGCAACGCCCTATTGGTGCGTGAGTACCGGCTTCGATGAGCCGCGGTCGGGTGCGCAGATCGTCGAATACATCAACGGCGCCGCCAACACCGAATGGGGACGCAAGCGCGCAGCGAATGGCCATCCCGAACCATGGCGCGTCAAGTATTGGGACGTCGGCAACGAAATGTATGGTCACTGGCAAATGGGCCATATCGACCGAAACCAGTACTACGTCAAACACAACCTCTTCGTCGACGCCATGCGCGCGGTCGATCCTTCGATCTACATCGCGGCCCCGGGCGGCTTCGCCGACGAAATGACCACGGGCCAGGGCATCTTTATCGCCGGCCAGCCGAAGGTCGAGATCGGTTCCGATCGCGACTGGGCCTACGGCATGTTCCAGAACTGCATGGGCCGCTTCGACGCCTTGCAGACGCACGCCTACCCCGCCGAAAACAAGCACTACGACCTGGCCACAGGACAGCTCGTCGATATCACGCAAGACCTCAACGAATGGTCACGCGCCATGGCCCAGCGCATCCAAACCATGGCCGATTGCTGGCAAGCGTACAAGACGCACTTTCCTGAGCTCAATCAAGGTAAGGTGAAGGTGTTTTTCGACGAATGGGCCTACCATTTCCAGCCTGACCTCAAGGGCTCTCTAGCGATTGCGATGGCGCTGCACGAATTCTATCGCCACACCGACTTCATCGACGCGGCCGCCTATACCATGGCCACAGCCTGGCTGGATTTCGACCGGACCCGTTCGGTGATCAGCGCCAAGGGCCGGGTGTTCCAGCTTTATAACCAGCATTTCGGTGTGACCCCAGTGGCCGTCAGCGGCAACGCGCCTGTGCCGCCGCCCAAGTATCCGATCGGCGGTGATCAGCCGAGTGTCAACACCGGCAGTGCCACTTGGCCGCTTGACGTCTCCGCGGCGCTGACGAAGGACGGCAGCGCGTTGATTGTCGCCGTCGTCAATGCGACGCAACAGCCGCAAACCGTCACGCTGACTGTGCAGGGGTTTCAATCGGCCCGCAGCGGGCGTTCGTGGCGGCTAACGGGGCCGACGGTCGATGCGCAGAACCGGGTCGGCGCCCTGCCCGAGGTGACGATCGAGGAACAGAGCTTCAATCCACGTGCCAGAGTGCTGTCCTTGGTGCCGATCAGCGTGGAACTGTTCGAATTCAGGAAAGCTTAAAAGCACATCGCTTGCCGGAACGGTCGCCGGAAGTTACCTGGGGACGAAAATCGTCTTGTCCAGTCGATCGATGTAAACCGGTCGGTGAGGGTCCCTTCAGGCATTCGCGGCAGCGCGCGAAAGCCCGGTCTGGGCCTTCTCGACAAAGAGGACACTACCGGCTACCGGAATGTCGAGGCGCTCCGAACGCTGGGGAGAACTCTAATGCCGCCATTGATGGGACCTCAATCTGTTCTCGCACTTTAACCTTGTCCATTAGAATTGAAATTACCTACTTCTGGTAGGGTCTTACGCATCAGTATCGTAGGAACTCAGAGTTAAAGTGAAAAGCAAAGCAGCGTACGACATGCTTTGGGTGGTGGGCTTGACGGTGGTTGGCACGCTGGTCCTGAAAGAATCCAACTGGTTTGAGGCTCTATACGCCTTCACACGGCGCTATGAAGCCTACAAGGTCGACGATATGTTAATCGCCGTGGTTTTCATGGCGATTGGCGCGATATATTTTTCCGCACGTCGATATCTCGAGGTGCGCCGTGGATACGACGCGCGCCTGATCGCCGAGAAACGGCTGGAAGCGCTCGCACAGACCGATGCGCTTACGGGACTTGCCAATCGCCGACAGTGTTACGCAGCGATCAAGCGGCGCCTTGCCGTCCCAAACGGTGAAAACAGCCCATTCTTCGTCTTCATGATCGACCTTGACCGTTTTAAACCGGTAAATGACGCATATGGCCACACTGTTGGTGACCAGGTGCTTCAACAAGTGGCCGAACGGTTGCAGGGACAACTGCGGCCCGGTGACCTGGTCGCTCGGCTGGGGGGTGACGAATTTGCGGTGGTCATCAATGCTGGAGCGTCCGATGGGGACGTCTCGGACGTCGCTGAACGGCTGTTAGCCGCGTTGAAAGAACCCTTTCGGGTCGATCAAGTCGTATGTCGCATCGGAGCCAGCCTGGGAATTGCCGCTTGCCGCGCGACCGACGAGACGCCGGATGGACTGTTGCACCGCGCTGACCTTGCACTTTACAGGGCGAAAACAGAGGGGCGCGGCACCTTTTGCTATTTCGAAGACGCCATGGATACCCGGGCTCAGGAGCGCACCCAGATGGAGACGCAGTTGCGCGATGCCGTCAGACGGGGCGAAATTCGCGCCTACTATCAGCCTCTGATATGCCTGCGTGACGGTTCGGTGGAAGGATACGAAATTCTGGCGCGTTGGGTTCACCCGGTACGTGGCGTCATCTTTCCCGATAGCTTTATTGAAATCGCCGAAGACATTGACGTGATTGGAGAAATCTCAGTGTCACTGCTCGAGCAGGCCTGCTTGGATGCGAGTCAATGGCCAGAACGCACGTACCTGTCTTTCAATCTCTCGCCGGTCCAGTTTCGCGATCCAAAGCTCTGCGAAAAGATTCTCGCCGTCCTTTCGGCTACCGGCTTTTCTCCAGATCGACTGGAAATAGAGATTACCGAAAACGCCTTGGCGCACGACATTGAGGTGGCGCGCGCGATGCTCGTCACGCTTAAGGCGAACGGCATTCGACTCGCCATGGATGATTTCGGTACTGGATATTCGAGCTTGCAACACCTTCGCACCTTCCCATTCGACAAGCTCAAGATCGATCGTTCGTTTGTCATGAGTATGAGGGAATGTTCCGAAAGCCGTAAGATTATCAAGGCGATCATTGCCATGAGCCGTGGCCTTGGACTGAAGACGACGGCTGAAGGGATTGAAAGCCAGGCTGATGCCTTAAAGCTTACTCAGATGGGCTGTGATACCGGGCAGGGATATTTATTTGGCCGGCCGGAGCCCATGGCTATTCCGTCACCGAAGATAGGAAACGCAAAGATGGCCTAACTTGCGCTTACGGGCCTGCCATTCAAAGCGCGTTATGCGGCGCCCCCCGGTTGAACGATCGGCCGGTCAGCGTGAAGCCAAGCCCGGCATTAGCCTATTAGCGTGGACCGAGCCGGTTAGGGCTATTCAAGTAATGATTTTTAAGAATCGAGCCTTACACTCCAGGTCGAGTACAGGTGGAAGGTTATGACACCCAGGATAGACCTCTTGGCGTCGGATTCGGCGTCGGCCGAGCTGAAAATTCTTTTGGTCGAGGACAGTTTGGGCGACGCCCAGGCTTTCAAACGCGCAATCAAACGTCATAGCCCGGCGGCTTCGGTTTGCCACGTGACATCTGCGGAAGAAGCCATCGCCATATTCGAGTTCGGCTGTGATTTCGGCCTCTGCATTTTCGATATAAATCTTCCAAGAGTTAGTGGGCTAGACCTGCTGGCGAAGGTCAAGCCTTGGCGCCAATCGCTGCCCATGATGATACTCAGCAGCTCGAGCTCCGCGGCGGAGATCACGCGCGCCTACGCCCTTGGCGCTGATGGGTATCTGATCAAACCTTTTGACTTCGGCGAATACGAATCGATTGCGCGTTTCGTCTGCGACTGCTGGTTTAACGGCAATCCATTGCCTGAGGCGCAGGCGGCAAGCCTTCTTGTCCCGCCCGCCGATCTGTCCAGGGCCTCGTCCTTAGGGAACGCTTGAACGAATGACTTTATCTCTCAAGGCAGGCAACCGCGCCGCTTTCGCGGAGGGGGCTAACGTCTTTATCGGCGAACAGAAGCTTAAGACGGTGCGCAGCGTAAGTAGTATCATGGCCCGGCCCTTCGAAATTACCGGTCTGCTCGACGCGGAAAACGCTGTCCTACGTCTGGTCGCCACGGGGGCAATGGACTCGGAATCCTTTGTCGACCGACAAATCGAATGTTTGTGTGCGCTCCAAACCCCCTGGGCCTATAACCGGCTCGTCGATCTGACGGATTGCACGGGCGCGTGCGCCTATGAAAGTCTTCATCGGTTTGCCTATTTCTGGATATCGAGGCAGTCACAACTCAATCGAACCATTAGGGAGGCCGTCGTCACGAGCAATAGGCTGACGATCGCCCGTCTGCCGACAATCGAACTCTTGTTCCCAAAGCACGAGCTACGCGCCTTCACCGATGTCGCTGAAGCAGAAGCATGGGTGATGGCAAGCGAACAGGAAGCATCTTTGGTCCGCCGCGAAAATCGTTAAGGTCGGGGCGTTATTATCGAGCGTCCGTTAAGGTATAAATCCATCGCCGATCCGTTTTCCCTCATCTCGGTCACCAATAATGATCTTGCCCGAGTTTGCCTCAACGCGGAGGGCCAGATGGATTCGGTCGCATTCATCGACGGGTACATCGACATCATGAAATCCCTCGGCGATGGGTGTCTTTGCGAAGCTGCCAATTCCTGCCGGCAGGATCACGCTAATGGCGAGGGCGAGTGAAAGCTGAGATTGATGAATTTGATCTACGACGGATGTGACTGGGAACGGTAATATATTGCTTGACCCACCCGTTAGGCCGCGGCGCAGGCTTCAATTCATAGATCGATAGCTAGAAGCCGATTAACAAGATAAATCACGCGCCACCTGATGCCCGCGAATGCTGAAGCAACGCTGGATTTTCCCAAGGCGCGGAAGTCGTGGTAATGCTAATTCGTCTAAACCTTTCATCGCATGGATTTTTTATTATCCAAAGATCACAAGGGCCGCTCTTGAAATCAGTTAGAGGTTTTCGATAACACGAGGGGCGGCCATGCTACGCGAGATCAAGACCGAGGGTGAACTTGGAATTTTTGAAGCACTCGCCGACACGCTGCCGGCCCTGGTCAGAATTTGCGACGCTAAGGGCGCTTCGATCTGGTTCAACAGGGAATGGCTTACCTTTCGCGGCCGCTCGGCCGAGGAGGAATTCGGCGCCGGCTGGCTTCAGGGACTGCACCCAAAAGATGCCGAAACCACTTTAGATCTTCTGTCGCATAGGTTCGTCGACCGGCAGTCCTATGAGACCAAATACCGCCTTCGTCACCGTTCAGGCCAATACCGTTGGGTACTCCATCGCGCGGCGCCCCGGTTTAACTCCAATGATGAATTTATGGGCTTTATAACCGCCTGCGTCGATATCCACGACGCGACCGTGGCGGACGAAGAGCGCCGG
>FTDD01000039.1_pt1 | contig 8079 bp, 5 predicted proteins | sample 1639881 | NCBI WGS metagenome assembly FTDD01 (sample SAMEA3914869, study PRJEB12502) | metagenome | biome: forest; material: soil | place: USA | collected 2012-03-12 | depth 0.1 m | reverse complement strand
CGCCTTGTAGGCAGCCGAATTCAGGAAGCACTTGAAGAGCTTGCCGTGAAGATCGCCAAAATCGTCCGGGATGCTGAAACCAGGCTTGTCCTTGTTGTACGCCGGCAGCACGACGCTGAAGTCATAGTCCCGGACGTATGAGGAAAAATTGTTGCCGACGATGCCTTGGGTGCGATCACCGGTCTTTTCATCGACAACGGTCGTCTTCAGGATCTCGATCAGCGGGAAGTTGTCGCTGTCGTCGCCGCCCTCGATTTTCATCTCGACGGAGATGATATCAAGTTCGACGGTATAGCGATCCCCCTTTGGATTGTCCCAATGGGCCAGGGCGTTGAACCGGTTGTCGATCATCCGCAAGGCGTTGCGCAAATTCTCCTGGCGGTTATTCCCGCGCGCCAGGTTCGCGAAATTGGTCGTGACGCGGGTATTATCGGCGGGGTGATAGTTCTCGTCGAAGCTGATGCTCTTGATGGTGAACGTGAAATCGGTACGCATCGCGATCTGTGATCCTGTGACTTGAGATAGGCCTGAGGGTGTCTTGTCTCAGGTTTGTCCGGTGGCCTGCTTTTGCCGGGCGGAAGGACCGAAAGCGGAGCGCGCAAAGCATGGGCAGGCCGGGATGGCGCTTAAGCCACGGGCCTCGCTGCAAGCGCGATCCACCGGAGGAACCCCCGTCCGAGGAACGTTTTGGCGTCGCAGGCAGGTCTCCTGGCTTGCGGGTCATCGCGGCGGTTCCGGCCTTCCCGAGCCTTGTGCAAAGCTCAGTGACACGAAATGGAACCGCCACTCACCGCTTACAGTTGCGGGGGCAGCGCCGGACTTTGCCCAAAGGACATCACCGGCTTCCCGTCTTAGCCCCGCCGTCATGCCTGAAGCGGGGAACCTCGACAGGTTGCTTAAACACCATCGGGAGACGTCCGTCAAGTGTGATATAAAGATATCTTTATATGTTTATAAGTTTATGATTGTGGGCGATCGGTCTCCCTTGAGCGCCTTCCGGGGCCTAGCTTGCCTGATAGCTCGCTCTGCGGCATAGGCGCGATGACCGAGATCTCAGTGACCGCCGCACACGACAAAGCCCATCGTTTTTCCGTGAAACCGATGATGGGTTGGATGTCTTCCTTAATGCATCAGTAGATCATTAATATTCGTGTACAAATCCTGTTCACAGAGAAATCGTAAGTATTCGTATAGGCTCGTATTTATATTGCACACTGTTCGAATTAATATGGTATTATAATGCCTTTTCTCACGCTCTATATGCTGTGGTCGCGGGAACACCTGCCCTTGCGAACGGCATCTGATCGTGCCGCAGAAGATCGAAGAAGTGCTAAGAGCTGATGGTTTCGACGTGGACTCATGGCGCGCGAATAAGTTGCTGACCGTGAATCATCGGTGGACGCCTGAAAGTGCGGTCGCCGGCGCAAAAGGCGGCGCGGATGCCCGATGCCGCCGTGCGCCTATTCGAGGTGGGTGCGTCACGCCGGGCCAAGAAATAGTCTCTCGTCGCGCGGCATGTCCTCTAAACATCTACGCGTTGATTGTTGGTTTCCTGCTTCTCGTGGCCAGTGTCGCTATCGATTCCGCTCCTTGTCGTAACCGAGCCTAAGGCACCTTCACTTTGATTTTATTCACCGAAAATTCTTTGATGTTTTCATCAAAAATACCGTAGAGTTCCAAGAGAGTACGAAGCAATGCCCGAGCTTGGCGGTCATTCGACTGAATGATCGACCAGTCTCCATGCATCGAGTCGCGCAATAAGTTGTCGACATCTAACATTTGTAGTCGTGGTTGCCGCTGCCCATACGTCGTTGGCCGTGTTCACGTTCGAATATGCCAAATCGAAAACAGCGTGAGTTCAAATCTCGGCTGCCATAAATCCGAGGAGCGGCCAGTCTTTTGTGCTTGTCGCCGCGAATTCACGGCCGTCACAAAATCGTCCTGTAGCAGCTTGCCTCTTTCGAAGAACTGGGATTTATTAACTACCTAAGGTAGGGGTTTGCGCGACATGGTCCATAGTTTGACGGAGATGCCAGAGCTCAAGGACGTACTACCAGGTCGTCCCGGGGCAATCGTTACAGATGTGCTCCACGCGGTTAAAGGATTGCCCTTAAAGGCGCCTTTTCCCGAAGGTCTGCAGACCGCAGTTTTTGCCATGGGCTGCTTTTGGGGCGTTGAGAAACTTCTGTGGGAGCGGATCGGGGTTTCCGTCACCGCAGTCGGTTATACCGGAGGATTTACGCCCAATCCGACTTACGAAGAGGTTTGCACGGGCTTGACCGGTCATGCGGAGGTTGTCCTCGTTGTGTTCGACCCGAATGTGGTTTCCTATTTCGACCTCTTGCGTATCTTCTGGGAAAAGCATGATCCGACGTCTGGAATGAAGCAGGGGGAAGATACAGGAACCCAGTATAGATCAGCGATCTACTTCGTTGATGAAACGCAACGTCAACTCGCGGAGCGTTCCAAAGACAGGTATGCTCGTGAATTGGCGCTCCATGGCAAGGGGGCGATTACCACCGAGGTAACCCCGCTTGGACCCTTTTATTACGCTGAAGACTACCATCAGGCCTATTTGAGCAAAAATCCCGGCTGCTATTGCGGCATGGTCAACACGGGGGTCGAGTTTCCAGTCGATCGCGAAGAAGATCTGTAGGCTAACCGTTATCTCCCTATGTCTTCAGCCTTCATAAGGGGGTTGCAAGGGCCCGTTCAGGAGGCGAATGCTGTGTTGTTGACGGAACTTGGCAACTGTGAAGGGGCAGCGGTGGCTGAGCCCAGTTCCCCATGCAGCGTGCTGCGCGTCGCCTTCCATAACCTCCTGTTAGCTTCCGAATCGGAAGCGCCGATGCGCAACGAGGTTGCTTTTGCGTTGGTTGAATTCCTGTCCGCCTTGGAGGCCAAGCACGGTAACGACGCAAGTCGGATCTCCGTCGATCAAGCCCACGGCGTGTTCTTCAAGGTTATCGCGCGTCATAGCGATCGTTTGTTATTCAATCGGACTGGCCCCTTGGAATCTTTCAAGGGTGAGCGAGCGTTGAGCTTTCAGCCGAGCTGGGCTTTTGAATACTGGCTGCCAGCCGATCCCGTTGCAGCCAAGCCCGAGCATTCGGACGCCGACATCAAACATTTGGCCAAGGCCTTGCGCGATCGGGATTTACCCGTGTTGATCAGCGGATTTACGGTGCACAAGGTTGGTTCCGAACGGAGGATCGGAGCTCCCGGGGGAGTCGTGTTTCTAACGCCAAGGGTAGGGGAAGCGGCAGAGATGTTTGCCAAGGCGGAGACCCTATGGAACCGCCGGGGTGCCATCGAGGACGAGTTGGCGGAGGCAGGCATCGCCACGCGGCTGCGCAATCTCCTCGGTCTCTGTTTGCGGAACGAGGCCGATCCAGCGGTCATGCTGCAGACAAAAGCAACCATCGAGGGTTTGGGGGGCGGGGCGCACAGCAAGCGCAAGAGCGGGGTGAGCTCTTCCGATACGGTGAAGGTCGCGGCGCCGACGCAGTTCGACGCTGGCCTATATCCCAGGTTTCGCCATTGGCCCTCTAAAAGTGATGAGGTGACCGGGGACTTTGGCCGGACATGGGACCTGGATGATCGTCACAATCGGAAAGGGCCGGATTGTGGGGCTCCGGAATTCGTCGTGACGCCTTTGCGCGTCGAGGAGATCGAGTCGATCGTACCAATTGGCGCAGTTGATGTCGACATCGCGTCGCATCTACGCACCCGGCAGGAGGACGCTGATTTCGCTGACCGGATCTGCGGTGCGTTGTCGCTGCCGGCCATGGCCGAGGCATTGGGGAAAAGATTTAAAATATGAGCGAAGATCTATTATCACCGCACTTTACGCGCCCCTCTACGCTAGCGGCCTTGGCCGCGCTTCGTGGATCGGATTTGGAGGCGTGGCTGAAGTTGTCGGCACGGGTCTACACAGAAGCAGAAGATCCGATCGATCGTATAGATGCCTTCGAACCACTTACCATTCCAATGACCGAGAACGGTAGCCGTTTTGTCGCCAATTGGTGGCATGGGGCCGATGCCGAAGGCGCTCTGCGGTTCTCCGAAGCGCTTGCGAGCACCATCGAAACAGCATCGAAGTCCTTGCCGACAGATGCGCTAATACTTGTCGTGGAAATTGCCACACACTTCGGGATAGCGCGCAAGCTCGAGCCTATTCGTGGGTATCTTTCGAGACGCATTACCGCCGCAGGGGGGCGCCGACAGAGACTCGGGCGGGCCATTGCGCACCTTGCCCGTCGCAGCGGCGAAGCTCGTGAAATGCGCAAGCTTGCCTATCAGATGCGTGCGGCCGGCCTGCTCGACGTCATTTCAGCGATCGAGTTACTGACCTTTGGTGCGGCAGCGTTCGGGGCAGCGATTATAGATGACTTCCGCACGCTCCTGCCGAAATGGTTTGCGGACTCGCGTCTGAACTATACGGACGAGGATGACGCAATCTATGCCTATTTCGCCAATGCCGCAGTCGATATGTTGGGGGCTTCTGACGCGTTTGAAATCGCTCTCTATGCGCAGGCCAGGAATATGCCACAGATGCGGCAGGCCCTAGAGGCGAACCGATTGGATGTGGAGACCTATTCGATCGATAAATGGCTCCGTGGACGCCCGATTGAAATCATAGACTCGGTCAGCCGAAAGCCAGTGAATTTCGAACGCGGCGATTGGGGCTGGGAAGTGCTGATGACACCGGTGCGAACGACACTCATCGGAGAAAGGGGCATGCTCGAACTCGAAAAACAGTTCGAAGCCTTTAGCGTCGATCGTAACCTTAAGCTTCCGCCTATTCGAAAGGTCACCGCATGAATTCCAAGAAAGGTGCCCCAGACCGAAAGACGCTCACACTCAAGCGCCTGGGGAGGTTGCTTGATCTGAACCAGGATATAGGACGCAATGCACGCGATACCGATTTCGGAGACCTGGTAAAGAAGAGTGTCGATGATGCCCACCAGATTTTCTATGTATTCGATGAAAATGTCTTTGAGTTGTTTGCAAATCCGGCGGAAAAGTTCGAATTTTGCGCCAATTTCTATGGAAAATATTGGAGCAACCGCGTTCATCCCTATTATAAATCGTTCTCGGCGCAGGCAGGGTTGATCGCAAGCGAGTTTCTCTTCTCGGATCGTCTTCCTGGGTTGCATCCGACCTTGCCGATTTACATGACGGAATGGCATTTCAATCAGCTTATGCGTCGCCTCAAGATCACTCGGTCGGATTTTGAGCGGGAGATGAATTCGACAAAGCGCCCGAATATCGAGATAGAAAAGGCGCGAATAAACGAGCTGCTGCGACTGGAGGCTTCCCTGCCGGACAAATGTTCGGTCCATGATGTTCTCAGCCGAAAGGGTATTGCCGCGGATTTGGCTGATGACGCACTGCGCGTGGGCGAAGCTGTTCGAAACCAAACCGAAGTCGGCCTCACCGAAGCGATCGACCGCTTTGTGCGCGGCCGTCAAATCGCCGAGTTGCTGGTCGGAGACCAGCAAATAGAACAGTTGCATCAGATCAATCGGATTTACTCCGAAATATTGCCACGCGTTCGCCCATTGGCATCCCAGTTTCAGCCTGCCAACAGGCACGAGGAAATCGAACAACGCGACTGGATTCTCAAGTTCAGTGATGTGCTCCACAATGCCAAGATCAGGGGGCGCAGCCGGGAAGGTGTTCTGGCGGATGCCCGATCTATCGGGTTCATTCATTGGGTGGCACGGTTCAAATTGAATCGTAACCAAAGGATTGTCCTCGTCACCGGCGATAATCAGGTGTTCGAGGCATACCGGCGATGGTACGCCGAGCACCCAAACGAGGCCTTTCTTCTGCGGCGGGTCAATCAATATTCCCCGCTGCTCAATCCCCATGCTGCATCCAATGAAATCAACGACGCTGAGAAGGACGATGACCGACAAGTATTCGCGCGTCTTCGGACTGCGCTCGACGCGCCGATGGTCACCTTCAATCTTGTTCGGCGCTTCGCAGACGATAGAAGTCAGGACGCATTCGATGCCGCGGATGCTCCAACGGGGCGGTTGGCTCAGGATCCGCAATTGGAACATTTTGCGGCCCGCCTTGCCGGCGCTAGTAAACCGCAAGAAGTCCCGTCGGTTAGCTTTTACACGGATAATCTCGATGAAGCTTGGTGGCTGAATCGAGAGGAGCGTTTTGCAGAACTAAAAACGGGGATGCGCGAGGCCGAACGGGTAGCACTCGGTGCCAGCTATCCGGTCTTGGAGAAGCGGCTGTTCCAACGCTGGGGAATGATCGAGGAAATACAGCGCCGCGCCGCAGAGGGACACGTCAGCAGCAACGTAATCAGCGACTATATGACAAGTCTGCTTCAGACGATCGCGACCAATGCCCTGTCGTACGACATAGGCCACGCCACTGCCATAATGCGTGACAATTTGGCCAAGATGGGCGGAGACCGGACGATGCGTGCGCCATTGAACCTCGAACTGAGTGTTCCAACGAAGGATGGGTTTACAGCAGACAGTTTCAGCACCTTGATGGTCCGTGGGGAAAACGGCGATGACGATGCCCGCGATATATTCGACCCGTATAAAAATAAGGCGCTCGAAGGGCGCCCCGACATCATATTCGCCGTGGGCGCGGTCCTTATGCTGCGCAGTAAGAACTGGGACGAGGCTGAACGCTTTGCGGCCGATGCAGCTCATGTGCTCGATGACCTTGCGGAGAATCTCGTCCTGTCACCGAGCGGCCAGGGGCGTTCGGTTATTGCTGGCGAATATCACTATCTCCAAAACTTGGCCAAACGCTTTGCCCTAGCCAATATCGAGCCACCGCTCATTTTGGAGGGCCGTAAGGAGCACGGTTCACTTGAAGAGGATGTTTGGAAACAGAGTCTTACCAGCCTAGTTTTTGCTTTGGACGATCAAGAGCGCCAATACTCGGGCAAGAATGCTACCGCGCCCGAGATTCTGCGTAAGCGCTGGCGGACGATCATCGAAAGGATTAGCGCGCGACTTTTCTACGTGACCTGGCGCGCCATCCAGTTCACCAATCATGCTGGGAAAAAGAAAGCCTTTGGCTTGATTCAGTCGAAATATATCGTTCGGCAATTTGAATGCGCTCTAAGGGACTTTCGCGCGATTTGGTCTGCCCTGGACGGCGGTGATGGTGCGGCAATGCCAGACACGTTAAGAGTCCAGCTAAATATCAATGCGGCAGGTTTCGATCTCGTGAAACAAGTCCTGGATGCGTCTGATGCAAGGGTTGGTTTATGGTTCAACAACGATGAGCTGGCTCGAACCGAGGCCGCCATGGCTGCGTTAAAGCCTCTTGTAGGTCAGTTCCCCTTGATTGTCGGCGTTGATGTATTTGGCTTCCTAACCGCCCGCCGAGCATCGAAGGAAAACTTGAGTGACTTTAGGACTTGGCGCGATGCGGCGTCGGGCTCAGATTTGGCCATTGACCGTGCGTGGTGTCAGCTTCTGTCCGGCTTTCTCAGAGCTTGAGGATTTCGGTGAGGGGTTGTTAGTTGCAAAATTAGTCACCTGCCGATGGTCAATTTGCCTGTGAATGCAGCCAAACTTGCCTCATCGCCCGCCTTGCGGCATAAGGCGCGGATGACCGACATCCCAGTAACCGCCGCGTACGACAAGGCGCATCGTTTTTCCGTGGCGCCGATGATGGACTGGACTGACCGGCATTGCCGGGCGTTCCATAGGACCCTCACGCGTCATGCGCTGCTCTACACCGAGATGGTGACGTCCAAGGCGGTGATCCATGGCGATCGCGAGCGCCTGATCGGCTTTTCCGATGTCGAGCATCCGGTGGCGTTGCAACTGGGTGGATCGGAGCCCGACGAGTTGGGCCAGTGCGCGAAGATCGCTGAGGATTTCGGCTATGACGAGGTCAATCTTAACTGCGGCTGTCCGTCGGATCGCGTGCAATCGGGGGCGTTCGGCGCCTGCCTGATGCGTGAGCCGCAGCGCGTCGCCGACAGCATGCGCGCCATGATCGAGGCGTCGCGCCTGCCGGCGACCGTCAAGTGCCGTATCGGCGTCGACGACCAGGATCCGCACGACGCCCTGTTCACCCTGG
>FTDD01000213.1_pt1 | contig 8150 bp, 7 predicted proteins | sample 1639881 | NCBI WGS metagenome assembly FTDD01 (sample SAMEA3914869, study PRJEB12502) | metagenome | biome: forest; material: soil | place: USA | collected 2012-03-12 | depth 0.1 m | reverse complement strand
GAGCCATACGGCAATCTTATCCTTTTTCTCGGGGAATTCGGCGAGGTCTTGAAGAAGCATTGTCATCGCCGCACGGCAACCGTCCTGCCAGGCTTCATCGCCTGCCGGAAACAGACAGGTTAAACAGACAGCCGCACCGATAGTGGGCATTCTCCCGTCGACAAAGGCCCCGAGCACATAGTCGATCTGCCGACGAAAATCCGCCTCTGCCAAATCCGCCATGTTCAAATGCCTGTCCTGTTTGCAGGCGGACCTGCGTAAGGCACCGAAGTGCCCAGTGGTCGGCAAGAGCGTGGGCGCCCAAACGGGGGGCGAATGGGCGCCCGTCTTCTGGCCGAACCGGGGGGGATGGTTCGACGCCGCAAACTACAGCCTGCAATCCACACGTGCAATGCCAACGTTGCGGGCGACGATCTCGAATTCGAAAAGGCAATCGGTCGGGCAGTCGCGCCATGGATTGCAAACTGGGATACGGCAATTTTTCTGGCTGACTTCCTGATGCCACCGGCAACGACGCAACCCAGCCCGACAGCTCTTCCTTCCCCGTTGAAGGCTCGTGCGAAGCATCATGAGAGCCGCGACGGAGCAAAATGCGAAGTGTCTTATAAATATAGGCGCTTCCCTGAAACACTCCGTCCACGCCCCCAGACAATCCGATACCATTTCAAAGACTGATCAACCGTAGGTGCGAATCGGTCCAGCAATAATCCGATAGTTACCATTTTACCTCGTAGTCGACGCCGGAACCAACGCAATGCGATTCATTCCTAACGGCCCAGACGTTCCCGAAGAACTTTTGATCGCCCGCGACCAAGGCAAGGTTATTTTCTTTTGCGGCGCCGGCGTGTCGCGGGCTAAGGCCAAGCTTCCGGGGTTCGAAGTTCTTGGCCAGAAGGTGATCGACGACCTCGGATCGACATCTGATAGCCCCGCCAGACGGCTGCTGGAGAAGTCCTTCGAACTCGGGCGGATGGCAGGCGTCGGCGGTTTGGTGGCAACCGATCGCGTCTTCAGCCTTCTAGAAAAGGAATTCGAGATCGAGGATGTCCGTCGATCCGTCGCTCAATCGGTTCGGCCACCCGACAATGCCGATCTGACGGCCCATCGTGTCCTGCTCAAGCTGTCGACTCCACCGAACGGCAGTCCAAGACTGGTAACCACCAATTTCGATCTGTTATTCGAGGATTGCGATCAGAATTTGAAGTCCTGGGGGCCACCCCATCTCCCCGATCCTCGTAACGCCCGTGAATTCTTGGGTGTGGTCCATCTTCACGGGCGGGTAGATCCTGCCTACGCCAAACCGAACGACGATGAATTCGTCGTATCCAGCGCGGACTTTGGACGTGCCTACCTGGCCGATGGATGGGCCACGCGCTTCATTCAAATGCTGCTGGATCGCTATTCTATCGTGTTTGTTGGCTATTCGGCGGACGACCCGCCCGTCCAGTACTTGCTTGAAGCGCTCAAGCTCCCCTCGGGAGGCAAGCGACGCCTCTACGCGTTTCAGGACGGTGGCCCGTCCGAAGCGGCCGCTCTTTGGGAAAATCGCGGGGTTACCGCAATTGCGTTCGATCCTAGCGACGACTACGTGGCTCTATGGGGAACGCTCTCGGCTTGGGCTACGCGCTCCGAAGATATCAAAGGCTGGCATGACCAACAGTTGCTCAAAGGCGAGGACGGCCCAGCGGCAGCGTCGGAGCATCTCCGAACAGTTCTTGCGAGGCTTACGGCTACGCCGGAAGGTGCGCGCCGCCTGGCGGTCGCCGAGAAGACATTGGACGCTCGCTGGTTGCTCGCGTTCGATCCGAAGGTTCGATATGAAAGGCCCATCCGACTTCAGGACGACAAGGCGGGCTCTTCAGCTTGGAACCCGTTCGAGGTACTGAGCCTCGATTCCGACACTTCCCCGGCGACTGAAGAGAACGGGAACCCATTCGGCGAACAATCGACCCCGCCAGATGCCTTCTCACCCTTCGACATCAATTCCCTCGATCGGGCGGAAGCGAGTCGCGTGTCCCCGGCTACATTCTTCAGTACCAGGGTGCAGGCGACTGCCCAACTTCCCCCTAGACTGCAAAACCTGGCAATTTGGCTAGCCAAAATTGCCCACGACCCAATCACCTTGTGGTGGGCTGCCCGCCAAGACGCTCTTCACCCGCGCGCAATTGACCTGATCGAAAACGCCTTGACCTTCGAGCCGTTTCGTTTTGAACCTGAACTGCGCAAACGCTGGCGATTGCTCTTGAAATCCTGGGATGACCGACGCATCGACCCCGACCAGGCTCGATACCGATTGGAGCGAAAGGTCAAATCGGACGGCTGGTCTGGTGACGCGGTTCGCGAGTTGGTGGCGATTGATCGACCTCAGCTCCTGATCCGTTCAACATTGGGGCAACAGCACCCCCTGGAATGGACGGCAGCCTCGTCGAAGGCGGCGTTTTCGACCGATGTCGATTATCCGCACCCGAACGATCCGTTAGACATTCCGGATTCTTGGCTTGAATACGCAGTCCAACAATTCCGCGGAAATCTTGAGCTCGGCATCGCCCTCGAATTCGAGACAACGGGCAATCGAGCCCTCTATCTTCAGACGACGCGTGCTGATGACGGCATAGACGGAATAGACGAAGACGCCTACGGCGTGGCGGGGCCCGTCGCGTCATTTCAAAACCTGATGTCCCGTCTGACAGTGTTGGATAGTGTGGCGGCACATCGCGAGTTTTCGACCTGGCCCGATGACGACTTCGTTTTCACTCGCCTCCGCATCTGGGCGGCCAGCCGGCCGGACCTTTTGGGTGCGGACGAAGCGGCTCGTGTCTTTATGTCGTTATCGGATGCCGCCTTCTGGGGCTCGACCCATGAGAGGGATTTACTCTACGCCATGCGGGATCGATGGCAGGACATGGGTGAGGCAGATCGGAAAGGCCTTGAGGCCAGACTAGAAACCGGAACCTGGACGGCAAATTTGGAGGACGGCCCTCAACTCGAAAAGATGATAGCGTTTGATCGCCTCAACCGAATGCACTGGCTGGCCGACCAGGGCGTGAGGTTCGAGCTAGATCTCGATGCGCTATCAACCAGACTGCGCCTTATCGTCCCGGAGTGGCAGCCTGAATACGCGACGCGTGCCGGGGAATCCACGTCACCCAAAGCCTATAACATCGCCACCGACGAGGAAGAGTCTGGTTTGCTGAATCTGCCAGTGCGGGAAATTCTCCAACAGGCTTACAAGGCGGCAACCGTCGATTTTGATAGGAAGGTGCGTCGAGAGCCGTTTCGCGGATTAGCCGCCAGACGCCCCGCACTCGCGCTCAAGGCGTTATCCGTTCGCGCGAAGTCGGGGGATGTTCCAAAACGGGCCTGGGTCGACTTCTTGCTTTCGGAGGGAAGGCAAACCGATTCCCTTCGATTGATACGAGTGATCGCAGGCCGCCTTCAAAACTTGTCGCTGGACCAACTCAACAGTATCGCCTACGGCGCTGCTCATTGGATGAAAACCGTCAGCGGATGGCTTTATGGCGACGCTGCCGCAGTATTTCGGCCTGTGTGGGATAGGCTTATCGAAGCCCTGTCGACCGATACCAGTCCGTCTCGTCATCGGGCCAACAGGGATTGGGCCGAGGACGCAATCAACGCCCCTACCGGGTTTCTTGTACAGTTGCTATTCAATGATCCAATCATATCTTCGGTACAACCGGAGTCGATGCTTCCCAATCCGCTCAAGACGAGGTTTGACCAGCTTCTTTCGCTGCCAGGGGATATGCGTAGGCAGGCTCTCAACCTGCTCGCCCTCCACCTTCCATGGTTCTTCAACGTTGACCGCGCGTGGACGACGGCAGCCCTGCTTCCTGTCATATCGGAGGCAAATGAGGACGGCAAAGCGCTTTGGGACGGACTGCTGCGCTCAGGTCGCCTGCCGTCAAAGGACCTGTTTGTCGAAATGAAGCCCGCCATCCTTGCACGAGCGAGGAGGAGTCCCGCCCCCGTCCGCTCGCGCAACAACTTTGCGGGAATGATCCTAGCGGCCTGGAATGGCATCGCCGACGCTGCGGCGCAGGCCGGCTTGGTCACCAATGCGGAACTGCGCGACCTTTTAGTCGACGCCAACGATGACTTTCGCAGACACATCATCTACCATTTGCGCCAATGGTCGAAAGATCTATCGGGACCTTGGCATAGCGTTGCCGTCCGCTTCCTAGACGACGTTTGGCCGAAACAGCGGGCTCTTCGGACGTCAGCCATATCCAGCATGCTCGCGGATTTCGCCCTGGATAGCGGTGATCTCATGCCGGAGATCACGCGTGCCATTATGACGAGGCTTGTGCCTGTCCCGTCTGCCAACCTTTACCGGCTCATCCTGGACACTGAAAAGGATGACTATCCGCTTCGCAAGTATCCGTCGGCTTCGCTCGACCTTCTCTGGGCCATCCTACCCGATAATAGAGAAGACCTCCCCTATGGGTTCGACAACTGCCTCAAGGTCTTGGAGGAGACATCGGAAATCGCAGGTGATCCAAGACTCGCTGAATTCAGACGGCGGCTGGAAAGTTGACTCGCCTCCATTCCTCCGTCGTCGCGAATTAGGTCTAACCGAATGACCACCGAGTCGCATGTCTGCGATCCGCGGTGCGATCACCTGACAACCAGTTGGTATTCCTTGGCTCAACTCGAAATTGGCTGCGATCAAAAGCCACGACACTTGCCGTAGGAAGTTTACCGCTCTTGACTCCTATAGGTCGCCCGGAACAAATGAGAACTCGTGGATTCCGGCGACCGCATGAAACCAACAGGCCATCGCCCAGATGTGAGCGTTGCCTATGTATGGAAAGTACGGCGGCCTGGCCGAGCAGGAAGTCGTTGCCGGCTATTTCGATGTCCTTCCAACTTTTCCAGCTGGAACAAGGGAAGACATCATGCGACCCTACAAGGATGTTGTGGTCTACGTGAAAAACCACCAGCGCCAGATCGTCCAGAAGACCATGCGTGGGGGTTTCATCCCGTCGAGCTGGAGGGCTGGTGTGTCCGACTAGACCTTCAGCACGACCCACGCCCGCTGAGAAAGTGGTGGCGATGCAAAGCAAATGCTTCAGTCGCACTTGGGCCGACGCGCCATGTTCCCGGTTGAGGTGGTCTACGAGCGCGGCTGGGCGATCTCGCGCACCGACGGCCAGCCTATAGGCCTTGCCGGAGTCTACGATCATGCGCACACGCTGGACGGCGACATCCTGTCCGTTGCCATGCTGACGCGGGCCCCGGAGCCGAAATGCGGGAGATACACGACCGCGAAGCTGTCATCCTCGACGTGGCGGTCGCAGCGCGCTCGCTCGACGGTGCCAACGACATCGATCTTGCCCAGCCGCTGCAAGATGACGTCTTTCAGGTTATGCCGGAGGCAGAATGGAGACACCAAGCCAAGAAAGCCGAAGTTAGGCAAAAGGACGCCCTGCCGCTGTAGATGGTCGCCGGCATTCAAACGGCCAGACCTATGCCTCCTGCTGGAGCGCGGCGAGGCCTTGCAGGAGCATTCCGATCGCATTGGCATAGCTCAGCGGCTTGGCCGGCGGCTCAAAGCCGGCGCCCTCTGCGCCCTCATCGCCATTCCACTCCAGGGTGGCAGTGGCCAGGCTGTCGGCCACCCATTTGTCCTCGATTAGTTGGTGGATGGTGCTGCTTATGCGGCCCAAGTCAACCTGATCGGCCGGCTTGGACTCCCGGGTTTCCAATTGGCTTTCCATGATCTTCAGCGTCGCCGCGGCGTTTCGCAAGGCGCCTCGAACTCGGGCGATCGGGGATGGCGGCGGCGAATTCGGAACGAAATCGAAGGCTGCCTGGACCGCTGCAAACAGCAAGTTGTAGGTTTTCAGGGTTTCGAGAGACAGGGACATGGCCAGGAATCAGAAGTTGACGCAGGGTTTGCCTAGCGGTCGCCGAGCGGCATCACAAGACCATCCTTACCGCAATGACTTCGCATCAATCCGTTTACCGGCGGCTCGTACCCAGCTTCCAAATTGTCAGCGAGTCTCCTGTGAATGCGGGATTATAGGGAGCCAATCCGGACGCTATCGCCGGCGGCACCAAAAAATTTCTCGACCTCCCGGTCATGATAGCCGGCAAGCCAAATGTATTTTTCCCTGACGCCGTTCGTTCCCGCGCCTTGGTATCCAGCCCTGATCGCATCACCATGACTTTGAGCCCAGGCGAGCGCAGCGCTCTGCCAAGCCTCGCTTACCATGGTATCGCGCTCCTCACCTTCAACCGCCCGCAACTTGCGCTGATCGTCAGCATCAAAAGCCGGATCAACATTCCGCAAGCAGGTACCAAAATAGTTCAAGCAGCAGTGTGATTCACCGTTCGGCAGATTCTCAGCGTCCATTAACGACCATGCGATAGGGTCGGCATCAGCACTGTAAGCCGTTCGTCCGGGATGCTCTGTCAAATATGTCCTTAGCTCTGGCGTGAGAGCAATTAACGGAGCCGAAGCCGCACGCTCAAGGTTGTAACTCTTTACCAAAGCGGGACTGATCAAGGAGGCTCGCCTGCTAAATAAGAAGCCTATATCGACCCCGCCTCTTAAGAAAATCCTTCGGTTAACGCACATACCTTGAGCTAAGGCGAAGCTATCGAGTTCGCCAAGCAGCGTATCAAAGGCCCCTTGCACCCGTGACAACTGAGATTGAATAGGCACTGAGATAACCAGACAGTCAGAAAACGCCCGGACGCGCTTTTTCATCAGCCTGTGAGATTCTTTGATAAAGTCCTCAGGCGCCTGGTGTTCGAACTGCGTTTGAACAAAGGAGATATCCTCATCCAATTCGATGAGGTCTTCTTCCGTTTCGATACGCGCGACGCGGTCCGAAAAGCCAAGCAGGTCAACGAAGGCAAGTATGCCGTACTGCAGGTTTCTGCGAGTTATCTTTGTCATCCGGCGAAAATAGCATGGATTCCCGATCCGGTTGATCCCGCTGTTCGTTTTGATACGACGGCCATTCCGCGCAACACCGGACAGGGTTCCAGGAGCATCCACAATTTTTCTTTGCGGTAAAATTCGGTTTGCGGTCATCGGAAATGGCCATTGAATCGAGAGGGTTATTTCTGCGTTCTCGCGTCACCGATGTTGCATAGTCGGCCTCTGTGACCATCACTCAGCGACTCTCCCTCTTGACAGCCGAACGACAAGAGGAACAAAAAGAGAACATATTTCCTATTTTTCGAGACGATATGCTTCAGAAGGAACCATACCTTGCCCGCCGCGTCGCAATCCAAAATGGCCGAGCTCCGCGAGCAGCTTCAGCGGATGGATGGGAGCTTTGCGCGCACACGGACCGTCCTGCCATTTTCTCTCCCGCAAATCGATGAACGCCTGCCCGGTGGCGGCTTGGCGCTGAATGCGCTCCATGAAGTGGCGGGCGGCGCCGATGGCGCCGTTCATGGCGCCGCCGCCGCCCTCTTCTGTGCCGGCGTCGCGGCGCGCACCCGCGGCAAGATCCTTTGGTGTATCACGCGCGCCGATCTCTTCGCCCCGGCTGTCGAACAGGCCGGACTACGCCCCGACCGGGTCGTCTTCATCGAGGCCGGGGACGATACGTCGCTCCTGTCCTATTTCGAGGAAGGCCTGGCCCATGGTGGGCTCGGCGCCGTTGTCGGCGAAGTGGCCAAGCTTCCCATGGTTGCCTCGCGCCGTTTGCAGCACGCCGCGGAAAAAACCGGCACCTTGGCCCTCGCCATCCGGCGCTGGCGACGGGCCAGCGATGCCGCCGACTTCGGGCAACCGACCGCCGCCGTCAGCCGCTGGCGCGTCACCGCCCTGCCCTCCGAACGCTTGTCCGAACCTGGCCTCGGCCGCGCCCGCTGGCTGCTGGAGCTGATCCGAATCCGGTCGGGAGAAAGTGCCGATTTCATAGTGGAGTCCTGCGATGCCGAGGGTCGTCTCTCTTTACCTGCCGACATGGCCGACCGACCGGATGTGCAAGACCTTGGGCCATGGCGCGCCATCTCCTGACCTGCCCTTTGCTCTGAAGGGCCTGGACGGCCGCAAGCGAGTCCTGACTGCGGTCAACGATATGGCGGCCCGCGAGCGGCTCTATGCCGGCATGCCCGTCGCCCAGGCCCAGGCCCTGGTCGAAAATCTCGTCCTGAAGGACGCCGATCCT
>FTDD01000008.1_pt1 | contig 8177 bp, 7 predicted proteins | sample 1639881 | NCBI WGS metagenome assembly FTDD01 (sample SAMEA3914869, study PRJEB12502) | metagenome | biome: forest; material: soil | place: USA | collected 2012-03-12 | depth 0.1 m | reverse complement strand
GCGGACGCTATGATATCGATGCGCACCTGAAGGCAGATCCGACGGCAAGGCAGGCGTTTGCCGAAACCCATGTCAGGCGGCTGGAAGCGATCCGGAAAGGGACAGGCGGTCTCGTCCGTGAACCGGATGGACGCTTCGTTATCGGGGCCGACTATCTCGACAAGGCGTTGGCCTACGAGCAGCGCGAAGCGGCAAGGTCTCCGGTCAAGATCGAGGTGCTGTCGACCAAGTCGCTGGAGGCGCAGACCCGGTTCAATGGTGTGACCTGGTTGGACCAGGAATTGATCGAAGGGAACGGTCCTGCTTATGCGACCTGCGGTTTCGGAGGCGAGGCGCGGAACGCGCTCCGACTGCGGCAGCAATGGCTAATCGAAGAACGCCTAGCGACATCGCCGCCGACTGGCCATGTCGTCGTGTCGAAAGATCTCCTTGTCAGCCTCCAGCGCCGTGAGTTGGCCCAGGTGGCGGGCGATCTGTCACGAGCCATCGCGAAGCCGTTTACCGAAGCTCGCCCGGGTGAGCTGATCGAGGGGAAATTACGTCAGGCCGTGGCGACGGGGATGGGCAAGTTTGCTGTCGTCGAAAGGTCGCGGGACTTCACGCTGGTTCCCTGGCGCGATGTCCTGGAAAAGCATGTCGGCAGAGACGTGTCGGGTATCATGCGGTCCGCCGGAATCAATTGGTCGATCGGGCGAGGAAAGGACATCGGCATCGACTGAGAAAGGCGCAGAGGGTGGCGCGGGCTTGACTCTTGAAAAACCTTGGAACAAATATGGAACATTATTGTTCCGGAGGATGGCATGCAGCCGCTTCGCTTCTACGTAAAAAGCCTGGACGGGGACATCCAGTCACAGCTGGAATGTGCGGACTATCCGGTGCTGGGGGCCCAGCTCCTAGTTTTCGACTATCCGAACATCGTCCGCTACGTGGTCGAATGCTTCGTGGAGCGCGCCGACGTGCTGCCGCGCGATCCCTTCGAACCGCTCGCGATCATTCTCCGGCGGGACAGTTTGGTGGAACGGTCAAGCCGGGCGCAGCGAAGCATTGGCGTCGATCTCACAAAGGACATCGTCGCGCGACTCGAAAAAATCGGCGAGTGGGCGCGAGACTACATCACCGAAAGGCTGAACCTGGAAATCAGCCATGCCGATTTTTTGGCGCTGTGCGCTGGCTCGGGTCTGGACCCGACTATGGCTTTCGATATCTTGCAATTCCGCGGCATTCCAATGGCCGTCGGGGAGGAAGGCGAAGAGTGGAACGCATCGACGACCTTCGTCGGCTTCAATCCGGAAATGTGCGTTTTGTACGTGACCTTTCCCGGCGGCGATCCGATGGTTATGGATCCGCGGTTCCTTGAACTCACGCGGCTCGTTGCCGGCGGAGACATGACGGAGGAGGAGGCAGTCGGCGAGGTGTGTTTGCACGCCGGTGTTCCTGTTCCGGTAGAGCCTGCCTTGCTGCATGCCATCAAGAACGCCGTGTCGCTCGCTGCTGAACGCATCATGCCGCCCTACGACGCGGCTCAGGACCTGGTGCAAGTGACCAGGGCTTCGGAGCGTAATTTCGTTCGGGAGGTCTGGGCGATGCACAACGAGGGCGAGGCGGCGCCCCGTGACGCATACGGCCCTTTCTTTCGGTTCGACTAGGGCTGGACATGGACGATCAAACAGCCGTCGCTCAGAACGGAAACACCCGGATGAAAGCCGGCGGCATGGTCGACGTTCTGGCGCGCGATCGGACCTGTCATCACGTCATCAAGCAGATGAAATGGGGGCTCGTTCCGCCGCACTTCCACGGCTACCCTGACGAATGGCATGGCAACACCAGCCACGCCCGTATCGAGACTGTCGATGAGCTGCCGAGTTTCCGCGAAAGCTGGGCCAAGAAGTGGCGCGTCCTGTTTCCGATGGAGCACTATCTCCAGAAGACCTCCGGCATGCAGGATCTGTTCGGCCAGTCGGCCAAGGAGGTTCGCGTCAAGATCGGACGTGCTGACGGTCAGCCGTTGGCGGTTGCCGGTATCTACAGCGCGATCAAGCGGCCGACCGGGTTGTTCCTGTCCTGCGCAATGCTTACCCGGCCAGCCAGCGCGGGTCTTGAAGAGATCAACGATCGCTTCCCGCTGGTCCTCGAAATGAATGAGTGCGCGCCCTGGCTCGATGGCGCCGAGGATCTCGACCTGATGACCCCGCCGTCGGCGGACAGGTTTTCAATCACCTTGGCACGTTGATTAGAAAAGCGAGGCCTGGGCCGGAGCTTCGGTCGCTTCGCCGATCGGTGTGCCCACGCCGTCCATCTTGGGACCGATGCTGACGACCTTCAGGGTACCGTTCGGCAATGGCTTTTGCATTTCCTTTTTGATCACTGCCCCAGGGATCGTGAACCAGCGCTCGACCTCCTCCGGTGTCCGCAGAATGACGGGCATGGCCTTGTTGTGAACCTCGGCGACTTCCGTATTCGCGTCGGTTGTCAGAAACGCATACAGGTCGTCAGTCGTAGGTCCATCCTTGACCTTGCGCACCGATGTCCATTGTGGGCGCCAGACGCCGGCGAAGAAGAAGAGCGGCCGTTCGTCGTTCAGGGCGAACCAGTAGTTCGCATTCGAGCCACCGACTTGGTCAGGTTCGCAGAACGAGGTCGCCGGCACGACACAACGACGGTCAAGCACGTCAAGGTCGTCCTTCCAGAACCAAAGATTCCGCAGATTCCTGACGCCGGTATCAGCGTTGCCTTTGAGCTTGTCGGGGGGTGTCGGTAGACCCCAGCGGACACGGGCCAGTTCGCGGCTACCATCGTCGGTGGCCCTGACAATCGGACCCCAGCCATTGGCAAAGATCGCCGGCTGCGGCGGCAGGTTGTCGGTTCCTGGCGTGAAGCGAAGGACGTTCGCGAAAGCCCGGATCGCTTCCTTGTTGCTGACCATTGAATAGAGATTGCACATGCAAGCCTTCTTTTTTGGCTATTTGGCTGGGGCTGTTGAGGTTAGTCAACCGCTATTAACCGTCGTTTTTGGTGCTCCGGTACTTGACGGAATAACGTCGTTACAATTATGTTTTTATCATTCGGGCTGGGGAAATGTTATGCGCGCTCTTGCGATAGTTTGATTTGCCTTTCGGTTCCTTCACTGAGCCACGCGGCCCCTCACCATCGTCACACTTCAAAGGCGCATACGGTGAGCTTGGCTTCGAAAGGGGTGTCACCGATGCCTGATGGGACCGCCGAGTCGAAAGTAATGTATAAGGGCGAGATCAACCTGTTTGATCAAAATCCGCCACATTATCTAAGCGTTGTTCTCAGCGAAGTCACAGTTGTTGCGTCGAAAATTACGCTCCTGAGCGGAAAGGAGAGGTATCTGGCGACAGTAACGTTTCACCGGTATAACAGAAATCACGATGACTCGGTTGGCGCTTCAGCTCAGTTGACATTCAACCTTTATGACACCAAAGGAAAGCCGCTGTCTCAAACAATCGGTGGGATCTCTGTAGATCGTCATGACTGTTTATCGCATGGACAAAGCGATGTGACATTTGTTCAGGATCTTAGCAAAGATACGTTTGAGCGGTTGGGAACATTTTCGGTCGGAGGCTTCAGTGCTGGTGGTACAAGCAAGTGTGGGGCGTAGAGAACCTCTGACGGACGCGTTTCGGTGAAGTGCACGTTTTACCTAGAGGGAATGGATTTTTACGTCGACGCCTAGAGGACCAAAGAATCTGTCCACCCTCCTTGTTATGATAGTCGGCAAGCCAAATGTATTTGTCTTTGACGGTTTGGGCTGAGGTCCCGTCATGTCCAGCTCTAATGGCATCAGCGTGGCTCTGAGCCCAAGCCAATGTAGAACTGTGTGGAAAGTTGAGCGCGCGCAAATACAGCCCATTTTTTCACTTGTGAATATTCCCGCATGAATTGAATATGAACGGCGTTATCACGCTCGGTGCACGCGCGCCGTTTAAGGTGTTCAGTGCTAGGTTGAAGGTGTCATGCCTTAATCAAAATGCTACGTCCTACGCTGACTGAACCGATCGGCATAGGTGACAAGGATTTCCGAGCGCAATAAGTTTACTACATTCAATTATTTATCGTCGGGAGGCAAAATCATGGCTGAGGTCACTACTGTTGAAGGCTATCAATATATTTTCGACCCGAAGGTCGTGACGATTATTACGGATCGCGACGCAAGCACCGGGCAAACCGTCACAGGTGTCTACGGAATCACTGCGGCGGTAGTTAGAATCGCGGAAACACCCGACGATTTCATGAGCCGGCTCAAGATTGTAGGGAAGTTCGTCAAACTGACGCGTCCTAATGCATCGCCGATCTGGATCAACGCGGCAGCAGTGAGTTCTTTGCGTCTTCCTCTCGAGAACGAATATGTGGATGACGTTAAGACGGTTGTCGCGGTAGGCAAGACCGGCCAGGGTGTGACCGAAGCAATCGACGTCGTGCGCCCAGCGCTCAACTCGCGCGGCGCTAATCTTTAGGCCTTGAGGAAGTCAGAAGTATTTACTTCGTGCTCGCACGCGTTATGAATTTTGCATGAAGCACAAAGCCCGCCTTGATCGGTCCCGGCCCGAAATCGGAGCCATTATCACTATTGCTGGCAGCCGATTGATTGTTGGAGACACCTTGGTGCTCGATTTTCAAGGTGGCGGCGAGGAATGGCTCGTCAAAGCCTTCGGACTCGGTCGCTTAGTGCTCGATGTCGGCGACACAGTTTTAGAATTGCGGCCTTGGCATAGCGGGGATGGTCCGGCAACGACACTGGGCGGTCCTTCGTCGACCTGGACCGTTTCCGGAATACCGAACCATACACGTCCGGCGATTTGAGCGTCATCGTAAAGGCCTGAGCGACGTTGTCCCCAAGAAACGGCAAAAAATTTGAGAGGCCGGATCGTCGTTTAAATATCTGATGCACCGGAATATTTTTGGAGCAACCTTCATTAGCAGCGCGTTGGCGGCACCTGCTCAACTGCCGCAAGGCTTGACGGTGAATGGAAAAAGAACAAACATAGAACAAATATCTTAACTCACTACCATTAGGTGTCAGTAATAGCGCGCTCCAGAAGGGACAATTCATGCTATGTTACGACAAGATGCCGCCCGCCTTGCCGAGCTTCGCGACCAAATCGAACGGATCGGAAGTGTCGGCACGCGTGCGCGATCGATCCTTCCATTCCATATTCCCGAGATCGATGGTCACCTACCGAAGGGAGGCCTTGCCGTCGGAGCTCTCCATGAAGTGGCCGGTGGTGCCAATGGTGCCGTAGACGGCGCCGCCGCCAGCTTGTTCGCTGCCGGCATTGCCGCGCGTACCGGTGGCAGGGTCCTGTGGTGTTTCAGTCAGCCTGATCTGTTCATGCCCGCCCTGGCGCAGGCAGGGCTGCGGGAGGATCGAGTGGTCTTCTTCGAAGCGCGGGACGACGACACCATTTTGGGTGGTTGCGAGGAGGCGCTGCGACATGGCGGACTAACCGCCGTTGTGGGCGAGGTCGCTAAATTGTCGCGCGTCTCCTCGCAACGTCTGCAGTTGGCTGCCGAAACGACAGGAACCATGGCGATCGCCTTGCGACGCTGGAAGCGGCCGGTCGACGCGCGGGATTTCGGTAATCCGACGGCCGCCTACACGCGCTGGCGCGTGACGGAGATGAATTCTCATCCCTTGCCTGTCCAAGGCGTCGGGCCAGGGCGTTGGTTTTTGGAGTTGATGCGGTGCAGGGGAGGGGACTGCGCCGAGTTCGAAGTCGAGGCATGTAATGGCGAGGGTCTTATCCATCTTTCTTCCGACGTGGCCGACCGATCGGCTGCGCCGGGTAGATGGCAGCGCGCCGCCTCGTGATGTGCCCCTCGCGCTCAAGGCAAAGGCAGGATCGAAACGGATCATTTCCGCCGTCGACGACCTTGCACTCCAAGCCGGTCTCCATCGTGGCATGTCCGTTGCCAAGGCGCAGGTTCTGGTTTCCGATCTGGTGCTCATGGATGCCGATCCCGAGGCCGACGCCATCGCCTTGGAAAAGCTGGCCCGGTGGGCTTTGAAGCACTATTCGCCAATTGTCGCCGCCGACCCGCGCGATGGCCTGGTGATGGATATTACCGGTTGCGATCATTTGCATGGAGGCGAGGCTGGGCTTGTCGCGGACATCCGCCGGCGGTTGAAAGAGGTCGGCCTAAGTGGCTGCGCGGCCCTGGCCGATACCTGGGGTGCCGCTCACGGCCTGGCAAGGTACGGCGGCAAGGCGGTATCGATCGTTGAGCCAGGGCAAAGCGGTAAAGCAATAGCGCCTTTGCCCATCGCGGCGCTTCGCCTGGATAACGACCTTGTCCAGGAAATGCTCCACCTTGGGATCGAGACTATCGGGGAGCTGGCCGGCAAGCCGCGGGCGCCGCTTGCCAGGCGTTATGGGGCGGACATGTTCCGCCGGGTTGATCAGGCCTTCGGCAGATTGGCCGAGCCCATCATCTCCGTCGAGTGTCCGGAACTGATATCAGTTTCAAAGAACTTTGCTGAACCCATCGGAGCGCCGGAGACAATAGAAAAATATACGCGTCGCTTGGTCGGGCAAATCTGCCAACGTCTTGAAGAGGCCGGTCAGGGCGCCCTGCGTCTGGATTTACGCTTTATCCGCGTCGACAACCGGATCGAGGCCATATCTATTGCCACCGCGAAGCCGGTGCGCAACGAACGGCGCCTGGCCAAACTGTTGTGCGACAAGATCGAAACCGTCGAACCTGGCTTCGGCATCGACAAGATGATCTTGACGGCGGTCAACGCTGAAGCCCTGGCTTTCAGCCAGATCGGCGCGGCGTTTGCCGAGCCGGCGCGCGCTGACGTCGAAGACCTCTTTGATACGTTGGTCAATCGCTACGGGGAAGCGCGCCTGTTTCGTGCGGTGTCGGTCGCGACCGATATCCCCGAGCGCGCTGTCAAACGCGTGCCTGCGACAGCTACTGACATCGGCTCGACGCGTAACACTAAGTTCCGTCGCCCGGTTCGGTTTTGGAAGCCTGAGCCCGTCCAGGCGTTGGCCGGGCTGCCCGATCATCCGCCCAAGGCATTCACCTGGCGCGGCCAGCGTTATAGCGTTGTCCGCGCCGATGGACCGGAGCGCATCAAGGGCGAATGGTGGGTCAGTGAGCGCGAGACCGGCAAGGTCCGGGACTATTTCGTTGTCGAGGTGGAAAGCGGTGAGCGCTTCTGGGTCTTCCGTGCCGGCGATGGCCAGCACACCGATACCGGTTCGCTCAACTGGTATATGCATGGCAAGTTCGGATAGCGGCCAATGTCCTATGTTGAACTTCAATGCGCATCGCACTTTTCCTTTTTGCGCGGCTGCAGCTCGCCCGACGAGCTGTTTTTCCAGGCCCAGGCCTTGGGCATGAAGTCATTGGCCGTTGCCGATCGCAATACTCTTGCCGGTATTGTTCGGGCACACGTTGCGTCCCAGGCGACAGGTGTGCGCCTGATCATCGGATGCTGGCTGGAACTGACCGACGGCATGTCGCTGTTGGTCTATCCGACCGACCGCGCGGCGTATGGCCGGCTATGCCGTATCTTGTCCTTGGGCAAAAGCCGGGCGGGAAAAGGTAAGTGCGACCTGACATGGGCAGACGTCGAGGATTTTCATGAAGGCCTGGTCGCGGTCCTGGTCTCCGATGAGCTTGACGAACTGTGCGCTCAGCGTTTGCGCAAGTTCAAGGCGTTATTTGCCGACCGCGGCTACATGGCGCTGAGCCGGCGCCGGCGCCAGGGCGACGATATGCGCCTGCACGAACTGTCGAACCTCGCCTTCAAGCATCGCGTGCCGACGGTCGTAACCAATGATGTGCTTTACCACGTTCATGACCGCGACAGGTTGCACGACGTTGTCACCTGCATCCGTCACAACTGCACGATCGACACCATGGGCGACCTGCGTCACCTCTATGCCGACAGGTACCTGAAAGACGCCGGGGAAATGACGCGCCTGTTCCCGGCCTATCGGGAAGCCCTTACGCGCACCGCCGAGATCGCGGAACGCTGCCGGTTCTCGCTCGACGAGCTCAAGTACCAGTATCCGGAAGAGCGCCTGCTGCCAGGCCTCTCAGCTGACGAGGCGTTGCGGCGACTGGTGTGGCAGGGCGCCAAGTGGCGCTATCCTGAAGGTGTGCCTGCCAAAGTCATCGGCCTGCTGAAGCACGAGCTC
>FTDD01000174.1_pt1 | contig 8198 bp, 10 predicted proteins | sample 1639881 | NCBI WGS metagenome assembly FTDD01 (sample SAMEA3914869, study PRJEB12502) | metagenome | biome: forest; material: soil | place: USA | collected 2012-03-12 | depth 0.1 m | reverse complement strand
TGGGCCGATGGTACTTCGTCTTAAGTCGCGGGAGAGTAGGTCGTCGCCAGGTCTACAAAGCTCAGTTCACCAAACCCTTCATATACAAACACTCAAAAGGCCGGTCCGATCATACGGCCGGCCTTTTGTGTACCCACCGGTTAGCGTCTTTGGCGCGGGATGGAGCAGCCCGGTAGCTCGTCAGGCTCATAACCTGAAGGTCGTAGGTTCAAATCCTGCTCCCGCAACCAAACCTATAGTAAAAGCAAGCGTTTATGGGCCTCCTTCGGGAGGCCTTTTGCATTTTTAGGCCCAAAAGTGCCTGAGTTTGAGGTGTGTGATGGCACGTCATGAGATCTTGGGCGGCAAGGTGCAGCTCTATCGGCGCACTAGTAAGGTGTGGCACTGCTCGGCCAGCATCGGCGGCGTGCAACATCGTACGCCTACGGCGCGGACCGCCTTGTTGTGACGCCGGCCGGTGGGGCAATTTGAGCGCTGGATATAGTGCTGGCACTAATGCCGGCATCAGTGCTTAGGGCATCTCGATGGCGTCAGGAGTTTATGTTGCGCGTCGGAACTGGACGCCGGCTGAGAAGCGAGCCATCGCCCTTGAGGCGTTTTCCTCGACGGATAATGGTCGCCGTAGCGTCTCGAAAGTCGCGCGACGCCATGGGGTTCAGAACTACCAACTCTATCGTTGGCGAGACAAGTACTTGGCGGGGGCGGACTTGCCGGCTCTCGTTCCGGTGCGTTTGACGCCCGATGTTTTGCTGGAAACGACCGCATCTTCTCCGGCGCCGGCGCTTGTGGCGCCGACTGCCGCGACGACCGTGCCGTGCGCGGAGATCGTACGGGATGACGGGCAAATCCGCATACCTGTATCTGCTGGCGTCGAATTTATCGCGGGACTGTATGCAGCGCTGAACCGGATAGGGTCATGATTCCGATCGCGCCTGGAACGCGGGTTTGGCTGGCGATGGGGCATACCGACATGCGCAGCGGCTTCAACCGGCTGTCATTGATCGTGCAGGAGGTCCTGCAACGAGACCCGCATAGTGGCCATCTCTTCGTCTTTCGTGGGCGTCAGGCGGACAAGATCAAAATCGTCTGGCACGATGGCCAAGGGGCGTGCCTGTTTTATAAACGCCTTGAGTCATCCGACCAGCGGCGTCGACGATCGTTCCCCGAAATTATCTCCATCCGCGCCATGGTCGCTTAGCTCCGAAGCTAGCCCCGGAGATATCTCCGGAATTATCTCCAGAACTTCGCCCAGTTCGGCGGCGTGGCCAAACGAGATGACCGGACGCTTACAAATGAGCTGGGTTGCTGGTCGTGGTAAAACTTTTCCTCTTCGCTGACATGTCGGTCAGTTCATGTTAAAAAAAGTTCGTTTCGCTAACATATTGAGTCGAACATGTTAAAGCCGACCTATGCCATTCCTGACCTGCCGCCACCGGTCGAGCTTGAAACTGTTCGGGTGTATAAAGCACTGACCATAGCGAGCCGGGCGCTGGCTGACCTGAAGGGGCAGGCCAAGACGATTCCGAACCAGGGCATCCTGATCGATACCTTGGCCTTGCAGGAGGCCAAGGCGTCGTCGGAAGTCGAAAACATAGTCACGACCCAGGACGAGCTCTTTCAGGCAGACCTATTTCCAGATGATCCCCAGTCGCCAGCCGCGAAGGAAGTGGCGCTTTATCGCGATGCAGTGCGGCTTGGCTTCAGCAAGCTGACTGAGACGGGCGGTCTCATCCCCAACTCAGTCCTGATTGATATGTTCCGGCTGCTGAAGGGTCGAACCGACGGGTTCCGCGCCGTGCCTGGAACCGCGCTTAAGAACGAAACAACCGGGGAGACGGTATTCGTCCCTCCGCAAGACGCCCGCGAGATTGTCGACCATATGACGGCCCTTGAGCGGTTCTTGAACGACGACGAGAGGTCGACGCTCGATCCGTTGATCAAGATGGCGCTGATCCATCATCAGTTCGAGAGCATTCACCCATTCCCTGATGGCAACGGCCGGATAGGGCGCATCCTCAATGTTCTTTATCTGGCGCGAACGGGGCTGCTTGAAATTCCCATCCTTTACCTGTCGCGGCACATCACCCGGCACAAGGCGGAGTATTATCGTCTGCTTCAGGCCGTGCGCGATGACGGTGCCTGGGAGGACTGGGTCGTATTCATGCTGGAGGCCGTGGCAGAGACCTCGGTCACAACGGTCCACCTTGTCGAAGGTATCCGCGACCAGATGGCCAGGGTCAAGCGCCGGATGCGTAACGACCTGCCGAAGCTGTACAGCCAGGAACTTCTAAACAACCTGTTCAGGCACCCGTACACTCGCATTGAGTATGTCCAGAACGACCTCGACATCACCCGCCAGACAGCGGCCAAATATCTCGACACGCTGGCCGAGCATGGCTTTGTCGAGAAGCATCAGGCCGGTCGGAACAACTACTACATCAATACCGAACTGGTTCGTCTTTTCCTCGATGTCTCGGGCGGACGTTAGCCGGCGTCCAATGTTCTGACGAGGCGATGAACGCCTAATGTGGGTGGTTTCAAGTGACGATCGCGCGCGAAACCTGACGGCTCTACCTGACGCGCTCAGGGCGAATATCTAACGCTCGGCCAGCCCAGCCCAACCCAACTGAGCGACGACGAACTAATCGGTTGCTGGACCCGCCTGATTACGCGCCGGCGTAGATGATATTCAATACGTCGGGGCTATTCGACCTTGCGGCCATGATCAATCGGTTCATGCCGTTGTAAGCGGTGACGTCGTCGATTTCGCCATCCCTCAAACGACGGCTCAAGCCGGCGATAAAAGCGCGCAAGGCGGCGCGGTCGCGGTAGCCAAATTGAATCGAGGTGGTGCGCTCGATCCTGTCTTGCAGGCTCCTTCGTACAATCGCGAGCGAAAGTTCCGATGCAGAGGCCTTGATGGTTTCAATGTGTTGGGAAATGAAAGCGTGACGCGACGATACATTTAGCAATTCTGGCATGGTCCAGCCCTCCTATGATGGGGAAGGGTGCCGCAGCTGCAAAATTCCCGCAAAACACGAAAATTCACGTTTTATTAATGAGCGGCGAATCGCTCCAGCTCTAGCGGCCCGATGACGGCGGGGCGTGGCTTTTGTAATCGCCTAAATTCACCTGACATGAAACGTGGGGAACATCGTCTTCAGCATGAAGCGGAGAAGTAACTTCGCGAACAGTGAGTAGGCAAGCAGCATAGGCATGGCAAGATTCCTCAATGGCGATCTCAGGTGGTCTCGACGGAATTTCAAAAACGAGATCGGGTTTAGGTTCTTCCATCGACCTTTTGGGGAGTCTGGTATTGGCTGGTTCGCACGACCTCACGCGCGGACCGATGCGCGCCGCCGGAATTGTAGTTTGTGGCGATGATCGGGCCGCGGACCAGCTCTGAGCGCTTTCGCTTACCGAGTTGGACACGTTTATGGTCAGTTGTCACGCCTAAATGAGCCAGCACCGTTTGAAACCCTCTTGCTCAAATGTCGATGTTTATTGCGCCGGTAAACTGAGCAGCTTTGGCCCTCTTTCCTTGACGTGGGGTACATCGCGAACTTGAGTTTGTGTCGCGGGGGCGGACCGCCGGGCCTTCGAATGATTTAGGAGAGATCGTTCCAACCAGGTGTCCGTTTGGAATGAGGCATCTTGCCATTTACCGCCAAGCCTATACTGTGGAGGCTCAACCAGGAGGGGCAAATGGCTGACAGCAACGATCCAAGAGAAACCGTAGCCGCATTTATTTCCCATGTTAAGGACGTAGAGAATATCAAGATAAAGATCGACGTGCACCCAGTCACAAAGGTCGAGAGTTTTAAGCATGTCAATAAGGCGCCGGGGGACGACACAGTCGGCGATTGGTTGCGAAATCGGATCACGCCTCGCCTACCGGCCGATACAACGGTCACAGTCTATGATCGACTTGGGAAGCCCGTCGGCAGCCACGTTCTACTGAAATTCTGTCGGCCACACTAATCTCGGCCGCCAGCCTTGATTTGGGGATTTTCCGAGACTGCAAGTCGCTACCCAGTTTAAATGTGTTGGGCGAAAGATGGGATGGCGAACCTGTGAAGCTGATATTTCTAGTATAGTGCGAGCATCCATCGTCAAAAGAGAATGAACAGGCAGCTTGCCTGGGATAGATTGAAGAGTGCGTAGGGGGGGGCTTTCAATGCGGCGACTACAGATTTTTATGTTTATTTTGGCCGTTTTGCCAATTGCGGCCAAGGTACAGGCCCAGGATGCTTTGTTAAGCTTGGCGCCTTGGGCAGCGCCAATAGTTGCCCAACGCGATCAGCCGGCGACAGTGTTCACCGGGACGGCCGTCAAGGGCACGAAGCTTGTGTCGATACCCTTTCGGTACCGTCGCACCTTCCGATTAAAAAGCGATCTGACCGCGCATAGTTTGTTCACAGGCGATCACGCGCGGGCAAAGGCTGGCGATATCGGCTTTGACGCGGGTGATTATTCCGGAACGACGGGGGCATACAGCTTCGCAGGACATGTTCGTTGCGTATTCACTCATACACTGGGCGAGGCTCGTCTATGGAAGGGGCCGGTGTGTTTTGCCTTGGGCGCAGTAGGGGATAAGGTGATTGCCGATCCAGTGATTGAGGATACGAACGTCCCCCGGTCCGTTACCTACGAGCGGAACGCGGGTTATGCCTACCTCCCGCCAGACATGGAAGACGGAGACTTTGCACCAGATCACGACTTCGAGCTCGATATGGTGTTCGTCAAATGGAATAAGGGAGCCGTCGAAATTCAGTGGGCGAGCGATGGCTTTAATCAATATGCTCGTTATGACATCAGCCCCACGGATGGAAATTCGGCCAAGATCAGAATAAATGGAGGCATATTGACCATAGCGCCGGTCGGGGGGGACCACGCAATAGCGACCGTATCCTTTGTTGCAGCGCCTGGAAACTGATCAAATGCCTTCTCCATGGTGCAGGCTATTTAGTGCTCACGTGCACGGGCCCCACCGTCAAGCGCAAGGATCCGCTTTACACGTGCCTGCTGTTTGACGGTAAGGGGATAGGCGGATCGATTCCGCGGCCATTGGGGTTGACCTTAGTTTGGCGACGCTCTCCGAGAAGCCATTTTTGGAATCATTCTACCTAGGACCTTGTATGTATACGGGGAAGTTCCAGTTCGCTTTCGGTATTTTGACCTCTTCGGACGTTTAGCGTCAGCCGGTCGGTCGACTGGAGACTGGGCATCGTAGCAGAGGCTTCTACGCGGAGTGCCAAGATCGCACGCATTTCGCTGCGGACAGTGGCTATATTAGGCGGAGGATTTAGCCGTGCCCGTCGCAAATCGAGACGAGGTCGCATGTGTCTCTTTGCCGCGTGACCGCGTTGGGCTTACTTGGCGCTCTGACGGCAGGCCAATTCGGTCTAGCCGGGTTGCCGTTTTGAACGTGAAGGACGTTGCGATCGCTGTTTTGCGAGAAAAAGACGGGCGACAGTAACGCCCCGTCGCCCGTCTGCCGGTTAGGCTCTGTGAGGGGCTCCACCAGCGCCTAACGCTACCACATTTCGGCGATCATTGAAATAAAAAGCCGCCCAACTAAGGGCGGCTTTCTTACTAAACCCTCTCGAAATCTCGCCCGTGCACTGACGAGGCTGAACAATTCCCTCCCGATGCCTGCCCCGGAGTCACAGAGCTGACGGTTAAAGATAACGGCGTTACTCCTGGTAGTCGATTTCACTCCCTTATTTGGGGAATTTCCAGTGGCGCTTGGCGGCCGAAGAGCCGTTTGGAAATCATGACCAAGCGGTAGCGACGCACGCCGTTCAAGACCGATATCAAGAACCGAAGATGAGCTTGCCATGCGGATTCCGAGATGATCGCGCCCATCATTCCGAGATTATCCCGCCCAGTTGCGCGGTGACCTCTGGGCGCTCTGTCAGTGTTTAGAGCGTTTTCCGCTCATGTTGGATCATATCCGCAGCTGATGAAGTCGTTCCTGCACTCTGCCGGTGTGATGTGGCCGCTGAGGTTGCCGATAGCTGCCCATAGACTGTCGACGGTGCGTTCGGCGGCCTTTCGGAGGAGGGCCTTCAGTTTGGCGAAAGCCTTCTCGATTGGATTGAAGTCTGGGCTGTAGGGGGGGCAGAAACACCAACTCGGCGCCGGCATTCTCGATCAGCACTCTGGCGGCGGCGCGCTTGTGACTAGAGGCTTCCTTCGGGAGGCCCTTCTGCGTTTCAAGGCCCGAAATCGCTTGGCGCCGTCTGGCACAGATTGAGGTTCTGGTTGCATTGCGCGGGAGCGACCTCATAGAAGAGGCATCGAGTCCGTGGAGAAGCCGTAAATCATGCAACATCCAAATCAGCTTCCTATACCTGGCAGCGCGTTCAATGACCCGAAGGCCCTTGAAATGCTGCGGGTCTGGGCTGGTGGAGGCGCGCAACTCGTCTCAATTAATGCAAACCTATGGGAAGACCCTGCCAACTGGGGGATAATGCTGGTTGATCTGGCAAATCATATCGCGAATGCCTATGCCCAGAAGGGTGGACTTAGCAAAGAGGATGCCTTGCAAAGGATACGTCTCGGTTTTGACGCCGAGTGGAACCACCCGACAGATCAGATCTAACTTGAAATGGTCTAAAATTTCACCAGGTCTCCGTTCAGCGGCAAGGCGTTGCTTACCGGCTTCCCCGTCGTCGGCGCTAGATGGAGATCGGTGTCGCGATTGAGGACATCGCTTTCTGTGCTGCGGCCCACGAGCGTGAACGCTTCGAATTCGAACGGCAGCCCCTGGGATTGGCCAAAGCCGGCTGTGTCAGATAGATGGATGTGCAGGTGTGGCGCGCCGGCGCCGCCGGTCAGGCTGACACGACCCAGCACGTCGCCCCGGTGGACTTTGTCGCCGATTTTGACGGTGACGCTGCCGGGCCGCATATGGGCGTAATGAACGAAGATGTGCGGTGCGATCTCCAGGACGACGAAATTGCCGTAAAGCGCCTTTGGCGTCATCTCGCGGGCTTCCTGCGGCGCAAGCATCTTGTGTTCAGGTACCCCGTTCTGGACGCTGCGCACCACGCCGTCCGCCACGGCAAGGATTTCGGCGTTGTAGCCCGCCCAATCCGCCGGTTGGCTGTCCCCGAGTTTGTCGATCGGCACGGCCACGGCGTGACCGCCTGAATCCAGGCCGAAAAAGTCGATGGCGTAGCGTTGGGGAATGGTCAGCACGCCATTTTCGGCGACCAGACTGCCCCAGTGATGCGACTGGGCATTGCCCGGCCCTTCGTCCGCCAGCCAGAGTCCGCCGCGGACGGGTGAGCTAAGCCTGATGGGCGATCGCGTCTCGACAGCCACAGGTACGCCATCGACCGTGTCAACAGAGCCCTGGGACGTCTTGAATTCGAGACGATGGGAAAGGCTTGCCGGGACGGATACTCCTTTGGGCAGGCTCAGCCAGATAAGGATGACGGCGTGCCTGCCGCCGTCGATCGCAAGCGTCTTGTCGGTTGCCAAGGTGTCCCCCGGCGGCAGAAGGGATGCCAGGTCATCCCCACTGAACTGCGCCAGGGTGTGCTGTTTGTCCTTATCCATGACGTCCACGCAGGTGAGCTTCAGCATACCCGTCGACGCATAGAAATTGGTAATGTCGAGTTCATAGGCAAGGTGCGTCGCCCCATCGCTGCCGGCAACGGCTTGCGGCGTGGCCAAGACGCGCACTTCCACCTCGGCCGGGGCGGCGAAAGCCATCAGGGGGCAGGCCGCTAGACATCCACTCACGCCCAGTGAAATCCAACATCTTAGCTTTGCCATCACCCCTCGCTTTCACGCCTGACCTTATACGTTTGCGGATCCACGCAAGGTATTGCACTTACCACTTCATATTTGTGCGAATTGGGTGAGCGGAATGTACCCACCCGGCTGGCGGACCCCGTTTCTGCATTTGATAAGAAGTCCCCGTGTTCCGAGGTCTGGGACTTATTTAGCATTTTACATCATGCGATCATTGTCCACCATGGCCTCGCCGCTCCAATTGCTTAATCGCATTCGTCCGTAGAATGTCGTTTTCGGAATAGGCCAATATTTCCAACTTGGCTTTGGCCTTCGCGTCGGGGATTGCCCCTAGTCCCCAGATGGCTTTGACGGCCAAGGCTCGATTGTCATCGAATTCCAAATAGGCCGGCACCCATTGCGTGGCGCGGAACAGCGCCTCGACATTGTCG
>FTDD01000098.1_pt1 | contig 8391 bp, 5 predicted proteins | sample 1639881 | NCBI WGS metagenome assembly FTDD01 (sample SAMEA3914869, study PRJEB12502) | metagenome | biome: forest; material: soil | place: USA | collected 2012-03-12 | depth 0.1 m | reverse complement strand
TTGCAATTCACGTTTACCGTTCACTCAAATAGATGTTTTAAAGTGGGTGAATGCTGAGTAGTGTCCATAATATTCTAGGTAAGCGTCCTTCCGCAGAGAATGCGGTATTTTTAGAGATGATCGATATCCTCTATCAAAGTCGCTTGCCGATTGTCGTGATTGGCGTGACGGCCTTCGTCGTCGGTCTCCTTGTCGCCGTTCACGAGCATCAACTCAGCACGTTGTTGCTGGCTCTTGGCACGGTGCCGATGGTGATTTTGCGCTTGCGTGGCATGATAATGTACCGCGCGGAGGCAACAGAAGGGGCGATGGACCTGGTCCGCGCCCAGCTATGGGAGAAGCGATACGCCCGCGGAAGCTATGCTTTCGCCATTTTGCTGGGCGCCCTGAGCGCGCGGGCTTTGGTCGATGAAGATCCGTATATCCCCATGCTGGTAACGGGCATGTTGTTTGGATATGGCGCGGGTATGGTTTCCCGCGTCGCCATTCGGCCCTACGTTTGTATCGTGAGCATTGCGTTAGCGACGGTGCCGGCCGTATTGGCGCTTGGCATCCATTTGCGGGGCGAGCACGCGCTTTTCGTAACCGTCGTTTACGCGGGGCAGATCGTGTTGCTGGCGGGTTTTGCCGTAGCAAGCCTTGGAACCGCGCGACACAGCTATCGCACCGTGCTTGAGCAGATCGCGACGAAGCGCAATCTTGCGGCTCTTGCCGGCCACGATGCTTTGACCGGTCTTGCGAACCGCATCGTGCTGCGAGATCACTTCAACGAGGGCGTCTCACGCCTCCCACGCTCGGGAGGTCTCCTGGCCCTGCATTGCCTCGATCTTGATCGCTTCAAGGCGGTCAACGACACCTATGGTCACCCATTGGGAGATGCGCTTTTGCAGGCGGTCGCCGGACGTCTCCAGGGCGTTTTACGGGCCGGCGACATGGCGGCGCGTCTCGGTGGCGATGAATTCGTGGTCATTCAGGCAAGCCTGACAGATCCTGACGAAGCTTCGGCGTTGGCGCAGCGTATTATTGAAGACATCCTCGACTATGTGCCAGCGTCCTTCAAGGTCGTTCGCCACATCGAGAAGCGCTTCATCTGCAAGGGTTGCGATAAGACCCTGAGCGGCGATATGCCGGCGGTACCGATCGAGCGTGGCAAGCCGGGAGTTGGCCTTCTGGCCCATGTGCTGGTGTCCAAGTTCGATGACCATCTGCCGCTCTATCGCCAGTCCGAGATCTACTCTCGCGACGGCGTCGAGATATCCAGATTGACCCGAGCGGATTAGGTCGGCCAGGCTTCGCAGTTGCTGACGCCGCTGATTGACCTCTTGAGGCCCATGTCTTTGCGGGTCCCCGCCTCCATGGCGACCACACGCCGGTGCCCGTGCTTGAGCGGGGCAAGGGCAGAACCAAGACTGGCTGGCTTTGGGTCTACGTCCGCGATGGTCGGAACTATCGGGACCAAGCGTGGCCTGCCGTTGCCTACGTCTTTAGCCCGGACCGCAAAGGCGACGATCCGAAGGCCCATTTGGGCGAGATTAACGGTGTTCTGCATGCCGACCTTGACGACGACGAAAATCGTTTAGGTCTTGCCCAGATTTTGATGTTGGCCGCGACAGACTGACGTCTAGCTTGGCCTCATGACCCATACGGTGAAAAATGCGAAGCTCATCTTATGTTTTAGGCCGTTTAGGTGCGTCGCTTTCCGCGCGTCGGAATACCGTGTGCCATTTTGCATTGGGAAGATGGTCCAAGCCATCGGCGCAGTGTGCCAAAGAATAGGCCATCCTGGTGTAGAAATAGAAAGGTTCGAACGCTTGCTCGACGGTCGATCCGCCATCTCCACCGACGAATTGAATGGATTTTCCGCTGGCAGATCGGCGGCGTTCGTGCTGTCATGCTTCGCCGTAGCCCTGCGGGGCGACGCCATCATTTCCGGGGACAGTATTGGACGATAAGGTCGAGCTCGCCGCGGGCCGCGCACGTAATGATTTGTTTGGAACAAATCCCAAGCACAGCAGCGACTATAATCAGCGTGTGACGCTCCAGGCTATTCGAACGCACGGAGAGCTTACACGTGCAGACTTATCGCGCCTCACGGGACTGACCGCTCCCACTATTCTAAAAATGACGAACAGGTTGGCCGAGGCTAAGATCATTGTCGAAACGGGGCGAACAAGCGGTGGGTACGGCAAGCCTGCGGCGAAGCTCGCAATTAATCCGGAAGGCGCTTTTTCAATCGGCTTGAATATCGATAGAGATCACCTAACTCTCGTGATTCTGAATCTAGGGGGAGAGGTCGTTCGTCGCGCATCGGTCGATATTTCCTTTGCCGCTCCAGAGGTCGTGCTGGAATTCGTCGGGGAACAGATTGCAGCCAATTTCAATCCCGATGACCTCCCAGTCGACAGGCTGATCGGTTTAGGTGTAGCCATACCAGATGACTTTGGCCTCGAAAAAACGCGCTATCACGACCAGCCGGAAGACTATTCGCGCTGGTCGAGCGTTCAGATCGGCGAGCTCTTGTCCAAGGCATACAAGGTTCCCGTTATTGTCGAAAACGATGCCGCTGCCGCCGCTATTGGAGAGCTCCATTTCGGAACGGGACCGAGGTTTCGGAACTTCGTTTATATTCTTATCTGCGCCGGCCTCGGGGGAAGCCTTGTGCTCAACGGCGAGTGTTACCGGGGGACAAATGGTCGCAGCGGAGAGATTGGCTTCGTTCCGCAATACGATCCCGTTCGCCCGGAGACGGCTGACGCTACCAAATCGATAGGCGATGCCACAGTTTTCGCTGAATTGGTCGCGTCGCTGCAGCCGCGAGGCATAAACCTTCGCCAGGTTCGCGGATTTGATGGGTTGGATAATTTCACGCGGACAGAGGTACAGGCGTGGTTGAACCGCGTTGCAGACCTCCTTTACCTGCCTCTCCTGTCGTTAGCCTGCGGCCTTGATCCGGAAATGATCTACTTCGGTGGACGTGTCCCGGATTTCATGATCGACGATCTTACGGATCGGCTATCGGGTCGGGTTGAGGCCCTAAAGGACCGACTGCCTGTTGTGCCCCGGTTTTCCAGGGCGACGCTTTCAGAAGATGCATCCGCCATCGGCGCGGCCGTACTTCCGATCCAAGATCAGCTGTTGCCTTCGAAAGAAACTCTATTAAAGGCCATGAACCTGTGACGGTCGTTTATGGCGCTTGCCTCGCGTAGGCACATCTAGAGCGCTTGCTTGGCCAGCATCAAAGCGCCCAGGATGCCGGCTCGTTCGCCAAGCCCTGCGCGCACGACATAGGTGTCCAGCGTTTCGCGATCGCTCAGTGCCTCGATATAGCCTGCCAGCGACGGATGCAGGTATTCGCGGCTAGCCTGCAACACGCGGAGGTGCAGACCGACACCGCCACCGACCAGAATGCGCTGGGGGGAGGCGACCATAATGAGGTTGTGGTACATCTGCGCGAGGTATTCTCCAATCAAATTCCACGCCGGATGATCGACGGGCAGGTCCTCGCCGGCGATACCTGTTCGGTCAAGCAGAGTTGGGCCGCTGGCCAGGCCTTCGGCGCAGTCGCCATGGAAGGGGCAACGGCCTTTGTAGGGATCGCGGGTCCAGTCGTGCTGAAGTCGGATATGGCCGACTTCCGGATGTTGTAGTCCGTGGACAGGCTTGCCAGCATTGAAAATACCCACGCCAATGCCCGTTCCGACGGTAATATAGGCGAAGGTGTCGAGCCCCTGCGCATTGCCCCATGTCATTTCGCCCAGTGCCGCGCCATTCACGTCGGTATCAAGCCCGATTGGCGTGTCGGGAAAGGCGACTTGTATCGGCTTCAGCAACTCGGCGTGAGTCCAGCCAGGCTTGGACGTGCGCAGCATCTTGCCGTAGGTTGCCGTGCCGGGCGTAAGGCCGAGCGGGCCGAAACTGGCAATGCCGATGGCTTCGAACTGGCCATGGTGGCTTTCAAGGCGTTTCAGCTCGTTGACGACCGCCGCCATGGTGAGCTCGGCGATCGACGAGGTCGGGATACGCGCCGGTGCGGTCAGGTCCTCCGGCCCGGTCCCTGCGGCGACGATGATCTTTGTGCCGCCCAATTCAATCCCTGCAAACATTTCGACCCCAAAGCTGAAAAAAAATCGCCCTAATCGCCGGCATGCGGCTGCAGACGAATTATGAAAGACATTTAACTTTATATGTGCTATGAAGCGATCTTGGTATTGAAATTTGATCAATGCTCTTGTTTTGTAGCGTGTGCGTATGCGTCCCGCGCCGAACGAACAGGCGGTCTTAATTGAAAATGCGAAATTTTACCTCGCTTCCGATGCCTTGGAAGCGGTCAGACAGCGCTGTCAAATTTGCATGAGATTTGCAACCATCCTGAGTCCTATTTTCACGGAAAATGTGACTAAAAGTCGCAAAATGGGCCGGTAAAGTTGCAAAATTGTCGCGGCATTTCGAATCGGCTTAAATTTAAACATAATAATATCAGCACATTATGAAGATTGATCAGGCGGGGAATCGAAATTTGTCGTCGTATCGACATGGCGCCGGCACTTAAGCCGTTCTCCGTATTGACAGCGCTAACATTTCCAAAATATTTAGTGACCGTCGCACGGGCGATGGTCGAATTTGAAAATCTCCCGATGGCGTCCAATTAAATTCTGGGAGAAAGCATGCGCACTTTATTTAATCGACGTAATCAGCTCTTGGCCGCCGTTTCGCTGCTCGCTTTAGGCGTGTCGGGCACGGCCCTGGCCCAAACGAGCGCCCCGGGGGCCGCCGCCGCGACCGCACCAGCATCTGCCGCTCCAACTGCTGACCCGCAAAGCGATGTCGTTGTCACGGTCCACGGCTACCGAGCCTCTCTGCAGAGTGCTTTGAGCGAAAAGCGCAAATCCGATTTGCCAATCGAGTCGGTCGCGCCGGAAGATATCGGCAAGATGCCGGATCAGAACGTGGCAGAGAGTCTGCAGCGTCTGCCGGGGGTTCAGATTGACCGGTCCGAAGGGAAGGGGACTGCTGTTCTCATCGATGGTTTGCGGCAAAACCTCACGACGTTGAACGGTGACGTCTTCCTGACTGGCAAGGAATTCTATGTCCAGGGCGAAGGCTCCGGCGGGGGCGCCGGGGGGGGCTCGCAATATGGTTCACTTGAAGGTATTCCATCTGAAGAAATCGGTCGGATCGACGTTTACAAATCACCCAACGCTTCGCTGACCGAAGGCGGCTTGGGCGGCATCGTCGATTTGCGGACACGCGATCCGCTCGACATGCCCAAGGGCTTTACGATCGGTGGCAATGTTCGGGCGACGGAAGCAGACGATACGCACAAGACCACGCCAAACGCGACGATCGTTGCCTCCTATAAGGGGAGCCCCAATTGGGCGATCACCGGGTCGCTTTCCTACGATGATGAAGACACTCACGTAAAGGAATTCGAAGCCTATAATCGCGGCGACTGGATAACGACGGGCGCAGCGACGGCCCCTTATACGGGGACCTTAACGGCGGCCGATCAATCTGTTCTGCCAAACGGTCAGAAGTACACCATTCCGGGCTTCGGCTATTTCAGCGACATCTTCGACACCCGCAAAACGACGGGTGCAAGCCTCGGGTTCGAATGGAAGGTATCGGATTTCTGGAAGACGACGCTCAACTGGTTCTACTCCAAGGAAGATGACGTCAACATCGACTATTCGGACAAGGTCGCACTTAACGGCGCCCAAGCCAGCTCTTCTGGCGGCAACCTGACGCCCATCCCGGGTCTTGATCCCACCCAGCCGTTCTCTATCGCGGCCAACGGGGCGATTGAGTCCGGCACATTCCAGATGACCGGCGCGGAAACCTCGACGCTTTATCAGCACGACATTTCCAAGGCCAATAACCTGCAATGGCACAATGTGTTCGACAACGGCGGCAAGCTGACCGGCACGTTCGACGTCGCCTATGCCCACGCCACATCCGATCTGGAGGCCTCGCAGGCGGACGTTGAGCATGGCTATTATGCCGCGGCCGGCCAGTCCGCCTCAGCTGCGCCCACGGCGCCCGGGTGTAACAACTTCGGCGTCACCTGCAGTGCGGCCAACGGCAACCATGGCTACGAACTGCTCTATACCAACGGCGGTACGACCGGCTTGCCGACCACCACCTATCTGGCGCCCTACGCTGACGTCCTGAGCAATCCCGCCTATACGCTCTTCAAATCGAACTGGGCCTGGGCCAACAAGACCACGCAGACCAATTGGTCGGCCAAGGCTGATTTCGTCTATAAGCCCGAGTTCCTGAGCAGCGTCAGCGGCAAGATCGAAGGCGGCGTGCGGTATGCCACGCGTGACGTCGACCAGATCTTCGGTCGCTATCTGATTGACGGCACCCTTTCCAACGGCACGGTCGCGGGCGGGTCGGGCGATCCCAATGGCGGGACCTATGACTACTATCAGGATCCGGGTTATGGCACCGTCGGCATCCCATATTCGACCGCTTTGTCCAATCCATCATTGGCGAAAACCGTCAGTAACTTTGGCGTTGGGAATATCATCGTCAAGGACCCTTCCGCGGGCGGGATGACCGATCCGGCGACCTATTTGGAGAAGGTCTGGTCTGGGGCTGGCGTCACCAACAACACGGAAAAGTTCTTCGAAGATACGTTGAGTTCGTTCCGGGTCAAGGAAGACACGACGGCTGCCTATTTGATGACCGATCTGGGCGCGCCGTCCAACAACTTCCACGCCAATTTTGGTGTTCGGGTCGTCGATACCGACCTGAAGATCTATAACGCCCAGACCGCGCCGGTTCCGACCTATTACGGCACCGCCTCGTGGAACGGCGTCAACAGTAACAATATTCCCGTCGTTACTGACCGCAACTATATCGATGTCTTGCCGTCGTTCAACATGGTCCTGGACCTGGGCGAAGATCAGAAGGTCCGCGTCAGCGCCGCCCGCGTCGTCTCGCCGCAAGACCTGTTTTCGCTGGGCGTCGGTAATAGCTACAACTTCACCCGCGTGACCGGCTCGCGCGTCAATAAGACAACCGGGCTGCAAGACGGCTTCGCTTTCGCCAGTGGCTCGTCTGGGAATACCCAGCTTGATCCCTACCGGGCCAACCAATTCTACGCCTCGTGGGAGGACTACTTCGGCAAGGGCGACCTGGTATCGGTCGGGACCTTCTACAAGCAGGTCGATAATTTCGTAGAAACGCAAAACCTGACGGAAACCATCAATGACGACTTCGGCGGAACGTCCGGCATCGTCTCCGAACCTGTGAATGCGGGACGTGGCTCGATCTATGGCCTTGAACTCAGTGGTCAATATGGTTGGGACAATGGCCTGGGCGTGGCCGCGAACTACACGCGCTCGGAATCCTTCTCCAATCAGGCAACGGCCTTCACCAATGCGGCCCAAATCCCTGGCGTGTCAAAGAACTCGTTCACGGGAACGGTCTATTACGAAAGGGGGCCTTTCCAGGCACGCCTCTCGTATGCCTGGCGTGACAAGGCCGTCAATGATGGGCCTGAAGGCGCTCAGTTCCAGGTCGAAAACGCGGCGGGCGTGAAGGAAGTCTATGGCGTGTTCTCCGCCGCTTACGGTCAGGTCGACGGTCAGATCTCCTACGACCTGACACCGAACTGGGGCATCGTATTCTCCGCGCAGAACCTCGGCGACGCAAAGCAGCATGCCTATGTTCAGTTCAAGAACATGCCACTTTCATACGACGACAGCGGCAGCCGGTACTTCCTTGGGGTCAAGTTCAAGTACTAGCCCTAGCCCTGCGTTCTTCGTCGTTGCTCCTTCCCGGCGACGCAGACTTGCGGTGGCCTATCGTTTGATAGGCCACCGCTCTTTTTCATTGCTCGCCACGTTTCAGAGCGTCCATGCACGTATCGCCGGTTGCTGCCAATCGACGGCGATTTGATCGGGCTGAGTTGCGCCAGATCGGCATGTTTGGGAAGCTGCTAGGGAAGGACGCCCTCGCGCTTCGGCCCAAGACCGCCCATACGACAATCACCAATAAGTTCAGTCCTGGAAGTCATCCTATGCCAATGAAAACGCACGTTTTAAAGGCTCTTGCCCTCGCATTGCTTCTGGCGACCGCGACCCAGGCTCAAGCCGCGGCGCAGGCGACGACCTGGGGACCGTATAACGGCGACTTCCCGGCCGCCGGCGGCGATCTGGCCAAGGACGCCAAGCAGGGCACCATCACCGGCGCCAACGTCACGTTCTCCGCCTGGGTCAAACCGTCCGAAACCATCAAGGGCCGTGCGCCGGTCGCCGGCACGAGCAACGGATCGCTGGCCCTCATCGACGGCCGCCTGGCCTTCATCTCTCCGAACGGCGATGTCGTAAGCCAGGCCGCGCTGAAGCCTGGCCAATGGACCTATGTCGCCGCGGTCAGCGACGG
>FTDD01000133.1_pt1 | contig 8506 bp, 10 predicted proteins | sample 1639881 | NCBI WGS metagenome assembly FTDD01 (sample SAMEA3914869, study PRJEB12502) | metagenome | biome: forest; material: soil | place: USA | collected 2012-03-12 | depth 0.1 m | reverse complement strand
TCGCTCGAGTGTCGGGTCGACCGAAAAACGCCCAGATTGAACCGGCACTCCATCCAAGCGACGTTAGGTAGTTTCCGAACCTGTCAAAGGGGCACCGCCGACTCTAAGTTTCCCTAAACGAAAGGTGTCAGCCTTCGACCGGCTGGGCAATCAGGCCAGGGGACATTTCGGAATGCATGCGAACAAACACACCATCCTCTTGGTCGACAACGAGCGCGACGTTCGAAACATGTTGCGCGTTTTCCTGAATTTGGAAGATTACGATATCATCGAGGCCGAAACCGGCGAGGCCGCACTGAAGGAGATCGGCACCAGTTCCCTTGGGCTGATTGTCCTTGACCTCTGCCTGCCCGACATGGATGGCATGGATATCATCGTCAGGGCGCGCCAGTTCTCCAATGTGCCAATTGTCGTGTTGACCTCCAAGACCGAGGATCGGCACCATGTCCAAGCCCTGAGGAAGGGCGCAAACGACTACGTGACCAAACCGTTCCACATCGATGTCCTACTTGCGCGAATAGCCGCTAATTTGCGCACCCACCCTGTTCGCCGCTTGAATACCGGTGTGCTCTCGAACGGTCGGATCGCAATCGATCTCGATCGGCACGAAGTGCACGTCGCCGGTCAACTGACAGCCTTCACGCCCAGGGAATTCGATTTGCTGTCGACCTTTGTCCGCAACAAAGGGAAAATCATGACACACAGGGAAATCCTGAGGGAGGTCTGGGGGTCGAGCCACGCCGACCACACGCACTATATTCGCGTGTATTTGGGCCTAGTGCGTGCCAAGCTTGACCGGGGCGGCGGCTTGGGTCGGACTATCGTATCGGAGCAGGGTATTGGATATCGGATGGACGTCCTGCCCGACGATATACCTCTTACTCTCAGCCACGTTTGAGTTTTCTCGGGACGCGGCCTTCTGGCGCTTGAATGGCAGGGTGCGGGGGGCGAACCATTGGCTCTACCGTGTCATCCTCGGTTTCATCATCCTCTGCTAGTGATCGCACAAGGTCGACAATCCGTCGACGCTGCCGCGCCGAGCGTACGTTGGGGAAACTTCGCGACAGCTCCAACCCTTCAGGCGTTGACAAGAACACGTTTATCGAACGCTCCGCGCTGGATATTTCCGGCGCAAACTCGTCGCCGTCTGCAAACCCCTCAAAGAAATGCGCGATAGGCTTTTTCAGGGCTCTGGCGATCTCGTAAAGCTTGGACGCGCTGATCCGGTTGGTTCCTCGTTCATACTTCTGGACCTGCTGGAAAGTAAGTTCCAGATGAGCGCCCAGTTGCTCTTGGCTGAGACCACGATGCCGGCGCAAGATGCGGACGCGGTTGCCGACGTGAATGTCTATCGGGTGAGGCTGTTGTTCATGGTGCATGGCTGCGCTCCGGGCTCGGGACATCTTCGGTCAAATCCAGGCGCAAGGCCGGCGTGGGGGGCTGCAGACCCTCCGTCTGTCACATGCCATCGACATCCGTGTGTTTACGGAGGCACCAGGCGTGGTTCGAGGCGCGGTCAAGCCAGTAAGACACTGGCGCTTGATATTGCGGGCATGGCGTTACTGTGAGTTGATTTCGCGAAATTGGTAAAGCTGGGATTGATTCGATGTAAGATTCGGAATCTACCTAGGACGAGTTCGACGGACATGCCGGGAGCACATCACCGCAACCCGCTGGTTTTCCGGGTACCCGTCCGGTCACAGCTAAAGCCGAGAAATCTGACCGCCGTTACCCGACTTTGACCTGGGTTTCCGCCAGGAAGCGTAACCGCTTGTCATCCACCGCTTTGAGCAGCGCGTCGAATGACGCCGAGAACAAGGCAAGGCCACTATCCAAGAGACCGCTGCCAATCTGTTCCAGGTCGACTCCGGCAGCTTTTGCGCGCTGAACGCAATCGTGCGCCGACAAATCCTCCGCTAACGCGTCCGGACCAATTGCACCATGATCCCGAAAGGCTTTCAGGGTCGCGGGCGCCATAGTGTTGACCGTTTCGGGGGCGACGAGCCCCTCGACATAGGCAACATCGCTTAGACCGGGCAGCTTCGCACCGGTGGATGCCCAAAGCAGTCGCTGGGGCAATGCGCCTTTCGCAGATAACGCCCGCCACCGATCAGAAGCCACGATGCTACAATAGGCTTCATAAGCCAGGCCGGCATTGGCAATCGCCAGTTTGCCCGACAGCGACCGCGCCCCGACATCTTCCGATTTGACGAAGGTCTTCTCCACCTCAGTATCGATGCGGCTGACGAAGAAGCTGGCGACGCTGGCGATATGATCGATCGGAGCCTGGCGGGCAACTCGCGCTTCAAGGCCCGTCATGATGGCGTCGGCAACCGCCCGATAGATGTTGACGGAGAAAAGAAGGGTCACGTTGAGATTCAAGCCCTCATCAATCAAGGTCGCCGCAGCGGCAATCCCCGCAGCCGTGCCCGGTACTTTGATCATGACATTGGGACGGTCGACCGCCGACCAGAGACGCCTCGCCTCGTCGATCGTGCCTTGGGTATCGAGCGCGATGTACGGAGACACCTCTAAGCTGACATAGCCGTCGCGCTTTTGACGTGCGTCATAAACCGGGCGCAAAATGTCGGCCGATAGCTGGATGTCGCGAACGGCCAGATGTTCGTAAATCTCAATCGCCGTCGAAGCCGATTTCGCAGCCAATAGCGCCCGAAAATCATCATCATACCCATCGACCTGGCTGATCGCTCGTTCGAAAATGGTGGGATTCGAGGTCACGCCGGTTACGCCGTCCGCCTCGATCAGGGCTTTGAGGCCGCCGTCGGTAAGGAACCGACGATCGAGAAAATCGAGCCAAACGCTTTGGCCTGCTTCGCCTAAGGCTTGTAACGGGTTCATGGGGCGTCCTTGTCTCGCAAGATGCGTAAAAACGGGATGGCAAACATGCCGGGGCGTCTGGCCGAAAGCTCAGCCGAACAGATGCCGGACGGCATGTCCTGCGGCGCCGACCGGGTTTTCCATACCGAGGCGCCCCTTTGCTTCCAGGAAACGCGCGGCCATGTCGCTTGCTTCATCGGAGGTAAAGACGCCTTCGGCGATATGAAAGATATCGGCCTCTTCCTTTTCGATGTGGCGTTGGAGGACGGCGCGCAGATCACGCAAGGCGGAGAGCCAGCCCTCCCCCTCGCCCGTGCCGTTCGACAGCTGCGACAAGAGCTTTTCGAGCTGGCGATGCTCGTCCTCGGCGATGTCGAGTTGCATCTTGACGGCCACCCGCCGACGGAGGACCTCGTAAAAAGCTTCTTCCTCGGCGCGCGCGTGCATCGCCAGTTCCAAGCGGAGAAACTTCAGGATGTCCTTGCGTCGCCCACCATCGCCGACCGGTTCGATGGCGTCGATAATGCCGATCGCCATCCGATGATCCATCTTCAGAATGTCGTAAATAAGCATGGGCCTCTTTCATCCAATGAACGGCTTAGCCAGTGGCCTGGACAGCGCTTAGGGTTTCATCTCGGTCAGCATCTGCACATGTTGCAGGTGCATCTGCAGCACCGGCAAGGTGGTGGCGGCGAAGTCCTTTAGAGGCCCCGGTTCGCCGCCCTGCGCATAGAGCTGGAACAGGCCCACCGCGTCATGGTGCGCGTCGTTCTGCAACATGACGTAGGCCCGATCGAAGCTTTCAGGCGAAGAACGGCGCAGTTGTTCGAGCTTGGCCTGGTGGGCCGGGTCGAGCGTCATCGGCGGAGCCGTTTCGGCCGTATCCTTCGCGAGGGCCGCCTGCATATCCATGCCCGCCTTTGTGTGGTCAGTCACCATCTGCTGGGCGAACGCCTTGACGTCGTTGCTCTGTGACCGTTGCAGGGCAAGCTGGCTGGTCTGGATCTCGAACAGGTTCGAAACCGTCGCTTTCTGCACGAACATCATCTTGCTCGGGGCTTGGGCGTATGCGACCGTAGTCAGGGTTGAGAGGGCCGCGGTCGTTATGACGACAGCGGAAAGGCGAGATAGCGAGATCATTGGAAGACTCCGTATTAAGGTGATGAGAGATTAAATCGATGGCAGATCAGCGGTGCCGGCGGCGGGGTCGCAGCACAAACGCGGTGACGCCAACGGCCAGAATGGCTACCAGCCCAGCCTTGACCGCGAAGCCCTTCGGATTGTGCTTGATGTCGGCGCGCATCCCCATTTCGCCGGGAATATTGGGCAAATGGCCTCTGAGCAGGTCGTCGACCAGGCCCTCTACCATGTTGACCCGGTCGGCCAGGATCAGGGTAACCCAATGGGCGCCGTTTGATTCGCTGAATTCGAACGCCAGGCGCCGAAGCACACCGCTGAAGCCCCGTGGCGGCACGGTGGTGCCGAAGACTGCCGGCAAGGTCGGACGTTCGTTCGAGCGGAGGACTTCCACGGTCTGCACCTGTTGGGTCGGGCGCTCCCAAGTCATCCCTTCGTGTTCGGCGCCGCTCTCTGTCCGCATCGGCGACGTAGGCCAATCCTTGGCATTCAGGTCGGCCTCGTGGCCGATTTCATCGAGATTATCAGCCATTTCGGCTCCTAAATGCCAGCCGTTGCCGGCACCAAAATCGGCTTGATGCAGTCGTCGAGCTTGGCTGAAAAAATGTGGTACGCGTCGGCTATGTCTTCCAGCGCGAACCGGTGCGTGATCAGGCCTTTTGGATTCAGGCGGCCGGCCATGACGTGATCGACCAAAACAGGCAGGTGCCGCTTGACCGAAGTCTGGTTGGCCCGGATGGTGATGCCCTTGTTGACGACGTTGCCGATGGGGACCAAGGCATCGATTGGCCCATAGACACCGACGATCGAGACGACTCCGCCCTTACGAACGCCGTTGATGGCCCAATGCAGGGCAGTCGCCGCCCCGCCTGAAACCTTGAGGATACGACCGAAAAGGCTTTGGGCGCTGTTGCCCGATGCCTCGCAGCCGACGGCATCGATACAAACATCGGCGCCCAGCCAGTCGGTCGTCTTCTTGAGGAAGAGGACCGGATCGCCTTCGTGGTAGTTATAGGTTTCGACGCCGGCATAGGTCCTGGCGAATTCCAGCCGGTAATCGAGGCGATCGATGATGATGACGCGGGCCGCGCCGAAGAGCCGGGCACATTTCGCCGCCATAATGCCGACAGGACCCGCCCCAAACACAGCGACCGTATCGCCGGGCTTGATCGCGCCCATTTCCGCGGCCTGATAGCCGGTCGGCACGACATCCGTCAGCAATACCGCGTCCTCGACATCCATTTCGCCAGGCACGACATAGGGACCGACATCGGCATAGGGAACACGGACATATTCAGCCTGCCCGCCATCGTAACCGCCGGTCGTGTGCGAATAGCCGAACATTCCGCCCGCCGCGGTCGCCTCCGGATTGGCCTCGTGGCAATTGCCGAACAGGCCTTCCTTGCAGAACAGGCACTTCCCGCAGGCGATGTTAAAAGGTACCAGGACATGGTCACCGACCTTCAACATCTCGACTTCCGGGCCGACCTCTTCGACGATACCGCAGAACTCATGTCCGAAGGTCGTGCCGACCCGCGTATCCGGAATAATCCCGTGGTACAGGTGAAGGTCCGAACCGCAGATGCATGAGCGCGTCACCCGGACGATGGCATCCTGCGGGTGCTCGATTTTCGGCATGGGCTTTTGCTCGACCCGCACGCGATGCGGCCCGCGATAACTCATAGCCAACATGGCAGTGTCCTTTTATGAAAGCGCGCATTCATGTAATTAATATGCAAACAGTCATGATATGAAACTTTAAATCGACCATTTAACTGTATGGATATCTTACATGACTTGTTCAATATAGTGCTATAGGAGAATTTATCATGACGAATACAGACAATAGTCTTGAAGCTAAATTACATCTCATTCTTCAGCGTTACAAAGATGGAGAGCTTGCTCTCTCCGATGCGACCACTGAAATTATCGATACTGTTCGATCGACTGAAGCGCCTTTCGGTCTGCGGCGCCTCGACTAGGCGAGGAACGACCTCGGAAGAATGGTCGACCAACAGCCGGCTTGCAAAGGCGTACAGAGGAAAGGTTCGGGAGCCGGCAAAGCCGACTCCCGAGGTGACCGTCTCTAACGGCTGCCGTTACTGGTAAAGCGACCGTCCTCGTCGCGCTCGCGACTGGAGCCGTCCGAACCGCTGCCCGACTTGCTCTTGCTGGCGCTGCCGAAACGGCCCTGCTGGTGGGCATGGTACCCACGCGAATGGCCGTAATCGTGCCAATCCTGGAAGTCCTTGTCGTCGCCATCCCGGCTGGAACGGCCGCCGCCCGAAGAGGATTGACCACCCTGGCCGGAGTTGCGCGAGGAACGACCGTCATCGTCGTTGCTCTGGCGCGAGCTGGACCGACTGCTACCGCGATCATTATCGTGGCTATGCGAGCCGGCTTCGGCATGGCCCTCGGAATCGCCATGCCAGCCGCGGCCATCGGATTGACCGTTACGGGATGAGGATTGTCCGCTGCGGTTTGAGCCGCTGCCGGAAGACCGTCCGTTGTTGTCGTCGTCGTCGCGAGACATGCGCGACGAGCGACCGCCACTGCGATCATTATCGTGGCTATGCGAACCGGCCTCGGCATGACCTTCGGAATCGCCGTGCCAGCCGCGGCCGTCGGATTGGCCGCCACGGCCGGAACTGCGAGATGAACCGCGATCATCTTCTTCGTCACGCGACGATCGCGACGAACGGTTGTTTTCACCGCTCGAAAAGCGACCGTCGTCGTCGCGTTCGCGGGTTTGCGAATTGTTGTTATCATCATTCTGGGATCTGGGCATAACGTCTCCTTCCCGCGATCAGCGGGTGCCAATGGTTTTGTTTGGCTTTGGGTTGGGCCCGAAGTCAGGTTCTTCGGGGCAGCGTATTTCCGGGTCTTCCGGGACGGCGAAGCGCCCTTGCCGCCTCGCTTCAACCTACGCCTTAAGACATAAATTCATCCGCAGAAATCATCGCTGGATTATAAGCAGGGTGTAAAAATTGCGTCCTATTCTTTCTTCTTGGGCCTCAATCAACAATAATATGGCGCTCATTTTAAACACAATCGCATCATAATACCGATTTTTACTTATAATTACATCTCTATTATACCGCACTCCGCTCGATATTAGTTAGATGTTTCAACCGCATTCCAGAGAAATGTGTAACAAGGGGATCTATTTTGCTGGAAATGCCAGCGACACATCGGTGGCATTTCCAATATGTACCACCTTATTGACGAACGGCTTAGAAGGCGTCGCGATGACGCCCACCTACGGCCGCCGACACGCAGGCAATAAAGGCGCCCACGAGCAATGAGATGAACAGGGCCGTGAAGAAGCCAACCAGGGTTTTGCGGGTCGCTTCCGCCGCTTCGGTGGCTTTTTGTTTTGCCACATCGATGTCGTTCAGGGTCGCGGAAACGCGCTGATCGGCCTGTGACGGGCTCAATCCGGTATGCGAAGCGACCAAACCGTCTAAATAATCTTTGTCACGCGCGGATACGGTGCCCGCCTTCATGTCGAAGGCGAGAATACGGCTGGCCTCAGCCGTTGCATCAGGGGACGGCGTTGAGGCGCCACGGAAAAGGCTGTCACTATAATAGGCGGCCGCCTGAGACGCTTCGGGCGCCAAGGCAGTCGCGGCATCTTTCGCTGCCCCAAGGCCCGACATCGCTGCGCTGACAACGAGCATTGCCGTGAGAATGGTCGCAACAGACCAAGCGACGAAGCCATGCGCCGTGTCGCGAAAGAACACTTCGTCGCTGTGAAGATCCGCCCACTTTACGCGTAGCCGGCCGGCGATGTAGCCGCCGATACCTGACGAAACCCACTGCATCACCACGAGCCAGATAGCCATGCCGGCCGTGAACGTCATGGCGCTGCCCGTCGTCGCGGTGAAGACCGAGAACGAGCCTAACCCAAAAGCGGAGCCAAGGGGTATGAGCATAACCGAAACGGCGGCCGCGACCGCGGCGCCACCGAGGATGGACGACCAATGGATACCCGAAGTCACGGATTCCAGATTGGGTCCATCATTGACCATTGAATTGTTCACTATGCGCCCTCAATGGTGAAAGAGAAGCGCAAGAATAATAATGACCGGGATGGGAACACCCAAAAGCCACAACAGAATACCTCTACCCATAATAATCTCCAATAAATGAGCGCCAGTTATGAGCTATCTAAATGACCCAAGACATGTCTTTGGAACTTGAAATAAGTAATATGCCTATACGTCATGTACCCCCTGCGTCGTATTATTACGCATTTTAAAGTCGAATGCGGTCGTACGAGCGGCCTGAAAAAGCCATATGTCCGCTTTCGCGGGGCTTTCGGCAAACAGATGTGCCGTCCGCCAAATGCGGACAAACGTGTCCACTAGCAGGCCTTCGGCCATCTCGTGATTGTCGGTCGCGCGGACCAAAAGCGCGAATAGCTTCGGTCCAATGTCGTCATAGAGGCTTTTCAGAGCCGCGCGGTCACGGCCGGCGATACGATAAAGAAGGTAAGCCCGATCCAACTCGGGACCGACCGGTCTGATAC
>FTDD01000057.1_pt1 | contig 8529 bp, 8 predicted proteins | sample 1639881 | NCBI WGS metagenome assembly FTDD01 (sample SAMEA3914869, study PRJEB12502) | metagenome | biome: forest; material: soil | place: USA | collected 2012-03-12 | depth 0.1 m | reverse complement strand
TTCCGCATCAGCCGATCGGTTGGCCAGTTCGGAAGGTATAGCGATAAAACCCTTGGCATCACTCGCCTCTACTTCAAATTCAGCCACCTCTCCGCCTCGGCAGCGCATCAGTTCCAAAAACCATCGCGGCCGGCCCGTGCCGCGTACCGGCAGCGGCGCCGACGGTGTCTCCGTCACCCGCCATCGGGTAAAAGCCGCTGTCGGATTGCCGAAGTCCTTAGCGTCGACCTGGCGCCGCCACCGACGAACCGCCAGGGCCAGGGTGCCCGTCGTCTCCGCCGCCATCTGCAGGCGCTGCGATGCAACGCGCGACAGGCCCGCCAGTTCGCCGACGACCGCTGAGAGACCGCCGTGACGCAGCGCTTCCTCGAAACAATCGAGAACGGCGATCTCGTCCTTGGCTTCGAAGAAGACGACCTGGTCTTCGCCAAGTCCAGACTGGGCCAGCGCCGGGGTGAACAGGTCGGCTTGCGTGTAACACCACAGGACCTTGCCGCCGGTCCGCGCGGCTATGCCCGCCGCGAACGAAACCGCCGCCGCCCCGCTCACCGCGCCATTGGCGCCGCCGGCGACCTCGTGGAGCGCGCCGAGCGCCAGCCCGCCCTTCGGCAGCCGCCGGTCGATATCCGCCACACCAAAGGGAAGCACGTCCCGCTTGAGCCCGGTGCCGGCAGTGATGCCTTCCAATTGTTCGCGCAATGCCTTGATGCGGTGCGGGTCGGCGGCCACGGTCCTGAATCCTTCTGATCCATCTCATCTCGACGAAAAGGGAATTATGTTCCCTTTTTGTTCTTAAACGCGGTAAGCTGTCAAGAGGATGAGTCGTGCCAGCCCGCGGTAAGCGCCCCATCGGTCGATCGGGAACAAAGCGTCCGGAGAAAATATCCCTTACGACTCAATGGGCATTGCCGTCCGCAGTGGGCAGGTCATTACCGCGTAAAATCTTGTGGATGGTCGCCGTTGCGGGCGCTGCTACCGGGGCGCACGCCTTCAACCCTGCTTTGCCAATCTTGAGGATTAGCGCGTAGACCATCGGCTGCCAAAATGACGCGGACGCTTGCCGGGGCGATAGCAAGCGTCCGCATTCTTACCAGGTCCCGTTTCGGCGGGGGGGCACGACGGGACCTGTGGAATAAGAGCTACGGGATTCGAAATAAAGGTAATGCGCACAATCGTTCGCGATCTCAGTTTTGGATAAATGCCGGTATGGAGATCCAACCTGCAGGGCACCGCGTAATAGTTGTACACGCATAACGACATTGCCCCATTACAGCAACCTGGAGGATAACGTTACGCAAGTGCGAGAAATTCCCCAGAATAATCTGTCGAATGTTCTTAACCAAGATTAGAGTACCGAATGAACAACCCAAACAAGGCGCCTAACCCTGTCGATATCCACGTCGGCGCCCGGGTGCGAGCCCGGCGCAAAATGCTTGGAATGAGCCAAGATCAGCTCGCCACTCATCTCGACCTTACCTTCCAGCAGATCCAAAAATATGAGCGCGGTTCGAACCGCATCAGTGCTTCCAAACTCTACGACATTGCAAGCGCACTAAAGACGCCCGTCGCGTACTTCTTTGAGGGCTATGAGACAACGGATGCCGGCGACGGATTCGTCGCCTCATTGTACGAGCGATCGGTGAACCAGTTCCTCGGGACCTCGGAAGGTATCGAGATCGCCGAGGCCTTTCCGCGAATCCTGTCGGGCAAACACCGGCGCCGAATTCTGGAGCTCGTCCGCGCCCTCGCGGAGGATGACGCTCCGGCGGTCGAACCTTCCTGACCAACCACCCCTAGCGCACCTGGGCGGTTTCAACGTGGTGCCCGGCCAACAGAAATTAGCTAGGTCGTGGCCGAAGCTGCGCGACGTGCGCCATCGGAAACGGCTTGCCCAGGCTGGGCTGGCCGCATTGAGCCCTTACAGACTACTGCCGTATCACTGGTTTTTTTGGAGAAATTTATGTCCGAACCGAAATCGCCAGAGCCCGAGGCCGACGCGGAACGCCTTCTCGACGAAGCGCTGGAAGAGAGCTTTCCGGCAAGCGATCCAATTTCGCCTGGCGCCGGCACCGGCGAACCGATCGACAATCACGACCACAAGCCCGGCAAGCACACCAAGCCGAGCTGATGCCCCGTCCAATTTCTTAGCGAGCCGCGGCCTTAACCGCCAGGGGCTCGCGAACGTTCACCGAGGAGTCGAAAATGACGACCGACAAGATTGAAATCAAAGAAGATACTGGCGAAGATACCAACGACAAGCATCAGCCGCAGGCGACCCTTGAGGGCGGGCATCCCGCTCCTGGCGCTCAGCAGGCGCCGCAGCCGCAGCACCGCACGGACAGCCAAACTGCGGTGCCAGCTAGGGCCACCAAAGGTGACGTCGGTCTACCGGTCGGCAACAAGGGCGAAAGCCCGGGCAATGGCGGCTAACGACCTAAATCGCTTAAGGGAAAGCGGACGCACGCAGGGGAATAGGGGCGTTCGTACTTCATGTCAGGTAAGTGAGTCTGATAACGCGATGACCTAATCCAAGCCACTGTGGCCGGATTAATCTCATCAAGGCCACGTGAGATCATGATTTTAAAGACGGCAACAGACGCGCTCGCTCTCGCGACAGTAATGACCGGTGGCGCCCCGCCCGTGCCCCCGGCGGTTTACGAGGTCCTGGCGGCGCCGGAAGCGCTCGTGGCGAGACCATTTACGGTTGCCGGACAGCCCCAGCCATATGGCGAGCCATCTGGAGAGATTCACTATCGATCGCCTGGAACACGTTTCGAGACGGTTTTCGAGGGAGACCGATTGTACTTCAAAGTCGGGGCTGGCGATGCCACGCTTCATGTGGTCGTCGACGGCCACGCCTTTCCCGCCTTGATAAGACCTACGCCAGGCTATTACGAGATCAGTGATCTTTCGGCCGCACCGCACCGCGTGCGCATCGAGGCTGAGGTTGAACCCGGCGCCGGGCCGGCGGCGTTCGATGGTTTCTTCATGCTGCCCACCGAGGGCCGCTGAACAAAGCGGGATACAACGAGGTTTGCCTCTGAGGAGGTAGCATTGACCCTTTATTTTTTCCGATGGTACGGTCGGTATTTGCCGTGGCCGACCATCTTGGGGTACGGAAGCTTCTGTTCCGAATAAGGAATTTCGTGAGCGCGACATCCGAGACCTCAGACCTGCGCTTCCTCGCAGGATCCAGTGTTATGGCGGGACGCATTCGCGCGTTCGACTGGTCGAAAACCGAACTCGGGGCACCGGAAACGTGGCCGCAGGCCCTTCGCACCTGCGTCCGTCTCATGCTCAATACCAAGCACCCGGTTTTCATCTTCTGGGGCCCGAATGCGATCTGCCTATACAACGACGGATATCTTCAGACGATCGGGCCGGAGCGCGATGCCATCGCTCTTGGTAACCATGGCGCCATCGTGTGGGACGAAATCTGGGACGTCATTGGCCCGCAGGTGGCGCAGGTCCTCGCCGGCGGTGAACCGACCTGGTACGAAAACCACTACATCCCGGTTACCCGCTACGGCGAACGCCAAGACGCCTACTGGACCTACAGCTACAGCCCCATCGACGACGAAGGCGCTCCGACCGGTGTCGGAGGAACGCTTGTTCTGGTATCGGAGACGACACAGACGGTCTTGATGCAGCAGCGGCAACAGACCGAGATGGAACGGTTGCGCACCCTGTTCGACAAGCTGCCAGGTTTTGTTGGCGTGCTGACCGGACCCGACCACGTCTACGAGTACGTCAACGACGCTTACATGGCTATATCCGGGCCTCGCGACTTTATCGGCCGCTCGGTGCGTGACGTCTTTCCGGAGCTGGCTGGCCAGGGCTTCTATGAATTGCTCGATGGCGTCTTTTCCACCGGCAAGCGTTACGTCGCTCGTGCGGCGCCCATCGAATTAGCAGGAGAAGATCAGACCCGCTATATCGACCTTCTTTACGAGCCCATTCGCGATGTCGAGGGACGGGTCACCGGCATCCTTGTGGGTGGTTACGACGTCACGGAACATCAGCAAGCAGCCGATTCCGCCCGTCGCGGCGAAGAGCAATTGCGTTTAGCAACCGACGCGGCCGAAATGGCGTTCTTCGATTACGATACGCAGACGCAAACCCTTTTCTGGACCCCTCGCCTCTATGCCATGTACGGCATGATGGACGGTCGTCCCGTCACTCTGGCCGACAGCATCGCGTCGGTCCACCCGGACGACGTGGACTATCTGATGAGCCGGCAAACGGACGCCCAAAACCCCGAAGTTGGCGTCATGGGTGACCTGGAATACCGTGTTATCGGCCGTGACGATGGCGTGTTGCGCTGGCTGGAGGCGCGAGGCCAAGGGATTTTCGATGCCCAAGGAACGTGCATCCGTGTCTTGGGAACCGTTATCGACGTTACTGAGCGCAAGCTGGCCGACGTTCGTCGTGAAGCGCTCGTCAAGCTTACGGACGTCGTTCGCGAGTCCAGCGATGCGGCGGAGTTAGCCTATGCCGCGTCCGGCATTCTCGGAGAAACGCTGGGGGTCAGCCGGGTCGGCTTCGGCACGGTCGATCCCAAGACCGATGACTTCAACGTGGAGCGTGACTGGAATGCGCCCGGGGTCGAGAGCATCGCCGGCGTCCTGAACTTGCGCGACTTCGGAACCTTCGTCGACGATCTGAAAGCCGGCCGCTTTATTGCGATCGACGACGTGACTCAGGACCGGCGCACGGCGGAGGCGGCCGATGCGTTGATCGAAAGGCACGCCCGTTCCTTCGTCAACGTTCCGGTCATCGAACAGGACAAGACGGTCGGCGTCCTCTACATCAACTTCGCAGAGCCCCGCGATTGGTCCGCCGAAGATCTGGCGCTTATCGAGGAATTTGCCGCTCGTATTCGCAGCGCGCTCGGGCGCCTGGGCGCCGAAAAAGCGCTGCAGGACCTGGCGGCATCGCTTGAGCAGCAGGTCGAGGACCGTACCCGGGAACGCGACCGGGTATGGCGTAATTCTCAGGATGCGATCCTCGTCGTTGACGGCGAAGGCACGTTTCGAGAGGTCAATCCGGCCTTCACCAAGATCCTCGGATGGGAGCCTTCTGAGGTCATCGGTCAAACCTTCTTCGGTCTCCTACATCCTGAGGACATCGACGTTACAGCAGACGTGTTCGCGCACTCGCGCCAGGAAGATGTGTCGGCATTCGTCAATCGATTCCGCCACAAGGACGGCTCCTATCGCCACCTCGACTGGGTAGCCACACCCGAAGGCGGCCTCGTATATGCCTATGGTCGCGACGTTACGGCCGAACAGGAACAGGCGCGGACCTTGGCCCAGATCGAGGACGCGCTACGGCAAGCCCAAAAGATGGAAGCCGTCGGGCAACTCACTGGCGGTATCGCCCACGATTTCAACAACATGCTTGCTGTTGTCCTCGGTTCGTTAGAATTGATTACTCGTCGGACAGACCCAGACGACGCGATGACGCGGCGCCAATTGGGGTCGGCAACCGAAGCGGCGAAGCGCGCCGCGACCTTGACACAGCGGCTTCTCGCCTTTTCCCGTCAGCAGCCTCTGCGTCCGGAAGCCGTGGATGCAAACAAGCTCGTCGGCGGCATGTCAGATCTGCTGCGCCACTCGATCGGCGCGGATATCAGACTGGAGACGGTACTCGCCGGTGGCCTTTGGAAGACGAACGTTGACCCCAACCAACTGGAAAGCGCCATCCTAAACCTGGCGGTCAACGCTCGCGATGCCATGCCGGATGGCGGGCGCATCACCATTGAAACGCAAAACGCGTCTCTCGATCAGCGCTACGTAACAAACGAGATGGGCGTTCTTGCGGGCCAATACATCCTTGTCGCCATTACCGACACCGGTACCGGTATGCCCGAAAGCGTGATCGCCAAGGCGTTCGACCCGTTCTTCACCACAAAGGAAGTCGGCAAAGGTACGGGCCTGGGGCTGAGCCAGGTCTACGGCTTCGTCAAGCAGTCCGGCGGTCATGTCAAAATCTATTCCGAACTAGGTCAGGGCACGACGATCAAAATTTACCTGCCGCGCGGTGAGGATGTCGAAGTTGCGGGACCGGAACTTCCGGACGAAGCCTCAAGTGCAACTCAACTCGAAACGATCCTGGTGGTAGATGACGAGGACGCCGTCCGCGATTTCAGCGTCGATGCGCTCACCGAGCTCGGTTACCGCGTGATAGCTGCCGAAAACGCCGTCGCCGCATTAAAGCAACTGGCTGCCTACCCGGAAATCGCGCTCCTTTTCACCGATATCGTCATGCCTGATATCAATGGCCGAAAATTGGCCGATCAAGCGCGCAGGGTAAGGCCTGACCTGAAGGTGCTTTACACGACCGGTTACACCCGCAACGCCGTTGTGCATAACGGCATCGTGGACAAGGGGGCCGAATTAATCGGAAAACCCTTCACGCTTGATGAGCTTGCGTCACGCGTGAGGCATTTGCTCGACGCCATCTGAGTAGCCAAACCCCGAACAATCGTCCGGCCCGAGGGAATCTTGGAGCGTTCGGCCACCAAAATGAACAGCTCGGGGTCGGGCTTGGAAAGGTGCACTTCTTGTCTTGTAAGAGCGTTATTCATTCCGTCGAGATCGCTGCCGGCGACGTTGTCGTGCCGGCGAACAGCAACGCCTAGGATTTGCCCGACTCCGATCGAAGGACGCGCTCGATCGGTACGCCCTGGTCGATCAGTCGGCCTGAACGCGCAGCCGCCGGGCAAACCTCGAATGATGTTGCTGCATGGCGTGCGAAGCTGACGATCGCGCGTTCTGTTCCTGTACGGCCGCCCGGAAACGAAGATTGAAAGCGACATCGCCAGGCGTTTCATTTGACATGCAGGTTCCAATATCGATCGAAGGGACGCTAGGACGTGACGTTGTCTTAAAGACTTAGTCGGTTTGCTGCAGCGTACGAACACGACGGCGGCCATGCTCGTAGGCTTGCCAACGGAGTATATATCAGGAAGTCCATATACGACGCGGAAGAACGGTAACCGGCCAGGGTTTGGAGGAGGTGAAGGCCGCGGTCAACTACGGCGTTGCCGGTGGAGCCATCGCAGAGCGAGTGCGTAGCCTCGCTCTCCAAAAATTTTTACCTAAAAATCTTGACGGTTTATAGGGCACTCCCAAAATCTCAGTCGCGCATTGAACCGCGCCGTTATCTGTTCAACCTTTTCATCTGCTGTTGAGGTTACGCACATGACCCCTACCCTCACCCTCTCTCCCCTTTTTGGCACCTCGGTCGGTTTCGATCGATTTGACAATCTCTTCGATACGCTGACTCGGCATCAGGAGCCGGATGACGGTCAGCCTGCCTACAATATCGAGCGCCACGGCGAGGATCTCTATACCGTCACCCTGGCCGTGCCAGGCTTCGACGCCTCCGAGCTGAACGTTTCGGTACGCGACAACGACCTGATTGTTGTGGGCGAACGCCCGGAAACCAACCCAGCCGCCCGGCAATACCTTCACCGCGGCTTCGGTCTCGGCCCGTTCCGCCGGAATTTCCGCCTGGCGGATTATGTCGTGGTGAAGTCGGCGGACTTGACGAACGGCCTCCTTCGTATCGAACTGGCGCGGGAAGTGCCCGAAGCTCAACAGTCGCGCAAAATCGAAATCCGGACGAAGCCTCGGTTAGAGGCAATCGAAAGCGCCGACAAGAAGGCCGCTTGAGGGTTTTTCTAATCGCCTTGGCCTGCCGCTAGCCCGGCGGGCCCTTCCTCGGATACTCGCATGCAACTGAACGGTTTCGTGGGCCTCGCGACGCTGCTGTACGCGCTGGCAAACCCAATCGGTATCGTCCCTATTTTTCTTAGCCTGACCGGCAAAGGCCATTCGATCAATCGACCCAAAGTTATCGTCATTGCCGCCGCCGCCGTTGCCGTACTGCTGATCTTTTCCGCCCTGCTGGGCCGTGCGGCGCTCGCCTTCTTCGATGTCGGGCTGGATGATTTTCGCATAGCCGGCGGGTTGTTGGCGCTTTTCATCGCCTTCGAGATGTTCCAAGCTCATTATGGCGGCATCCTTCAGACGGCCGAGGAGCGTTCGGAGGCCGAAACCGACCTGCACGGTATCGCCATCACCCCTCTGGCCTTTCCGCTTCTCATCGGGCCGGCGGAAATGAGTATCATGATAACGCTCGCCTCGGACCATCCCGACTGGCGGCAAAAGGTGGGACTGATCGCGGCGGCGTTACTCGCTGCGATCTTGATTGCCCTGACCCTGCTGGCCGCGTCGCCGATAAATCGGCTCATCGGTAAGACCGGCGTCAACGTGGCCACCCGAATCATGGCGCTCTTCGTCGCCGCGATCGGTATAAATTTCATTTTCACCGGCATCCGAAGTGAACTGCCGGGACTGGCCGGATGAGTTGTGCTGCGAGGCGCTTGACATCCCCACACACAAAAACCATCTCACCGTCGCTTCACGACAGGACTTAACATGACGACGACAACTCAGGAAAAACCCAAGGAACAGCACGCTTTCGAGGCCGATGTCAGCCGCCTTCTGCATATGATGGTGC
>FTDD01000072.1_pt1 | contig 8661 bp, 4 predicted proteins | sample 1639881 | NCBI WGS metagenome assembly FTDD01 (sample SAMEA3914869, study PRJEB12502) | metagenome | biome: forest; material: soil | place: USA | collected 2012-03-12 | depth 0.1 m | reverse complement strand
GCGTGTAAGACAGCGTCGCGTGGCCCCTTAGCTCAGCCGGATAGAGCAAGGCTTTCCTAAAGCAGAGGTCGGGGGTTCGAGTCCCTCAGGGGTCGCCAATATCGCCTAAGGTCTTATGTAAGTGGATCAGCTTAAGCGGCCTCAGCTTCTTCATCTGGCGGGTATAGATCAGCGAGAGTGTTGTGCAGCGCCTGGATCACGGCGAAACCGGATTCATTCGCCAAGCTGCCGATGTCGTAATCGCGGCAAAAAGCGATATCACTGGCCGACATGTAGAACTCTTTCACAAGCACCTCTTCGATCTGCTGGGCGTCCTCCGTATATTCCCGCTCTTCGGGGTCTTGCGAAGCAAGCAGGAAGCCCTTGTAGCCTTCTCCAATAGACTGAGCGCTGTGGCGCTGGATTTCCTCGACCGTCCGCAGCACATCACGCACCTTGCGGCTCAGTTCGTCTTCGGAGTTGAAGAAGATGTTGCCGTTGGCGTGGGCGGTGTCGTTGCGTTCGTCGACCAGCTTGGCGTAAGTGCCGATCTTGGCATTATCACATTGGATCAATTTGAGGAACCGAAGAACCGACCTCTCGTTCACCGCGCTGAAGACGAAGGGCGAAGTTGCATTCATCAGGTCTCTTTCTACGTCCTTGTGAAACCCGACCATTGCCGTCTCGAAGGGACCGGGCCGGATCAGCTTGATCTGCCAAATGTTGAAATAGACGAAGCTCATCACCAGCATGTGGTAGGCGAGGAAGGCAAACTGATATTTGCCATGCTCGACGTTACTATCGAACGCCTCCCAGAGAAAGCGGACATAGTCGCGCTCCTTCGTAGTGCGATATGAGAGGGGCAGATAGGTTTCCAGCCGGGCCGCCTCTTCGATCATACAGTGACCTCACTCTTGGCTTCGCCCCAGACGCGGGCGATAGCGGCATCAATCTTCTTTTCGAAGCGGGCAATGAGGTCGCGGTTGCCGTTGACGAGAGCTTGTTCGGCTTCTATCTCCGCGACAATGGCACTTTGCTCATCAATTGGTGGCAGGGGGACTTGGAACTCTCTCAATGCTTTAAGGGATACAGTTTTTTGCGCCACGCCAGTTGCGGCATCATCACCTTGTTTCTTACCAACAGGTGAGCGTAGGAAATGCAATAGATAGCTGCTCATAACTCGCTTCGATGGACGTAAGAGTGCGATGTGGCGCTGAAAGCAAAATTCGTCGTCGCCGTTCACTGGAACGACAATTCCATATGAACCGGTGACACTATACAGCAAATCGCCTGCAAATGGTCGCCGCGTTTCTTTAAGTGCGTTGAAATATTCACGCGGCACAAAGAACGTCTTTTTCAAGTTTACGCCGACGTTTTCGTCCAAATTAGAAATGGTCACGAAAGGGACGCCGTCATCTGCCTTGGGCGGAGGCTGGTGGTCACCGTCGGTAATGGATATGCAGATGTCCCCCATCGTAGCGACAGGCCACTCAGGATCAAGCGGAATGTGAGGACGATAATTGTCGAGGACGGCGCGAGCGCCGTCAATGACCCGCTGACAGCCCTCGACCTCTGCCACAGTCTCGCGCTGCATCTCCAGCGACGGGAGAGGAATTTCCAACTCACAGAACTTGCTCTTCGAGATCTCGGCGAATGTTCCGCCAGTAGCCAAGTTTTGCATCGTCGGTACAAGCCGAGTCACAGCCAAAGCTACGTACTCTGGTAGCCCGCGTGCTTGGTCGACGATGACTATGTTCTTGAAGCCCTGGTTTGTGGCAAGCGGCACTCGGTTGATGGCTATTCGTCCGATAGTCGCTCGAGACGATACGAGGATTGAGTTAACAGGAAGCATCTTGGCCGACGAGCTCTTTAGTCCGGCCTTGCTTATGGTTCGAACGGTACCTGTGATTTCAGTGATCAAATTGGAGGAAGGCAAATCCACAAGTGTTGCCCACGGAATGCCGCCATCCCAAAATTCGGGTACGTCAGATTTCGGTGTGCCTCCGCTTTCGACTGTGAATATTGTCTCATCACCGAGTGATACCATCGGGAATTCGGACTGAATGCCGTCTCGTGTTACATATCGCTCCGCACTTAGAGTTACCGATCCTTCGTCGAGAATATCCGATCGAGGAATCAGGGAACCTAGATTACTTTCCAAATCATCGTCCCTACCCGCTCGTGCGGCCTGTAACCAGGCGCCAAGCTCGGCCTTCACTGCCGCCAACTGCGATCCTTTTACCGCCTTGCGCTGTGCTCCAAGGGCAAACCCGTCATTCTCGATTTTGAAAAAGGCAATGTGTTGGCTAGCCTTGGTCACTGCTCGGTCTAGGATCAGGATCGACGTTTTTACGCCGGAGTAGGGGTTGAAAACGCCTGCCGGAAGCGAGATGACAGCAGCAAGGTGGTTTTCCACCAACATCTTGCGCAGGGCCACATATGCGCTCTGGCTTTGGAAGATAATTCCCTCGGGCACGACAATGGCGGCGCGCCCGTTCGGTGTCAGATGTTCGGCGATGTAATCGACAAACAGAACTTCGCTGCGCTTTGACTGCACTTGAAAACGAGTATGCGGCTTGATCCCGCCCTTTGGCGACATGAAGGGCGGGTTAGCGAGGATGACGTCGGCTGTTTCGCTCCATTTGTCTTCGCTGGTGAGCGTGTCGTATTCCTCGACCTTTGGGTCAGCAAAGCCATGCAGGTAGAGGTTGACGAGCGACAAGCGCACCATATCGGGCGAGATATCATAGCCCAGTATATTACGGGCAAGGCGGGCGCGGTCATCGGGCTGTAACAAGTCGCCGGGATAGCGCATTGGGCTTTCCAGAGCTTGCTCGGCGGCGTCGCCATCGGTGCTGGTGCCATTCCCGTTCACCACGCTGGTCGAGTTCTGTTTCAGAATATGTTTGTAAGCCGAAATCAGAAAACCGGCCGTGCCACAGGCCGGGTCCATGATGACCTCGTTCTTCTGCGGGTTAACGATGTCGACCATGAAATCGATGATGTGCCGGGGTGTGCGGAATTGGCCCGCGTCGCCCTGACTGCCCAAAACGGACAACAGGTATTCGAAGGCATCCCCCAGCTTTTCACTGTGGTCGTAGGTGAAGCTGTTGATTTCACGCAGGAAGGCGCGGAGCGTTTCCGGATCCCGATAGGGCAGATAAGCATTACGAAAAATGTCGCGGAAGAGCTTTGGCAATCCCTCGTTCTGCACCATGTTCGTTAGCGCTTCGGAATAGGTGTTGAGCATGTCTTGGCCCGACACGCCGGGGGTCACCAATTTCGCCCAGCGGTACCTTTCGTAGTCTTTGGTGAAGAAGCGTCGCTTGCCGCCCAGTTCCTCTGCTTCAAGATCCATGTCGTCCATGAACTTATATATGAGCGCGATGGTAATTTGCTCCACTTGGCTTTTCGGATCAGGCACCTTGCCTACGAGGATATCGCGGCAGGTGTCGATGCGGCGCTTGGTATCTGTATCGAGCATTTAAGGCTTTCGTCACATAAAAGGGTTCAGGGACACGTAGTCCTTGATGTATTCGGGGATGCGCTTACGCCACGGGGCAGGGACTTCCTTCAGGTCGCGGGTCGTAAAGGACGGGTTTACGTTGAGGTCTGCGAAATGACCAGCGTCGATCAGAGATCGAACTTTGGCGTCACGGATATAGGCTTCGAAGAAGTAACGCATTTCGCGGATGCGCTCAGCTTCTTCCGGCTTCTGGTCGACCAGGAATTTCTGAAATTCGTCGTCGATCAATTCAGTCTTGTTCTTGAATTTAGGGATGAAGCCGAAAGCTTTTTCCACCAGTTCCCGTACTGAGATACGGCGATCGACGCCAGCGGCGCGGCGTAGCTTCTCCAGGCTAAAGTGCTCGCTTGGTTTGTCAAACAGCTCTTCGACGACGTGGCGTGTGACGGCATCCCAATCTCGCTGCTCAACCAATTCAGCAAGTTTCAGATCAGAACGCGCCGTTTCCTCGAATTTCTGGAACAGCTCGCGGTCGATGCGCATGCCATCCAATCCGATCTGCTCTTCAACCTGGTAGATGACATGATCGGGCTCCGTAAACTCATAAATGGCAGGTTTCGAAGCGATCGTTGAACCATAGTCTTCACCGTTAAATAGCGGCACGGCGGCAAGCTTTGGCAAAGCCAATGCCTGGTCATAATCGAACTTCTCCTCAAAGAACTCGCAGTTCGCAAAGAAGTCGAAAAGACGAAAAGCTACCTTTTGCACGTCCCCGCGCATCGCTTTTTGCGCGGGATCAAAAAGCTCTTCTGTGAAATTGTGTTTTCGTGTGCCACGCCCCTTCATCTGGACGAAATCGGACGGTGAGAAGACTGGCCGCATGAGTGCAAGGTTCAGAATGTCGGGGCAGTCGTAGCCCGTCGTCATCATGCCCACCGTTACGCAAATCCGGGCTTTGCTAGTGCGGTAGTTCTCTACAAAGCCGCCGTGACCACCAAGATTGTTATTCGCGAAGTTGATCGTCATTTGTTGTGAAGCAGGCACGTCGCTTGTCACCTGCATCGCGAAATCTGACTGATAGCGTCCCGGCCACAGCTGGCTGGCTAGTTCATTAAGGATATGCGTGATTTTGGCGGCGTGGTTCTGACTTACAGCGAAGGCGACTGTCTTGCCGAACTCGCCGGAAATCGGGTCCCGCATTCCATGTTCCAGCAGAGTTCGACATAAGGCCACGTTTGTTGCGTCGGCGAAAAAACGCCTCTCGAAATCGCGGCCGCCGAAAGCTTCTTTTATCTCGGTGCCATCTTCTGCCGTTGTTTCAATTGTGAAGCCTTCGTCAGACAAGAGCTGTGTTGTTACACTCGTTCGGGCATCGATGACGTACGGATTGATCAGAAACCCTTCCTTCACGCCATCGAGCAAAGAATAGCGGAATGTGGGATCACCTGACTCGCAGCCAAATGTGCGGTAGGTGTCGAGCATCATGCGACGCTCGGCTTCTCGCGGGTCACGTTCGATGGGTTTCGTTTTCTTGGACCGCTTCAAATAGTCCTTTGGTGTGGCTGTCAGGCCGAGCTTGTAGCCGATGAAGTATTCGAACACTGCTCGGGCATTGCCGCCAATTGAGCGGTGTGCTTCGTCCGATATAACGAGATCGAAATCCGTCGGCGAAAACAGCCGACGGTATTTGTCGTTGAAAAGCAAGCTCTGTACCGTTGTTACAACAATATCGGCTTTACGCCAGTCGTCACGCTGCTCCTTGTAGATGATAGAGGTAAAATCGTTCTTCAGGTAGGTTTTGAACGCCCTGTCCGCCTGGGTTTCCAGTTCCAGCCTATCAACGAGGAACAGAACGCGTTTGGCGTTGCGCGTCTTTAGGAAGAGTTTGATGACTGCAGCGGACGTAAGAGTCTTGCCTGTCCCGGTCGCCATCTCGAGCAAAAACCGTGTCGCGCCCTTTTGGGCGCTCTTCTGAATTTCCTGGATCGCCCGTTCTTGGTACGGGCGGAGGAAGCGGAGTTTTTGTTTATCGACGAATGCATCGCGCTCTGCCTCGTTTTTCCAGGCTGCCTCGCTTGCATAACTAGGCATCTGGGTCAGAACGATAAAGTCGCGCTCGACTTTTTCTGCAAAGAGACGCTCGGCATTCGGCTCGAACGCATAATGGTTCTTAATTTCGTCGGGGCCTGGAAAGGTGGTGATGACTGTCGGATTGCCCTGCTCAATGTCCCATAAGTAATGGATGTTTCCGTTACTCAAGATGACGAAGCGGGCATTCTGAGAGCGGGCGTACTTGCGCGCTTGCTCCTTGCCGATCCGAGGATCTTTATCTTCCGATTTGGCCTCGAGGACGATCAGCGGCTTGCCGTCCTTGTCCAGCAAAAGGAAATCGATATACCCTCTCGCGCTTTTTTCGAAGTCCTCGCCAAGGCTTTCAATATTCTCAGGCTTTAATTTTACATTCGGCTCTAGAACGACGTTCGCAGGGCCGGCGTGGTTGTCAAAAAAGCGCCAACCGGCCGTTTCCAGCAACCAATTGATTTTGATCCTGGCCTTCGCTTCCTTATTTAGTGACAAATTCTATCCCCAACACAGCAATGAAGCGCTACAGAAATTCTTTAAAGCACAAGCACCGCCTACTCTGCTACGCCGTTGTTGCTCCGGAGCATTCAAGTAGCCCGAGATTAACAGCACGGTTTCCGTTGTCAGTCATTTCCGCGTCGGAGAAAGGTGCAGGCGTAAATGTTTAAGCAGGCTCCCATTTAGCACCACGCGGCGAGGTCGTTTTCATCAGCAAAATTCGATGTTGACGGTGGGTAGTCTGAGACCAAACGCTAAGCCAATTTTTGGTGATTCCTCAGTTTTTGTGGAACCAACAAATTGCTTTCAATAGTTTGTGGACTTCCGAGCCATTTCCTTACCTGTATTTGAGGCTGCAATACACACCTGATGATAAATGCCTGAAAACGACGCAGGATTCACCGGTTCGATCCCGGAAAACTACGACCGGTATATGGTGCCGCTGATTTTTCAGCCCTATGCCGACGCGGTGGCCGGGCGCATAGCGGCCTGGGCGCCGAAGGCCGTGCTGGAGACGGCAGCGGGCAGCGGCGTTGTCACGCGCGCCCTGGCGCCTGTCTTGCCGGCGGATGCAGTCTATGTTGTCACCGACCTCAATGCGCCGATGCTGGATCAGGCGGCGGCGCGGCAGGGGACGGATGCCCGCATCCAGTGGCGGCAGGCCGATGCCTGTGCGCTGCCATTTGCGGATGCCGCCTTCGACGTCGTCGTCTGTCAGTTCGGCGTGATGTTCTTTCCCGACCGCATCACGGGCTATGCCGAGGCGCGGCGGGTGCTGAAACCCGGCGGGCGCTTTCTGTTCAGCGTCTGGGACCGCATCGCAGACAATGGCTTCGCCGACGCGGTGACTGAGGGATTGGCCGAGATCTTCCCCGACGATCCGCCGCGCTTTCTGGCCCGGACGCCGCATGGCTATCATGACGTTGCAGTGATCCGGTATGAGCTGGAGGCGGCGGGCTTTTCCGGTATCGGCATAGAGACGCAAAGCCATGAGAGCCGTGCCGCGTCGGCGCGCATCGTCGCCCTGGCCTTTTGTCACGGCACGGTGTTGCGCAGCGAGATCGAAGCGCGCGGCGAGGGCATGCTGGCTACAGCCACCGACCGCGTCACCGCCGCGATCGCCAGGCAATACGGCGCCGGCGAAGTCTCGGCCAAGATCCAGGCGCATATCGTATCGGCGGTGGCGTAAGGCCCCCTTTGTTGCAGCCGTGAAACAAAGCCGTTGATCTCCGGGCCTCTTCGGATAAGGTTGCGCAAAACGACGTGCCGAGCGGCGCCGGGGGGGGGGACGGGATGAAACGATTTGCGATCGCGGTGGCGGCAACGGCTTTGGCGCTGGCGGCGGCAGGGACCGGAAACGCCCAGGCGGCCAGTTCGCCCGAGGTGCTGGACCTGGTGGCGCAAGCGGTTCAGGCTAACAGCCAGGGCCGGTTGAGCGACGCCGTCGACCTGGCCAACAAGGCGCTGAGGCTGGACAGCAGCAATGCCCGCGCCTGGGCGCAACGGGGGCTGGGTGAGCTTCTGCTGGCCACCAACGCCGACGACCGCGATCGCGCCGGCCACGATATTGACCAGGCGCTGGAGCTGGACGCCAAGGAAGAAAGCGGCTGGTATGCCGCCAGCCAGCTGGCCATCCAGGACAAAAGCTTCAAGACCGCCGCCGCCATGTTGGCCAAGGCCGTCGCGCTCGATCCCAAGGACGCCAAGGCGTGGGGAAGCTACGGCTTCAGCCAGTTCAAGAGTGGCAGTTACGAAGGCGCCCGCGACGCCTTTGAAAAGGCCCTGGCCTTGACGCCCGATGACCAGATCTTGCAGAAGAACCTGCAGGCCACCAACGACGCCATCGCCAAGGGGCCGCCGCCACTGCACTATCCGGGCGACCCGCTGATTAACGACCAGGTCAAGTGGATGGTGTCGCAGGCGGCGCAGACGACGCCCGACGCCGGCAAGGCGCGCGAAGGCATGAAGGCGGTGCGCGCCGCCATCGCGTCCAACCAAGGCGGCAACCTGGTCGACCTGGCCGAAAAGGCGGTCATCTATGCGCCCGGCGATGCCGATACCTGGACCGTGGCGGGGCTGGCGGCCAATGCGGACGACGACACCAAATATGGCGGGACGGTCGCCTGGGTCGACGGCATCGCGCTGTTCACCAAGGCGTTGCAGATCGATCCCAACCATCTGGAAGCGCTGCGTGGCCGCGGCTATGCCCGCTTTCGCATCGGTGACTTCGACAACGCGATCGCCGACTACAGCCAGGCCCTGGCCGTCAGCCCGGGCGACGCCGCCTCGGCGCAGGGGCTCAAGGACGCCCAGGCGCGCAAGGCGTTTTACGGCCGGTCGTTCGACATCGCCGCGACCTTTTCGCTGTCGACCGAAGCGCGGCTGCAACGCGAAGCCGGGATCGTCATGTCGGTCGAACGCGGAGCGTTTCCCGATATCGGCCTGATCAGGCTGGATCAATTCCACGGCGGGGTCGTCACGCCGTTTTACTGGGCGGCGACCAGCCAGATGCCGTGGGCGGCCGTCACCCTGCTGGATGCCGGCGCCGAGCCGAACGCCAAGGACGAGCACGGCTATACGGCCTTCATGCCGGTGATCCAGGACTATGACAAACGGCCTCAGGGCGGATTGCTGGC
>FTDD01000192.1_pt1 | contig 9151 bp, 3 predicted proteins | sample 1639881 | NCBI WGS metagenome assembly FTDD01 (sample SAMEA3914869, study PRJEB12502) | metagenome | biome: forest; material: soil | place: USA | collected 2012-03-12 | depth 0.1 m | reverse complement strand
TGAGCGCCTTGATAGCGGCCTGCAGTCGTTTGCCGCCCTGCTTTCATTTCTCGGCAAGCCGGTCGATCCCGAACATTTGCGTCATGAAATGGGGCTGGGTGAGGGGGCGGCGACGACGGTCGATCTGCTGCGCGCCGCCAAGCGGCTGAACGTGCGCGCACGTAGCGTACGCGTGGCAACGGACCGCCTCGCCAAACAACCGTTGCCGGCCTTGGTGGCGTTCAAGTCGGGTAAGTTCGGACTGCTGCTGCAGGCAAATGATAAGAATGTCCTGGTCGTCGAGCCCGAAACGGGTCAACCGGTGTCGAAGGACATTCTCCTGTTCGCGCAAGACTATTCGGGCGAACTTCTATTCCTGACCATTCGCGAGAGTATAAATGGTGCCCCGACGCGATTTGACCTTCGCTGGTTTATCCCGGCGCTTGTCAGGTACCGGCATCTGCTCCGCGATGTTATGCTCGGCTCCTTCTTCCTGCAGATACTTGGGCTGATCTCGCCTCTGTTTTTCCAGGTCGTGATCGACAAGGTCCTTGTTCACAAGGGCCTGACGACGTTGGAAATCCTGGCGCTAGGTCTTTTGTGCGTCTCGACCTTTGAGGTCGAGGTCGGCGGGCTACGGACCTACCTGTTCTCTCACACCACGAGCCGGGTGGACGTCGAGCTGGGCACCAACCTGTTCCGCCACCTCATGCATCTGCCCATGGCCTATTTTCAGGCCAGGCGCGTGGGCGACACGATTGCCCGGGTACGAGAGCTAGAAAACATCCGTGAGTTCCTAACGTCGTCGGCGCTTACGGCCGTACTGGACATGGTGTTTGGTGTGACCTTTCTGGTTGTCATGGGCATCTACAGCCTGTGGCTTCTGCTCATCGTGCTGATCACCCTGCCGCTCTACGCTCTCGTCGTTGTTACGCTCTCGCCGATCTTAAAGGAGCGCCTCAACGAAAAGTTCGCGCGCGGCGCCGAGAGCCAATCCTTCCTCGTCGAATCCGTAACCGCCGTGGAGACGCTGAAGGCGGCTTCGGTCGAGCCGCAGACGCAAGACCGTTGGGAGCGCCTCCTCGCAGCCTATGTCAAATCGAGCTTTCGGGCCCGTATGATTGCGAACTGGGGCAGCCAGGCGATCCAGCTGATCAACAAGGTCGGCTCGGTCGCACTGCTGTTCTTTGGAGCGAGGTTGGTGATCGACGGCCATTTGACCGTTGGCGAGCTGGTAGCCTTTAATATGCTGGCCGGACAGGTTGCCGGCCCCGTCCTGCGCATCGCGCAGCTTGGCCAGGATTTTCAGCAGGCGAAGCTCTCAATTGACCGGTTGGGTGATGTACTGAATGCCCCGACCGAGCCCACGCCCAGCGTCGAACGCAGCCAGCTGCCGGCGCTCTCGGGGGATGTACGGTTCGAACATATCGGCTTTAGGTACCGTGCCGACGGCCCTGAAATTCTTTCGGATATCTCGCTTCATATCAAGCCAGGCGAGGTCATCGGCGTGGTCGGCCCGTCGGGCTCGGGCAAGTCGACCCTGACCAAGCTGCTGCAGCGTCTGCGCACGCCGGAGAAAGGCCGCATTCTAGTCGACGGCATGGACATCAGCCTTACCTCTCCGTCGTGGCTGCGGCGCCAGATTGGCGTCGTCCTCCAGGAAAACATCCTCTTCAATCGTACGGTCCGCGAGAACATCGCCCTGTCCGATCCCGCCCTGTCGATGGAAGAGATCGTTGCGGCCGCCAAGCTTGCCGGCGCGCACGATTTCATTCTCGAATTGCCGGAAGGCTATGACAGCCGCATCGACGAGCGGGGCGGCAATCTGTCGGGCGGCCAGCGCCAGCGCATTGCGATCGCCCGTGCCCTTGTGGCCAATCCCCGAATTCTTATCCTCGACGAAGCCACTAGCGCGCTCGACGCCGAGTCCGAGGAGATCATCCAGAACAATCTCGATCAAATCGTTGCCAAGCGTACGGTCATCATCATCGCCCACCGACTGTCGGCCGTGAGGCGGGCCGACCGCATTATCACCCTGGATAAGGGGCGGATCGTCGAAAGCGGTGACCACGAGGCCCTGTTGAAGGCGAATGGCCGCTATGCCGGCCTCTACCGCAGACAGATGGGTGTGCATCTCGGCCAGATGGAGGTCGAGAATGTTTGACAGCGCCAGGGACTATGTCCGCTTCACCCGCGACACCTTAAAGCAGGTCAAGGACGCTGAGAGGTCGGCGCAAACCTTCGACAACGTTCAGTTCCTGCCGGCGGCACTTGAAGTCCTTGAGACCCCACCCAATCCGTTGGGGCGAGGGCTCCTGTGGGTCATTCTGGCCTTTATTACGCTCGCCGTCGTTTGGGCCTGTGTCGGTTCGATCGACATCGTCGCCGTAGGGCAGGGCAAGATCGTGCCGCGCGGCCAGGTCAAGGTCATCCAGTCCGCGGACATTGGCGTGGTCCGCGAACTGCCCGTTCGCGAGGGGGATTTCGTCAAGGCCGGCACGCCGCTTATTGTACTGGACCCGACCGTCACCGATGCGGAACGTGAGCAGGCAAGGCAAGCTGTTTTGTCCGCCGAAATCGACTTGAACCAGGCGAAGGCTCTGGCGGATTTCGCGGCTGGACGGCCCTATAGGTTCTCTGCGCCAGCCGGCGCCGACCCCAAAATCGTCGAAGTCCAGCAGGTCTATCTGAAACAGAAGGTCGACGAAGAGCAGTCGACTCTACGTTCTCTTGCCCAGGAGCGCGACCAGAGGGCCCGGGACGGCGAAATGGCCTCCCTGGAAGTACGTAAGCTCGAAGAGCAGCTCCCATTGGTTGAGGACCATCTGGCGTCGTTGGAGCGCCTGGGCAAGCAGGGGTATGCCGCAAAGTCCGTCATCGATGAAGTTCGCCAGCAGGCGATCGGCATGCGCCACGACATCGACATCCACGACACGGACAATCGTAAGTCCCAAGGGGCCTACGCCTCCGCTCAGCAGTCTTATGCCGCACAGAAAAGCAAATTTGCGGAGGAGGTGCTGGATCAGTTGACTAAGGCGCAAGCGACGTATGCCCAGCGAGTCGAGGAACTCGCCAAGGCCGACGATCGCGCAACCCAGACCGTCCTTCGCGCGCCAATCGACGGCTATGCGCAGCAATTCCAGATCCATACGGTGGGCGGCGTTGTGAAGCCGGCCGATCCCTTGATGGTCATCGTCCCGAAGGGCGCGGAATTAATGGTCGAGGCCCAATTCCCGAACCGTGAAATCGGCTTCATAAAGGAAAACCAGCCCGTCGAGATCAAGGTCGATGCCTTCCCGTTCACGCGATATGGAACGCTGTCTGGCAAGCTGGAGCACATCAACAGAGACGCAACCGTCGATGAGAAGCAGGCCCTGCGGTACACGGCTTACGCAGCAATTAATTACCCCGCAGCAGGTGGGGACAACACACCGCTGGGCCGGGCCACCGCTCCAAAGTCTTCAAGCGGCCGCAAGGAAGACCTTATCCTCCAACAACTGAGATCCGGCATGTCCGCCACGGTCGAAGTCAAGACGGGGCGCAGGCGCATCATCACCTATCTCCTGTCGCCCTTGCTGCGGCGCGTCCATGAAGCGGGGCGCGAGCGATGAGAGCGACTCCCGTAAAGACCTCCCAACCAACGAAATTTTTGAGCGAGTTCACGGGGCCGCTTGCCGTGGCGGCGGTTGCTGGATCACTGCTCGTGCTCGCCGTTTGTGTGCATCCCGGCGCGGAAACCGTGAAGTTGACGGTCAACGTAAACGACAATGGCAAGATTGTATCGTCGTCGGGTGTATTCCGGTTTGAGTGCGGCAATATTGAGAACCACCTGGGTGAGTGGGGTAGGGGAAGCTGCAACATAAAAGGCGAGGCGATACCTATTGATGTCCCCGGAAAGGGCACCGCATTTCTAGTCATGACTGGTGGCCCGGACCATCTCCGGCGAGGCCTGGCAACGGCTGTCTTCAAGGCAAGGCCAAGTCCGCAGGCCAAAAGCTGGAACCTTCAGCCCGATAATCTGCCAACGCTTGTTGGATTTCGAGATTTAGCAAATCCGTCGACTGCAACTACTATTGAGCCCAGCGCAATGGAACGTTGGTTCGGCCCTGGCGTTACGTTGACGTCTATTCGCGTAGAGGTCACGAACCAGCCTGTGACAACCGGTAGAATTGGCAGGCGCCTCTTCTGGCTCAAAAGTAGGCGACTGGCAACCCCGCTAGCCGGCGACGCTACTTTTGACCACGCTTCGCTTGCGACAATATTCGCGTTTAAATAATGCCAAATTGGTTAGACCGCGATGGTCCTGAAATTGTAATTAAGAGTTCTTTGGAAGACGAACTCAAAGCAAACGTTCAAGGATGGTTGGTATGAAATTGAACTATAAGGGCTTTGGGAGTTCATTCGCTCTAGGCGCCACGATGCTCGGACTCTTTGGTTGCGGCGCTCCCCCAGACAACTTCCGCGTTTCTGTGAGCGTGAACGTCAATGGTACGCTCCACACCGGAAGTAGCGTGCAAAGATTTCGTTGTCATAAGGGCGGGGGGATATTGGGCGGACTAGATGTGAGCCAGTGCGTAGTTAAAGGAGAGGCAGTCGTCGTCGATCTGGGAGATCGCGGTCTGCTGTTCCTCACCTTCAAGGGACCTCAAGGCGATATGACTTCAATGGTCACATCTATGCTGCGGGCAGGCCCCGATAGCGCTTCTCCCAGTCCACCAGCACGATGGCAGCTCTCGACTACGGAGATTCCTCTGATGGTGAACTTTCGCAATCTTAGTGACGCTAAGTCCGTGCAGAAGGTAGATCCTAATGATCTCAGTGATGTATTCGGCCCAGGAGTCAGTTTAAATTCAGTTTTCGTTGAAAAGACGTCGGACCCGATCACTTGGGGAAATGTGTATACCGCGTTACCCTGGATAAAAACGATCGGAGACCATTTGCTGGACGGCCACTTTGCGACCACGGGTAACAACTTATCAAGCAAGTTGCAAAAATCAGATTTCATTTATGGAGAATAGGCATGACTATAAGCAATGATGATATCATGGACGCCATTCTCTCTATGGATGCGTACAACAGAAATAACAACCAAGGTGTAAAAATATCGCCTTCTGGGGACGACAATTATGGAACCTCAATTGGCACCGCAAAAATAATTGCCTCGAGGAACGTTCCTGACCAATCGTTCTACGCCGTCGCTTACCAATATCCGGACGGCAGAATTGTGATTTCATATCGAGGGACGGATGCCATAATAGCGTGGCCTTCGGACATAATCACTGGCTGGTCAGTTGGCGCTGGCATAACGGTTGCCAATCAAGCTCCGCTGGCGATCCAGTTCCTTCAAGATGTCGTCAATTCACAATCCGGCTCGGGGGGGGGCTATTCGGTTGATGGCTCTCCGACGGACGCTCAAAGAGCTATACTTGATAAAATAACGACCACAGGTCACTCGCTTGGAGGGGGGCTTGCCGGATATGTTGCGTCTTTGGCCAAGCTAAATGCCACCATCTTCGACCATATGCCGTTTGGCTTGGCATCCTGGGTTACCTATACATCCGAAATACTTGGCAGAATTGCGAACGACGCAGGAGCATTGGCACTTTTGGGGTTGAGTGGCATCAGTGCGGCTTTGCTCCCGGGCGCTCTTCCGGGAGTATCGCAGGCCTTATTGACACAGGCCATAAATATGGCCGCTTCAGACATCCCCCCACCCGAAATTCCTCAGTGGGGCGGTGTAAACGGCTATTATACCCAAGATGAAGTGAATATTATTTTGCGGAATGGCAGTGCTGCGGCCTTGATAGGTGGGGCAGCCAGTTTCCTTCCTTTTGTCGGCACGGTAATGGCCGCTTTCGGAGCCGTGGTCTCCGTTTCGCAAGTTGCCTTCGAGGCTTCCGTTCCAAAGACGGAACTAGATACATACGGTTGGACCGAAATCGACCCGCTGAAACGTCACAGTCAAGCGCTTCTTGTTACGCTAATGTACGGAGAGAAAAACAACCTTACAGACTGGCAAAACGAGATCAGCTCTAACGCCGTTCTAACGGCGCTATTTAATGACGGCGTTGCCAGTGCAGTTGGCCTGACACAAGGCGTAACTGGGGCAGTCGTGCCGTCCGATCAGATGCTTCGCATGATTGCATATTCAGCAATCCAATCGGGAACTACCGTTTTCGGAAACACGGCGATCAAGGCACTATTCAATGATGCAGACGACCTGGGGAACGCTCTAGATGTATCTGTAGCAGCAGATGATGGCGCGAAAGCTCTTGGGGAGATACTTGCACAATACTCTGGCAATTTGGCATTCAGTAAGATTTCCGAAAGTGATTCCCCATTAGTCGAGAATGGTGTACTCGCATTTTCAAGTACCAGCAATCTCCTAACGGTCGACCTTTCAAAGTCGACCTGGAAATTCAATGGAGTCGATAAATCAGGATCAATCTTAGGTCGCGATGATTTTATTTCCACCTATGTGGGAGATATAGATTCGTTTACTACCAATAGCATGGCGCAAATGGATTGGCTCTGGGGTACGGCCTCAACAAGCACTATTGGCCACTTCAATATCTATGTCGGCGCGGACGCGTTGACAGTAACTCTTCCGGACACTGCGTCCTCCGTCCCCACTTCTGCCGATTTCAGTGTGACGTTAACGCTTGGTACGGCATTTAATGACTCTATAACGGGCTCCGTCGGCGATGACTTCATCGTTGGAGGAGAAGGTAACGATGCCCTTATTGGCAGCGAGGGCAACGATCTATTAGCCGGAGGAAGCGGCGACGATACCTATTTTGCCGTTGACGAACAGGTTTCGCAGCAGACGGTTTTTGACGGTGGCACAGGCACTGACACGAGTGATTTCTCCCAGACTTCCTCGGTCAGTCTCTCGATTGAAGAAGGCCTAGTAACTGCAGTAAGAAGCGGCCAAATTGATCACATCTTCAGCACAGAGCAGTTTAAATTATCGAATCACTCAGACTATGTCCTTGTCAAAGACTGGGCACCATTAAGCATAAATGGCGGCGATCAAGATTCCGACGTGGGCGACACGCTCGATTTTAGTGCTCTCGCCGGCCCAGTTGTCTTCGAAAACGGTGGCGTCGCTCGGGCAAAAGTTCTCGATGCCAACGGGACCGATCCGCTAACTAGTATACAGAATGAAATTAGCTATCACAATTTTGAAACGATTATCGGCACTCCTGGCGCGGATGTTTATGAAGATGGCACCACCAAAAATGCAAAAGTCTTTTTGGGAGGCGGTAGCGACGTGGTTGCCAGCGCAGGGGCTGGAACGGAAATCGACGTAGGTGCCCATGACGGGGCTGTTGATCTTATTAACGCCGGGGCACTTGGCGACGCCAAAATCGACAACATAGGGACTGAAGACCGGATTTATGTGAATGCCCAAGGGCTTTTCGGCGGCAATCGGAATACTGCGTCAGATAGCATGTGGGCTGACGCGTTTGGCGGCTTAATCCAATACGGCCTGAGTGTAACGGGCGACCTGGAAATCAAGGTCGAGGGCTTGGCGGCCGCGGGCGTGTCGGGCGTCGCGGGTAGTATTTTGACTGTAGCCGGCTGGGCAAGCACCTATAACAGTCTTGGAACACCGTTCCTGGGCGCAGCCGGCATCATGCTCGCATCGGTCACCATGAAGGCGTACCTTGCAGTCAAAGCCCCAAATATGAACGCCGTTGACGGCCAGATTGCCCTCCTCGCCGAGACAATCTATCTGGCGACCGGGAAGTTCAATCTAAATGGGATCGATCCGCTGGTTCTGGATCTGAACGGCGATGGCTTCAACATCGGCTTGCAATCGTCAGCGTCTCCCAAGTTCGACACTGACGCCGACCTCTACGCCGAAAACACCGCCTGGGTCGGCCGGGAGGATGGCTTCCTTGTGCGCGATATTAACCACAATGGCCAAATCGACGACGCCCGCGAAATGTTTGGCGGCTCCCAAGATGGCCTAGCCATGTTGGCTACCCTGGACGGAAATCACGATGGGGTTGTTAACGCCGCTGACAATGGGCTGGTAGACTTCAACGGCGACGGCATCATCGATGCCTCAGACACTTTTGCAACCCTCCAGGTTTGGCGCGATCTCGACCAAGACGGCAAGGTCGAGAATGGAGAATTACAGAGCCTCTCAACCTACGACATTGTCGGCTTCAGCACGACAGGCACGCCCGTCAACCAGAATGTCAATGGCAGCCTGATCACCTCAACCTCTACCTTCATCCGCGGTGACGGCACGACTGGCGCAGTTGGCGACGCCATGCTCAGCCTCGATAATCAGCATACAAAATATATTGGCCCGGACATCACAATCTCGGCTGCGGCCGCAGCCGAACCCGATCTCAGCGCGTCGGGCACGCTAGTGACATTGCGCCAGGCGCTTAGCTTGAATTCGGCGGCGATACCGACCGTTGATCAAGTAGTTGCGAGTTTTCAAACGGATCAGCACGACCTTGCGACCTTGCGCAACGACGTGCGTCCCCTCCTGCAGGCTTGGGCCGATGGATCGCCGGTGCGCGACGCGGCAGGAGACATTATTCCGGGTAGCCAGGTTGGTAACGAATACCAGAACGTCGCTGTTATTCGCACAGATGGCAAGGTGAGCGACTACAGTTACGATGCCCAAGCTGAAACATTGGTCATCGGCGGCCAGAATGTCCAAGTCACGACCTATGCCTTTGCCAGCGGCTTGAAGCTTAGCGTCACTAACAATATCAATCCTTCAGATATTCTTTCGACCTGGGGCGTGCCGGTTTCGATCACGCCGGTCACAGAGACGGTGGACGGACAGGATCAGACGACGTTCCAGTATACCTTCTCGAATGGTGAGAGCGCCTATGGCTCGGCACCTTCAGGTTCGGCGTATCAAGCTCGTTCCGATACCCTTGCAACCCTTATGGGCGGTGATTTCCAAACCCAAAACCACACCTATGCGATTGACAAGACATCGCTTGTCGATGTGGCCTTCTATGCGCGTTACATCGGTGAAGATATCCCTCTAACAACAAAGCCGGTCGACGTCTCTTCAGCCTTGCAGATGGTCGATAGCTTCTATTCGATCCTCAATCAGTCGCTCGATATGTTGGCCGTGCGCGTCGCGGTCCAAGCGCCAGCTTTTTCATCGATCTTCACCGGTATCGCCTATGAC
>FTDD01000205.1_pt1 | contig 9175 bp, 8 predicted proteins | sample 1639881 | NCBI WGS metagenome assembly FTDD01 (sample SAMEA3914869, study PRJEB12502) | metagenome | biome: forest; material: soil | place: USA | collected 2012-03-12 | depth 0.1 m | reverse complement strand
CCCGTATCCAGATTGGCGCGTGCATTGGTGATATCGAGATCGGCATAATCCTTGTCGTCGTGCACGGGCGTATGTCCGTGCACGACATAGGCGCCCATTTGGCTGCGGGTGGCTGAAAAGAAGTCGTGCATGCGTGACCAGATCAAAACGGACGGGGGCTGGTCTTCTATTGCTTCACCGGGCAGGATACCGGCGTGCACATACACGCGACGCCCATCTTCAAACCACAGCGGCAGGGATGACATCCATGAGGCGTGCTGCGACATTGCGGTCCGGTCAAGATCCCCTGCTGGGGTCAGGTAGCTCTCGATCGTTTCACGGCCACCGTTCGATAGAAACATGTCGCCATGCCTGCCCTCGGAATCGGCAAAATCGACAAACATTTTCTCGTGGTTACCCATAAGGCAGACGACATTTTCGGCGCGGTCAAGGTCGATCAATCGTTCAACGACCTCGCGTGACCGAGGGCCGCGATCGACATAATCGCCAAGAAAGACCAGCCGCTTGAACCCGCCTCGGCGCTCAATCTCGGCCAGAGCGAGCTCCAGGAGATCGAAGCGGCCATGAATGTCCGTCAGGGCGTAGGTTCGGTTCGTCATGAGAAGATCAATATCTTTAACTAGGGTTTAGACCACCCCTCAAACATGGGGTTTACGACGCGACAGCCAAGTGGCAGGGCGGTGCGGTATAATGTCAGCCCCAAGGGGGATGCGGTTGCGAGAACGAAGAGATCCCGAAATGGAACATATTGTAATATCTGCCTATTTGGCCTTTGAATTCACACTCGCTTAAGGGCCCGCCGCTAGGGTCGCCAAGCTGCGGGGATGAACAAAAAACAAACACCCTTCGCAGGTGCAGCAACATCATATAAAGTGCTTCGACGGAGCACAATTCGGATGCGTTTATGATCGAGTTTTCGCTCATTTTGGCCGTGCTAGGCGTGTACTGCGCACCAGCCTTGATCGCGCTTTGGCGCCGTCGCTCAAAGACGCCAATGATCTGCCTCGTCAATATTGCACTGGGTTGGACGATCATTGGGTGGATCGTTGCGTTCGCCTGGGCGCTGGGCATTGGCGCCAAACGTAAGCAACGTCAGGCCAATACCTTTGACCCGTATGGTGGGATGGCGATTACGACGGCCGACCGCTTTAATACGCATTTTTTTGGGGCCTGCTTCGGCCTTGTGGCCGCGACCTTCCTCATTATTGAAGGCCTGAGCGTGATCGACCGACGCCATAGCCCGAGCGCCCCTCTGACGGATGCAGAAAATGCGCACATGACGACGGTCGCGGATCAAACCGCTGCCATCTCCCCACTGGCAACGCCCAAACCAACCAAATCCACCGAGACGCCCACCGAAACAAAGCATGGACGGGCCGCCCGTAAAGCGGCGCAGCCTCACCCCGCGAAGTCGCGGCACTCACGGCATTCGTCGAGCGAAATGTACGTTGACGGCGTCAAACCCGCTCACCACAGACACCATCGTCGCTAATCGGGCGAGCCGGCCGGTCGAAATCCGCTCGAACCGCGCTTAACGCCGGCCTCGTGTTACCATCGCGATTGTGAGCCTGCCTCGCTAACGATGAGCAAACAAGCAACAGGGGCGTTCTGAGAGACGCCCCTTTATCTTGCATTCCAACAATAACCTATGCTCGTGCGTGATCGGGCCGAGCAATGAGCCAAAACACGATCCCAGACATCGCCCCCACTATCACGGCCAGCACGGCAATAGCGGTTACCTGCGTGAGGGACTTGTTCGGGTCGGGCACAAGGCTAAAATTATGAGCGATGACCGAAGAAAACAAAATTGCAGACAATACGGTTCCGATCAAAAGCCCTGCCAGACCATATCCAAAGATATTCGTCCATTTGAGAAACCTTAAAAGCAGATGCGCCGGCAAGCCTGGAACTAGCATCGCCGGATATCCAACGGCGGCCGATATCGTCAATGCCCAGAGCCCCTCGCCTGCATTTCCGCTGAATAGCGACATAGCCAAGAACTGAAACCCTGGAAGCAGCGGGGCGACAAGGATGGCTACAATAAGCCTCATGGTCACCGTCTTTGACATTTTTCACACCCATATCTAATGCCGCCTGATCACTGATCTGCCCGACAGTCACCCATTGCACATTGCGGTTGGAGATCATTTTTGGTCTCCGTTTGCCCCGTCCAAACGCCATTTATTTCTTTCGAAACCGGCGGCCCTGGCCTTTGGAGCTCGGAAGCCCCTTCGTCCCAAATGTTAACTACAGTAGTGCCGTCTTATCCCTGGCTCACCTCCCCGACCACAATACCAGATTAAAGCGGGTGGCCCGGCTCCGTCACCTCCCCCACGACTTGCTGACCATATTTCTACGATCGTGGTCGTCTTTGCTGCCTATGGGGTCAGTCTGTAAAAACTGTCACCCCTAACGCGGTTGGCCGTGCGCGTGACCTCGGCTCCTCAAGTCGCTATATCGGGCTCGGCTGTGCGGATCATGTTGTGTCGCTACTCATGCCCAATGATGGACGGCGGTTCGGAATCGATGTGAGTAGGCTTTCCGCATTTCGACGCAGCACGACTTCCCGCTTCTCTTGGTGACCGGGGCATCCTGGTTTACTTTTTGCCTGGGGTCAGTCCACTCTTAGGCGTTTTTCCCCCTAAATATTTCGCTATTGCCGAAATTACAGGGGGAATCACAAGCAAACCTAAGCTCATCACGAAGGTTACCGCCCACGCGAGTATGAGTGGCAAAAACGCGACACCAACTCCAGGGCTGTGGTCATGTCCCCTTGTGAACGGGATTCCAATCGTTAACGCCAATAAAAATCCAAAAGCTGGCAGGGAAACTACAAGACCACCTAAAATCAGGATAGTCTTGGTGGATGGTTTTAGCCGTCTCGTGATCAAAAATAGCATTATCGCGAAAGCCGCCGGCACCAGGGCAAATAAGAACATCGCTATATCGGCCATTTCGACACCCTTATTAATCGAGGCCTGTGCAGGCATCACTTCTGGATCCGCCACATTGTTGATCGCCAGCGCGTGGCGGTTCTTCCTGATTGTCTCTTGATCTGCTGTCGCGCCGATCATCTCTTCGATTGGACTGCTCCTGACCAGCAGTCGAATCTGCGGGGCTCGCTGTCGGCGTATAATTGGCTACGGCCGCCTCCCCTTTTTTAAAGCCACTGGATCGGTCAGTGTGCGTCAGGACGCAGTCTCGCGCCAACCTGAGCCGGTCTTTACCTGCACCCGGATATTATTCTCATCCGAACAATGCTTCAATCGCCAGCTGTCCGAGATTATCTCCGTCGCGCCACGATAGCTTGGCTTCGACGCCAGCTTCGAAGCGGCGCTTACCCGACGGTTAACATATCCCGCGCCGATCCTAGGGCCGCACTTGCGGCGACGGCGGCCTTTCGGCGAGCGGTACGCCGTCCACATATAGTTTCGTGGGGTTATATCGATGCCCGGCCTTAACGCGCGTGCGACCGTTTGTGCGGCTTATCATGGGACTGACCGCGGCAGGCGGCTCGCCAATTGGCCTTGAGGACAAAGGCGTCTCTAAAGAAGGCTTCGCGGCAGACGTGGACGGCAATGGCAGCGGCTTTGCCGCCGTTTGTCCGTGCGGTTCGGCATCAGGCGGGGCATATGGATTTGCGTTCGCCGAGGCAGCGACGGGCGGATGCAATCCCCCTCGGTCAATTTGGTTTGCAACCGCGTCCTGAATTTTTCGGATTTGATGCACGCTCACGGCGGCCGTTAAGGCAACCGCCACGAGTGCGGCTACACCGACGAGGACAGCGGCGTTAAAGCGCTCGGCCGTAGAGACGGCCATTCCTCCGTACTCAGAGGAATGGTTGTCGTATTTTCGGTGGCTGCCCGCGTTTTGGCTAAAGGCCCACGTTATCGCAACGATCCAGCCGACAATGGTGATACCCAAAAATAGATTTAGCGCCAAAATCAGGAGCGTCTTCGGATGGCGACGCCATGCCGCCGCCAGCGCCGGCAAGAAATAGATGGTCATAACGAAGAGGATTATGACGAATTCTAAGATAGCCACTCCTCGCTCTCCCCAGCCGAAAATACCCCCTCAACCGGTATACCACCGTTCTCGCAATAGCGAAGCCATTCGGGGCCCATTTGTTAACAATTGTTAACGCGCTCGGGCGTCATGCGACTGCCAAATGCCGCGGGAAGCACTTTCATCAGTTCAGCTTGCGGTCCGGCGGGGTCTGCGGCTGCAAAATCTCCCGCTCCACCGTGTTTAAGAACTGAAGGAATGTCGCGGCCTCGGCCTCGAACCCAAGCCAAAATCCGGAAATATTGACGGCCAGAATGCCAGTCCCTGCATTCGTGGCCGGCTGCAATTTCAAGCTCGTGACAGGAATCGGAAAGAGATTTCCCGATGCTTCGTCAGTTGCATCTACATTCGTTTCGGCAACCGCCGTCGCCGCACCGGTAAAGAAGAGGATCAGACGGCCAAGGTCGGCGAGCGGCAGGGCGTAGGTCGAGCACCCATTCTTGGTTATAATGTCAAAGCATATCTCGTCGCCGTCATTGGATACGCGTGCGTTCGTTATGCCTGTTATTTGCTTCATTGGCGGCACTCTGACGTCTTGCGGGAGATGCAAGCGCGGTTAAATTTGGAAGCTTTTGCCAGTCCTTAGCCACGGGCAATCTAAGACCATTTTTCAATTAGGGGCAACCTTTGTGGGTTTAACGGCGTGAAACGTTCTCAAACGTGTCGCGGTACCGGCGGCAAGACCGCACCTAGGTGCAAGATCGCAAAGGAAACTCTGTTGCCAGGCCTATTAAAAATCAACCCCTTATCGCCACCCGCGACGAAATATACAATCTTGCCGATATATGAATACATGAGCCTGTCGAGCCCAGCCCGAGCCTTAAGTCCCAGGGCGATGCGGCGTTCGCGCCCCAAAGGTCAAGTGGCCATTTGTCTGATTCCACTGCCGCCCCGATGCCTTAAGGGCTGCGGCCGCGGCCTACTCTTTGCTGTATGCCCCGCAAACGTCAGGGTTCGACTTGACGCGACTATGGCTAATAAGGTGTAAGTGCTTTTGACACGGTTAAATGCGGGGATATGTGATGTGTAGAAATTGTTGGACTGGAGCCGGCCAGCCACGCTTTGACAGCCCGCAGCTGCGAGCCTTGGCTGCGCGTGTGAGCAAGGTCGACGCAAATGGCGTTTGTCGTCCCGTTGTGGCCGACTGGAATCTCGATGACCAAAATATCAGCTACTGCCTGACGGACGAGCGTATCACGCGTAGCGACGCGACTGTCATCAAGGAACTTCTGACGCTTCCGGAAGGCGAACGTTACAGCGTTCTTGCAATGATGGACGGCTACTACTGATACCTGAGAGCACGGCCCCGAGGTTGTCGCGGTCGTCGCATAGGACGGGGAAATCAGTCAAAAATGATAAAGGCGGCGCCGGAAGGCGCCGCCTTTATTTCAGGTCTTGCGATAACGAATTGTCGTCCTGGCGAACCTAGTAGGATCCACGTTGGGTCAGCACGGCCGGAATTGTCACCACGAGGATGTACAGATACAGGCGGATCGAGCGACGGCGGGCGAAGAGACGGTCCATGGCCACGCGACGCTTATAGGTAACGTCATTGCGGCCCATGACTTGCCACAGACCCGTAATCCCGGGCGGAACGGAGGTGTAGTGACGGAACGACTTGCTGTATTTACGGATCTCGGCTTGGATGATCGGACGCGGACCGACGAGGCTCATATCGCCACGCAGCACGTTGAGGAGCTGCGGAAACTCATCAAGGCTCGTCTTGCGAAGAATACGGCCCAGCGGCGTCACGCGCGGATCTTGGCGAAGCTTGTGATCGGCCTCCCACTCAGCCATCGCGGTCGGATCAATCATCAAGAGGCGGTTGAGCAAGCGATCCGCATCGATGTGCATGCTGCGGAACTTGAAACACTTAAAGGTACGGCCATTCAAGCCAATCCGGCTTTGAACGAAAAATATCGGCCCATTGTCCTGGCCGCGGACGATCAGCGCAATCAAGCCCAGGACTGGCGCAAGCACAACCAAAGCGACGGTGCTGATGATGATATCCAGTAGTCGAATACCCAGGTCGCGGAGATTCAGCCGGAAATTCCATCGCGGGCTCACAGCCGCCCTTTCTTCCGCTAGGTCTAATACGACCATCGGCTCACTTGGAAATTTCATTCGTGCCTCAAAAATCATTTCAATGTCTGTCTAAACGATGCACAGCAATTTGCGTGCCGACTGGAAATAGAACTTGCATTACCCGCGATTAAGGTTTGGAGGCAATGATTCTCTTTTCAGGGGAAAAATCCCGCTCACGTCCCTCATCTTTGCAAACGAGAAGCGTGTTTACCGATCGCCTCAATTCGAACTCGCTGGATCCATAAAAGAAACATACGCTAAACTTGTTACCATTCAATTAGTTGACACCAACTGATTGAATTTTACCGGGGCTGAAACTCCACCAGCACGGGTGCATTCGAAACATCGAAAGTCACCGGTCCTCCACCATCGACTCGCTTAACGAGGGGTTCCACATTCAAAGGCGCATAGATCGCCGATGACTTCGTAAGCTTGGGTGGCGAAATTGTCACAGAGACCGGCTGGTCTGCGATAGGTGCGCCGCGCTGATTGTCCCAGAATGGTGCTTCATTCCAAACCGCGAGCCAGATCGAACCGTCCGCTTTCTCGATGGCGACGATATGGCCGGTCTTCGGAAGACCGCTGACATCCAGGTCCAACGGCTGGACAGGCTTTCGATCAACCGTCGCATCAGAATCTCGCAAGAGTTGCGTCACATTATGGATGGCAATAGCCGCCGGCTTCTTGCGAAACTGGTTGTCGAACAATCCGAAATGATTTTCCCGATCCGGGACGGCGCTGTCTGGCCGCTCATCGAGCAACTCGTAGACATAGGTGCGAGAGAACCCGGTCTCCAATCCGGATAGCAGTCCAGCCAGGACACCCTTCGCTTGGCCGGCCTCGTCCACGCCGATCACGAGCCAACCGGATTGAGGCAGCGACGCATAGCCGAACTCGGTCACTGCCATCGGGACGTGGACCTTCTGGGCGAGCCCTTGCATCCCACGAAACCAGCCATCCGGCGGGAAGCCGTTTTGCGGATAAATGTGAGCATTTCCAAGATCCGCGCGGCCATCGAGAACTGTGGGCTCTGCACTTACCCCCGTAACATCGATCACGCTGACATTTTTAAGGCGGCTGTCGCCGTGGACCAAGGCGTAGATCGCTTTTTGGCCTTTTATTGCCGCATCATTTCCGGACAGCCCATCAAAGGTCACCGGGGCATGATCGACTTCATTGAACCCCTCGATAGCCGAAATGCGTGTCGTGCTATCTTTCGACAGGTCAAAGATCGGGGCGAAGCTCTTTTGCAGATCGACCTTGCCACCTGGGACGACAAAGTCGATGTCGTAGCCTTGCCGCATCAGCTCGGAATAGTAGCCGATTGGGGCTGCGCCTGAAAACCAGGGCATAGGCGCGAGCTCTCGCAGGTGCGTTATGCCGACATATTGCAGCGCATCCTTGACACGGCCGAACTGGGCGTAGGCGGAATCTTGATAGTTAATGTGTGTGTTCAGGCCGAAACTGGCCAGCGCGTCACTTGCCCTGACGGGATTGAGATGGACATGGTCGGCGAGCGCGGGACTGGCCGCCACACTTGCAAGCCCACCCATGATGGCAAAGGTTTTGCGAACATTCTTTACAAACCCTGACATGCGCGGCTCCGTGTTTCAGTCCGCGAGATATAGGCTTGATCAGAAATAAGCTGTCAATTCTTTGTTAACATTCGCAACCACCGCGCCGGGCGCACGAGGGCTATGAAAAGGGCGTAATCCGTTGAAAGGAAACGAGTGTCCGCCGCGCGTTTTTATTGAACGCCACGCTGCAGTGCGATAGAAGCTAACCGCAAGCCGTCCGCGATTCTAATGGATGGAATGGATCAGCGTCCACAAACCGAACCAGCAAAGAAGACTGAAGGCCGTCGCACCAATAATAGTATAACCGACCGGGATCCGGTCATCGGCCTGCGCTGCCAGATCGCGGGCCTGGATAGCGTTTTCCAAGTCGCTCAGCATCTTGTGCACCGCAGGGGCCTCGGCTTCATAAGCTTGGCCATGCCTGACGAGGCTCACCTGAGTCTTAGCGCGCCGAGACTGACGAGCTTCGCGGTTTTCGACTTTGAATTTACGAGCGTGTGCCATGTGCCTGTCCTAAAATATAGGGCCAAGATAGATGACTACGCTTAACAAGCCGTTCGAAAACACGGTAAAATAAGTATAAATTTCCAGGAATTCACAATCGTTAAATATAGTTTACAGTAATAATTAACAAAAGTTGCTAATAAATTTATCCGTTCGCAGCTACGACATTTTGAGTGCTCAGGTACCTGAATCTTAAGGCCTACGTGGTAAACGCAGGAACAGTCGAATTTTACGCCCCTCGGGCCGATAACGAAGGATCATCGGATGCGCGTCGCGCTTGTACATTACTGGCTAGTGGGAATGCGCGGCGGCGAGAAGGTGCTTGAGGGATTGTGCGAGCTCTTCCCCGAGGCCGACATCTTCACCTTGGTTGCGGATGAGGAAAAGCTCTCCCCGACATTAAGGCGCCATAAGATCACGACGTCCTTTATGCAAAAGATCGGCGGCAAGACGCATTACCAGAAGATGCTTCCGATAATGCCGATGGCACTCGAAGGTTTTGATTTGACGGGGTACGACCTCGTCATTTCGTCTGAAGCCGGCCCAGCGAAGGGGGTCATCACCCGCCCGGACGCCATACACGTCTGCTACTGTCATTCCCCCATGCGCTACATCTGGGACCTTTACCCCCAGTATTACAAGAATAGCGGAGCAATCACCCGACTGGCGATGGCGATCACCTCGCCTTGGTTGAGGACTTGGGACGTGACCACGGCCGCCCGCGTCGATCATTTTGTTGCCAATTCGCAGTATGTAGCCAAGCGCATCGAAAAGTTTTATCGGCGCGGCGCCACGGTGATCAATCCGCCGGTCGATGTTGCGCGCTTTTCGATCAGTGCGACGCCAGAACCTTATTACCTCTGCGCAGGCCAGATAACGCCCTATAAGAAGATAGAGCTTGCCGTTGAAGCCTGCACACGGCTGAACCTGCCACTGGTCGTGCT
>FTDD01000175.1_pt1 | contig 9259 bp, 10 predicted proteins | sample 1639881 | NCBI WGS metagenome assembly FTDD01 (sample SAMEA3914869, study PRJEB12502) | metagenome | biome: forest; material: soil | place: USA | collected 2012-03-12 | depth 0.1 m | reverse complement strand
GGGTTCGTCGCCGGCAATCGGAGACAGTCTGAATATTACTTCTTGGTCTATTTTAGAGTAAAATTGCTCGGCTTCTCTGAGGACTTCCTGAAAAGGCATACTCGGTGATATCGCGCATGCTGAGTTTGCACGCTTCGTATAGCCATTTTGCGCTTCGGAATTGCCATCGCCACAGTTTGGGACGCTGATTGCCGGCCAAGCGTTACAACTAGCGATTTACATCGCGACAATCATCGCTTCGGGCGTTTCCTACAAGGCTGCTTCCTTTTATTTTCGATCCGAAAGCGGGCTCACAGGCCAAGGGCGCAGATTATGTAGGTGCGACACCATGGTATGGCCGATCCGACTTATGATATGAGCCAGACATCGCTCAGGCTCCAGCCCGTTAAGCTTAGCGGTCTCAATGAGCGTCAAGATATTGGCCGCGCGTTCGCCGCCGGCATCCGAATCCCCAAACAGCCGGTTATCAATGCCTAAAGGTGCAAAGGTGCACCGAGGATTCTTATGCAATCCTTTTTGGCGGGCGCCCAAGGGCGAGCTTCATCCTTAGCCGACGTCCCCTACCCTGAGCTTCCAACAAGAGGAAGCATTTTCGTGTTTATGACGTCGCAAAAGACCGACGCTCAGGTCGCAAGGCAGAACGATCTGATCGAGCGATTTGAAGCCCACATCAGGGACAAGGCCTTCCCTTGTGTGGGCGCCAAGTCAGCCTTGTCTCGCCAGCAGATGCATATCATGGTCGCCGCAGACATGCGCTGCCCGCGCGATGATGAAGCCATCTACGACGCGCTGCGCGACTTCGCCGGAGCCTTTAAAACCAATCCGCAGCCCTTTCAGACGTTCGTCGTTCTTTTCGACCAGAAGGCACCGCTGAGTGAGGTCGAGTTCGAAAGCGCTTTATGGAGCCGCGTCGAAAGCCTGGAGCGGCTCGACGCCCGGCATGGCCATGCCTATGACGAAAGAGTGAGCGACGATGTCAATGATCCCCGTTTTTGTCTTAGCTTCGCCGGAGAGGCTTTTTTTGTTGTGGGCCTGCACCCAGGAGCCAGCCGGCTCTCACGTCAATTCGACGTCCCTGCCCTAGTCTTCAACGCCCATGCACAGTTCGAAGCCCTAAGACGCGAAGGCCGATACGAAACCCTGCGCGACAGTATCCTAAAGCGAGATGAAGTGCGCTCGGGGTCGGTAAACCCCATGCTGGCCCGCCATGGCGACGTTTCCGAAGCAAGGCAGTATAGCGGTCGCCTGGTCGATGAAGCTTGGCGGTGCCCGATGCAAGTCGTTCCCCACCGGAATCGGGGCGGTGCCGGTGCATAGCTTTTTGGAACTTTCTGTCACACTGCCTTTCCGGGTCCTCGTGGATGCCAGTGTTGGCAAGCTCATGGCGGATCGGCAAGAGAATTGCCGCCTTCCGGCAGAATGGACGTGGCGCTAACGCTGCAGGACGCGGACCCCCGCGTTTTGGGCTCCAGCCCTCTTACGATGCGCGTGGCCGTGGGAGGATAAGCTTCAGCCGGTCGTCTGTTTTGACAAGGCCTTCGCGCTCGACGAGCGCGAGGACGCCCCGTCGGAACATGGCGCTTTACAAAACTACTGGCCAGCTCCGGGTGACCGTACTCATGGGCGACGACTTTCGCCGGCTGTCGGCAAGGCACGTTTTCTTCCGTGACGAACAAAATAGCGCCTGACGGGAAGATGACCAGCGTTGATGGCGGCATGGCGCTGAGATTCAGGAACGTTCTTGAAAGCCAGGTCTCGCCCAGCCAAGAGGAATAGATCCGAGCGATCCCCATATCGCTGGCGACGGCGGTACATTCCTCGATCGACACAATCGAGATTTGCCGGGTATTTGCCGATCACGGTTCCACGCGGATGCCATGGCGTCCGCGCATCCGACCGTCGCATTAAACCGAAATGCCGGTCGCCGGCGAAGCCGCCAAACTGGAGCATGACTTCGCCGGTGACCTCGGTCACGAATCCGTCACCGCGCGCAATGAGAACCTCGGCGACCCTCGCCATTGGACCTCTTCAAAATCCCGTTTGCGCTGATCGTACGCGGTATCTCACGGGGTTAACTAGTCGGCACGCTCGATGGAGGTCGGCGCCAGGTCGGGCACAGCGGAATCGCCACGATCCTGATCTGAGACGACGACCGGAAGGTTGCGAGAATAACCGCGAACGCGCTCATTGCCGAGGTCGGAATCAACTTCGATCAGGATCAGGTCTTCCTCAAGCACAGAGTCTGGAACCCCGGCGAGTGTGCTGTCAGGCGTTGGAACGATGTCGGACTCCCTCGCGTCCTGGCGGGTCTGCGCCGCCGTATCATCGCCGACCCAGGCTTGGTCGCCGCCCTTGATTTCGATCGGCCCGAAACCGTCCAGGATATCGATGGCATAGGCTGCACGACCCTGCTCGCTATGCACCGTCACCAGGCTATTGCCCGCGCGAAGCATTTCGCCGTACATCGGCGCGTCCTTGTGGCCGCCAAACCAGCCCGTCAGCTTCGACCAGAACCCGTGCGCCTCCACAGGTTTGCCGTGGTCATCGACCTCGGCGGTCGTGATGTCGACGTCGGTGTATCCCGCGACCTTCAGCGCGTCTCGTGCCTGCTCGGCAGTGGCGGTGTCTGTAAAGGCGGCGAACACGGTACGGTCCTGGATCTTGGGATTTTCTTCGTGAATGGCATCGGTCTTAAGACGCTTAGCGTCGTCCATTGGGGCCTCCTCTTGGCTGATAGCGAATGGGACGGCAGCCGTATCGCAACCGTCGAACCGATCAGACGATATCGAAACACCTGTAAAAACAGCATCGGGCTGTTGAGCGGTCAAATCAGGAAGCGAGACGGACGCGTAGTCAAAGCTGCGATGCCATAGCGTCGCTATAGCTATTTTACAGTTGTCTGGCGGAAGATGTTTGCGGCTTTCAATGGCCTAAGCGTTGGGCCTAAAAAGGCAAAAGGCCTCCCGAGGGAGGCCCGTAACGCTTGCTTTTATCGTATTTTTGGTTGCGGGAGCCAGATTTGAACCGACGGCCTTCAGGTTATTAGCCTGATTTTTTCTCGACTAGATTGCTGACTTTACTTAACTTTTTCCGGCAACAATATGCGTTGTGCTAGCAGGTGTGCTAAATATACCCGCAAAACACGCCCGCCTCAACTGATGCCGTCAGTATGTCTAGTATCACGCATAGTGGTCGCTGGAAAAGAACGCCGTTGGCGAGCAATCGCCCGCGCAAAACTCATGAGCGCATTTGCGAAGCCAAGGTCAGCAGTTCGGCAGAGCCGCCACCGCAGAAAACGTCGTGCACCGCCATTTGCGCCGCTTCAAGGGCACCGGCACGTGACACATAGCCACCGAACAGGCGGCCGTTGCGCAGCACCTCCCATAGTTCGTCGCCTTGCCGCACCTCGAAACGGACCGGAACGTTTTCATTGACCAGATTGACCTCGCCGTGCGTCGGCCAAAGATCATCCCAGCGCGAAACCTCTGGTGGAATTAGACCATCGCGGCCACCTAATTTGATCACCTCGCGAACAAATTGAGCAGCGTAAGCCGCGGTGTCAGTGTGGTCTGGATCCTCCGGGCCCATGCGAACGGGATGGCTGAAGGTCGAGCTCAATCGGTCGAGAAACTTAGGCTCCGTTTCGACCATATGGGCAATGAAGGCCTGCAGAATTTGTTCATGCGCCAGAACGCGCCGTTCCAAGTCCGTATCTTCTTCGCTCATGACAGTGCCCCGCATGACGGCGCCAGGGCAATAAACGGGTAGCGGGTGAAGGGCATGGGAGACTTTCAAAATGGTGGAAGGCGCGACGAAACGCCAAGCTTTGACCTTCGGTAATTACGCCCCTCGTGTGTTGCGTCGCTTGGGTTCAAGATGATGCAGTGGCTTTTACAGTTTTTACGAGAACCGCATGGGAGCGTGGCGCCGTGCCCGAATGGTTAGAAGCGCCCTTGCCATCCGCCCAATAAAATCCGGCCACGCCAACCGTCGCAATAACCGCGACCGCTATCAACGCCGGAACGAGATAGTCAGACGCAGGTGAGGTCGTCGTGAAGGCGGCCATCAGGAAATCCAGTGCGAATAAAGAACGCTAAGTCGGCATTTCGACGGCCGCCCGTACTCGCTTACGGTATGAACGACGCCACATAAGAAAGCGATGCCATCCCCCAGGGTGGTCACGCGCCATCGGGACGAAAGATAATCGCTTCCTGATAGCTGCGGGTGCTAAAAGCGCTTCGAATGAACATTCTTAGGGTCCATCACGTGACCCAATACAATTATCGCCGGGCGGTCGGCTTCGGCCGCCACAGGCTGCTGTTCCGGCCTCGAGATAGCTATGACCAACGCCTGCTGGAACTCAGCCACCGGACGTGACTTTGTCGACAGGCGTCGGCACGTGCCGTGACTTTGCCCTGCTGGGCGATGACCATCGTGGTTTGGAGCCTGGCCCTCCTGGGCAGTCTCGGCAAGCTCTTCCCGCCTGCCCTTAATGATGCGGCGACGGTCGCCCTCTACCTGGCGCTTGGGTGGGTGGTGCTGTTCGCCATCAAGCCGCACGACGCCGCTGGCGACGTTGATCCTGCTGGCTGTGGGTGGCGCCGTCTATTCGGTAGGTGCGCTCCTCTTCATGGTGAAACGGCTTAAATTCCGGCGGGCCATTTGGCACGGCCACGTCCTGGCCGGGGCCGCAACGCACTATGCCGCGGTCCTGGTCGGCGTCGTTCTCGTCGCCGTGAAATGATACCGCCCCACCGCCCACCAACTCAGAAAGATAGATCTTGCCTAAAAAACTTTCCTCCACCGAGGCGCCCGCCCCCCACGCGCATCACATGCGTTTTCACGCCAAGCACGGCCATTTGCATGCGACGTTCGGCAACGATTGGTTTGCGCTCAAGGCCGAGGCCTTTGCGCGGTTCTTCGGCACACCGACCTTTCTGATAGGGCAGACAATCATCGTCGCCGTGTGGATCTTGCTCAATGTCAGCGGCCTGGCCAAGTTCGATATTTACCCGTTCATCCTGCTCAACCTGGCCTTCAGCCTCCAGGCCGCCTATGCGGCGCCGCTGATCCTGCTGGCTCAGACGCGCCAGGCCGACCGCGACAAGGCGCTTGCCGAAGCCGACGCCCAGCACCGCGAAGACCTGTCAAAAGCCAATGAAGATCGTCAGGCGATCGCGGCGAAGCAGACGCAAATCTTGCTCGACATGGTCAAGCAGAATACAGACCTGACCGGCACCGTGATGGAACTGACCGAACGGGTAGCGACACTTACGACCGAGGTCCATACGCGCATGTGCCCGATCGACCCGCCAGCGACAACCCGCACCAAGAAATGAACAAGACGACAGCCGCAGCCCAATCGATGAAGGCCCGGCTGCCTTGGCTGGTGGCCATCGCCTTCTTTCTCGAATCTATGGATACGACGGTCCTTAACACCGCCATGCCCGTCATTTCGAAGGCGCTGGCCGTCACGCCGCTGAGCATAAAGCCCGTCTTGTCGAGCTATACGCTCAGCCTGGCGATCTTCATCCCGGTCAGCGGCTGGATGGCCGATTGCCAAGGGCGCCAACGCCATCGTCATTTCCGTGGAGTATCGCAAGGCGCCCGAGCACAAGTTCCCGGCGGCCTTCGACGATGCTTTTGCTGCCTATAAGTGGACCTTGGCCAACGCGCCTTCCTTGGGCGACGATCCACACAAGGTGGCCGTCATGGGTGAGAGTGCTGCTGGCAGCCTTGCGATCGCCACGTCCATCAAAGCCCGCGACAGCCATATCCCGCTGCCCGTCCGCGAGGTCTTGGTCTACCCGGTCGCCGGCGTCAACATGAACACGCCGTCCTATGTCGAAAATGCTCACGCAAAGTCGCTCGATAAGCCCATGATGGCCTGGTTCGTCAAATACCTGATCAAAATTCCCGCCGACCTGGCGAACCCGCGTCCCGATGGCTCCAAGGCCGTGCTCGCCGGACTTGAACCCGCCACCATCATCCTCGACCAGATCGATCCCCTGCGCTCTGAAGGTGAAGGCGTGACCGCCTAAAATCATCAGGCGTTGAAGTCAGCGCCAAAGACCTATGTGGGTGTAACGCACGAGTTCTTCGGTATGAGCGCCGTCCTCCCCTCCGCAAAAGACGCGGAAGGCAGGTCTCCAATGACCTGAAGATGTCGTTCGCTAATTGACGGTTTAGGAGGCGCCTAGCAATCCGAAGGGCGCCTCTTTTGGCGCCCCTTTTCATGTTTCGGCCGAATAACGACGTTTGAATCGTGAAGTGATTTGTATCGCGTCGGCCCAAGGGTCTTCATGCGTCTCCGCGCCCGAGCGGCTGCCTGCGAAAGAACGAAAATGGAAACGCCGAAGCACACGATCCTCCTCGTCGACGACGAAAACGAGATCCGCAACATGCTGCGAATTTTTCTCGACGTGGAAGATTACAACGTTCTTGAAGCGGAAGACGGCAAAACGGCCCTGCAAAAAGTCATCAGCGATAAGCCGTCGCTCGTGGTGCTGGATTTGGGTTTGCCGGACATGGATGGGCAGGACGTCCTAGCCAAGATCAGGCAGTTTTCGCATGTGCCCGTCATTGTCCTGACCGCCCGGGATGACGACACCCAGTTGGTCAAGGCCCTTACCGCCGGCGCTGACGACTACGTAACCAAGCCCTTCAGAGCTGAGGTGCTCTTGGCGCGGATTGGCGCCAATCTACGCGGGCACAGCGCAGGGACCGTTGAAAGCGAAGCGTTGACGAATGGGGGTATCCGACTGGATCTGCACCGGCACGAGGTATTCATAAACGACCAGTTGGTTGCCTTCACACCGAAAGAATTCAGCTTGCTTGGCTTTTTTGTCAGAAACAAAGGCAAGATGCTCACCCACAAGCAGATTTTGAAGGATATCTGGGGTTCGAACCACACGGACGACACGCAGTACCTTCGCGTTTACATCGGCCAGGTCCGCAGCAAGCTGGAAGGTGCAGGTAACCTGGCGAACGCGATCGTCTCGGAGTCGGGCATCGGCTACCGCATGGACATTTTGGATCGAAGCCTCGGCCACGCGCCAGCACCCACCACCCCGGATTTGCCTTGACCTTTCGCCTAAAAGGCGAGACCTTAATGTGGATTAATAATTCGTTTTTCGGATAGCGAAAGTTCCCAGTCAGTATCTTGTCCTTTAGCCCAATGGCTTTAGCCCCGGACGCTCTTGCGGATTTTGGCGGCATGAAACCTCACGTCGCGGGTTGGCCATGACGGTTTCGGCTTCAACGCGCGGGACCAGTCAGGTTGGGACAATGAACTTGGGACTTCTCACAGTTGAAATTCGACAGGAGCACGACGTGGTACTCGCCCGCCGTCGCGCCCTTCAAATCTCCAAGCTACTGCAATTTGAATCACAAGATCAAATCCGTGTCGCGACTGCGGTGTCCGAATTGGCGCGCAATGTCTTTGAGTATGCCCGGTCCGGCCAAATCAAGTTTTCCGTCGGATCAGGCGAACCTGACCGTTTCATCATAAGGGTTTCTGACCAAGGACCAGGGATCAGTGAGCTTGATCACGTCCTGGAGGGCGGATATCGTTCGAACACAGGCCTGGGCTTGGGGCTCAATGGCGCCAGAAGTCTTGTCGATCGCTTTTCGGTGCTTTCCAATGACAAGGAAGGCACAGTGATCGAACTCATCAAATTCCTTCCGGACAAGGCCACGGCTTTGTCCGCGGATGTCGTCAACAGCATCGTTGCGGCCATTGCCGGGGAGGCGCCTCAGACGGCTTTTGAAGAGATACAGGGGCAAAACCAGGAACTGATCGCCGCCATGGCGATCAATGAACATCAACGTCAGGTCCTGGGGCATCTGAACACGGCACTGGAGGCGGCCGTTAAACGCGCCGACGCTGCCAACCAGGCCAAGACGGATTTTCTGTCGAACATCAGCCATGAAATCCGTACGCCAATGACGGCCATCGCCGGCTTGTCGGACATGCTTGCCAGAACCCCGCTAACAGAACAGCAGTCCCGCTTCGTTTCGACCTTGCGCCAGAGCGCTGAGTCGATGACCGTCCTGGTCAACGACCTCCTCGATATCAGCAAGATCGAGGATGGAAAGATTATTCTGGAAGATATTCCCTTCAGCCTGACGGAAGCGGTCGATCGGGTGATCGACATCAGCGCGATCGCCATAGGCAAAAAGACAGTCGAACTGCGGACAATGTACCCGGCTGGATTGACGAACCGGTATGTCGGAGATCCACAGCGGCTGCACCAGATCTTGCTCAACCTGGTTAGCAATGCCGTCAAGTTTACGAGCGAGGGCAGCGTGACGGTCGAGGTAGAAGAGACGCATTATGCGCCTGACACGGCGATGATCCATTTGCATGTCAAGGACACAGGCATTGGCATTGCCGAGGAAAAGCTGAGCCAGGTCTTTGAAAAATTTGTTCAAGCTGACGCCTCAACCACCCGGCGGTTTGGCGGTAGTGGTCTCGGCCTCGCCATTGCCAAGAACCTCGCCGAACTTATGGGCGGGAGGCTATCGGTTACCAGTCGCCTGGGTGCTGGCTCGACATTCTCGGTTTCAATCCCTCTTGGCCTCGTCTCAGATGACATCCCTGCGACAATCGAGCCAGCCCCTAGCCTTCCCCGTGAGCTTAGGGTTTTAGTCGTCGACGACCATCAGTCGGCACGCATGATTGCATCGGGATTATTAACGGGGCTAGGGCTTTCCGTAGAGTGCGCGGTAAATGGCGTCGAGGCAATCAGCCTATTTGAGGCAAGTTCGTTCGACCTTGTCCTGATGGACATCCACATGGAAGGTCTGGATGGCTTCGACACCACAAAGCGGTTGCGCCTCGCCGAAGAAAAAAACGGACGGCACCGGGTGCCGATCTTCGCCCTGACGGCTCAACGAACGATTACAGGCGACGACCTATACGCTGCGGCCGGCATAGATGCCGCCATGACCAAACCTCTTTCGGTCAAGGAACTCGCTTCAGTTTGGAAGACCGTTCAGGTGTAATCGGTCCGCGTTCGAGAACGCAGGCACGCGCCTTTTCGAACAGCCACGGGGATGCCGATTGCGAGGCCAGGCCGAAAGTACTCGCGTCGCTCCAAATGCGAACGAAGAAATCGACTAACACGTCATCGGACGTGGCGCGATTTTCGACTAGCAAACGAACGATCGCCAAAATCTGGTTATCCGGATTTCGCGGTTCTTTTTTGTAACACTCGATAACTCGCACGTTCGATGCCGACGAGCCTTACATTAAGGC
>FTDD01000131.1_pt1 | contig 9489 bp, 7 predicted proteins | sample 1639881 | NCBI WGS metagenome assembly FTDD01 (sample SAMEA3914869, study PRJEB12502) | metagenome | biome: forest; material: soil | place: USA | collected 2012-03-12 | depth 0.1 m | reverse complement strand
TGGCCTCCGGACGCTTTGCCGTACTAGACGACGGCTTCGGCTTCCAGCTTGTCCCCTGGTCCCCTAAAATCGAGGCCCATCTCGGCGAGCAAATTACCGGACAGATGAAATCGCGGGCGGCCGTCGCATGGGACATCGGGCGGTCGAAATCCCTGGGCATCGATATGTGATGGACCAGATGATCGAGCTCGTTATGATGAACAACAATGATGCGTGTCGCGCGCATGTAAACAACTTTTGGTTTACAAAGCTATTTTCGGTGGTACGGTCGCGAGATCGTCCGGGAAGTTAGATTGGGTCACCAAGCGTCGGTCAAAAAGAACCTGCCGCGTCACCACCAACCCGACTGAGGCCGGGCGTCGCGCACACAGGGGCAATCGATGACGCCCAGGGTCTTCGACAGAATTTACACCGAGCTGAAACGAGAGGTCACGAGCGGCCGGTACAAGCCCGGCCAGCGGCTACAGGCGCGGAGCCTTGCCGATGTCCTCAGAGCCAGCACCTCGCCAGTCACGAACGCGATGCGCCAATTGGTCGGCGAAGACATTCTCGAATACACGGACGACGACGGCTTCATCATTCCTTGGGTCACCGATCGCCGGCTGCGCGATCTCTACAGATGGACGCTGAGGGTTACGACGCCTCGCCATGAAATCGGCGAGGCATCGAATGTACCGACTTCCTTCGACGCGGTCATGATCGAAGACGACTTGGTCGGTTCAACTGAGCGTCTCTTCCTGGCGATGACCGCCGGTGAGCAAAACAGCGAAGTAACGCGCGCCCTAAGCAATAACAGCGACCGCCTCCGCGCCACCCGCGCCCTGGAGGGGCAGCTCTTCGCCGACCGACGCGAGGAACTGCAGGCGCTGGCGGATCTCTTTGCATCTGGGAACCACACCGCGCTCATCACTTCGCTCGCCAATTACCATAGGCGCCGTCTGGACGCAGTCCCGCAGCTGGTCGGACTTTCTTATCCTGACCGGCGCTAATTCGCGACTTTCGGAAAAGTGCAAATCGCAACGAAATCGCATGAAAACTTACGGAAAATCCGTGTGTTATTGCGGCTCGATTTCAGAGGACCGGTGTTAGCCTCCGCTCGTCATGATGGTCATGGCAAATCACTTCAATGGAGGTAGTTATGAATACGCATTCCGATACCCATTCCGAAGACCTGATCGACCTGGGCGCCGTTTCGGCGGAAACCAAGGGCATCGGGCAGGCCGCGCAGGACAGCGACGTCAGCCAGCTGCAATTCCCGACGGCCGGCCTCTGCGCCGACTGAAACGGCGGAGCTTGCAGGCCGCCTGCAAGCTCCTCTTAATTCGAGAGGCGACAATGGGCTTGAAATTGCGCGACGGCGTGAGCTTTTGCATTTCCAACGATCAGACCGTCCTGTGTGATATACACAACGATCGGTTTTTCGCCCTGCCCCCGTCGTGGAATTCCGCGTTTCGCGCGGCCTTGTCTAACGATTGCCATGGCGACATCGACAGCGCACTGCAACCGTTTTTCCGATCCGGCTTACTCCTCAAGACCGACGATGACCAAAAGCCGCAAGCCCTCTTATTGCCGACACCAACTTCAAGCGCTTTAGATCGTCCCTACTCGAAAGTGCCCATCAAATCACTGATCAGTGGGCTTTTCGCGCATTGGCTCGCTAGACACGCATTAGCGCACGAACACCTGAAAGACACTCTCGCTCGTCTATCTCGGCGAAAGGCGGCCAACGCAAACGCGCAGTTTGTATCGGGGGACTTATCAGAGATTTTGCCGGCCTTTTTAGCCACAAGACGCTGGATGCCCAGCCAAGACAATTGCCTTCCTCTTTCGCTTGCCCTGGTCGAATTTCTCGCGCGAAGGGGCGCGTTCCCGACGTTGGTGATAGGCGTGAGGATGCGACCCTATGGCGTTCACGCGTGGGTTCAGCAGGGCGGCTTGATCCTCAACGACAGGGTCGACACTGTCCGTCGCTACACGCCAATAATTGCGATTTAAAATGGCTACGCGCTACCTTATTGCCCATGCGCAATCCGCCTGTGCGGCCGACCATTTGAAGTCACGCATCGAGCGACTCGGTGGCATGGTCCATCGCCACAGTGCTGGAAACCTGGCTGTCTACACCGATCGGCATGGTGAATGGCTTCCATTCACCGGCGGCGCCGGCGGCGCGATCGGCTATGCCTTTACGAAAGGGACAAATTCGAAGCGTGTTCGTCAACTACCTACAGCGGGAACCAACGAAAACGGCACCAAGGTGCTTCGAAGCCTGTTGGAAAGCCACTGGGGTGGGTACGTTGCGATCGTGACGTCATCTGCCAGCAAGTATGCTTGGGTGTTGCGTGATCCATCCGCTTCGATGCCCTGCTATTTTTTTTGCCAGAGCGACGCAGTCGTGATCGCGTCAGACATAGAAACCTTGAAAGACTGCGATCTCCTGTCCTCCGAGATCGATTGGCCATACATCGAACACCATCTCCAATCTTTCGATCTGCGTAGTGACCGGACAGCTTTCATCGGGCTTCGGGAGTTATTGGCTGGCCATATCCTAACAAGCGACGCGAGTTCGGTGACCGTCGACCAACTCTGGTCACCATGGGACCACATCCGCGCCCCCCGCGGCCGATCTGTGCAAGAGGCAGGGACGGAAATCGGTCACGTCGTCCGCGACTGCGTTGGCGCCTGGGGCAAATGCTTCGAGCGCCCCTTGCTTGGTCTTTCCGGGGGCCTCGACTCCTCGGTGATCGCCGCGAGCTTAACGACACATCCTGGTTTGCAGGCCATTACCATGGCCACCCGTGAAGCAGAAGGTGATGAGCGGGCCTACGCTTCGGCCGTCGCCGGCCACCTAGGCTTTCGAGTGTTCGAAGCGCAGCACAGTTTTGAGTCTGTCGACGTCCTAAGGCCCACCTCCGCGCATCTGCCGCGGCCGGTACAATTCGCCTTTGGGCAAAGCAGCGCATCCTGGCGCCGGCGCATCTATGCGCGCGAGCGGAACGATGCGTTCATTACCGGGATCGGTGGCGATAACGTTTTCTGTAGTATTCGGTCGGCCTCACCCTGGGTCGATCGGCTTCGCATCGAAGGCCTTTCGCCAGGCGTCTTCGCCACGATGTCCGACATATGCCGGCTAAGTGACTGCACCTTCGGCGAAGCGCTTGCGATGGGATTGGGGAAACTCACCCGACCTGTTGCGATCCGAGCGACGGCGGATCAGACCTTCCTGCCCCAACCTGAAGCCATCAATTTGGCGGCCCGCCACCCCTGGATGACAGTCCCACCCAACGCGGTACCAGGCAAGGCCGCTCACATTAATTTCCTTGCCCGCATCCAAGGCACGATCGACGGCTTTAGCCGCAAGGACCAATGTCCAATGATCCTTCCGTTACTGTCTCAGCCTCTCGTCGAGACCTGCCTGAGCATTCCCACATGGCAATGGATAGACGGTGGTCGAGATCGCGTTCTTGTTCGACGAGCGTTTTCGCCGGACCTTCCTCCGGAGATTGCGTGGCGCCGCTCAAAGGGCGGCCCAAGCAGTTTCGCGTGCGAAGTCATCGACCGCAACAAGGCAAAGCTGCAAACGCTTTTACTCGACGGCATCCTTGCGGCGAAGGGACTGATTGACGTCTCTCGCGTGAGGCGCGCGCTAGACCCCGCTACCCCCGTTCGCTCCCCAGAGGACTTTCGTCTTGCGCTCCTCGCGGAGACTGAAGCATGGCTGCGGTACTGGCACGCCAACTGACCAATTACTGTGAAGGCGGCATCTGTTCCCGAAGCGCTCGCCAGCGCACATACTGAACTCTCTTTTCGGGATCAGGCGATTCGTTTCCGGCCAGCCAAAAACTGAACCAATCCGCAGACCGTTCGTAGACCGCCAGCCGGTGAGCCGGCTGCCACTTGACGTGGTTTTCATCTGGAAACACGTACAACTCGATCGGCCTTTTTAGCTCCTCCAAAGCCGTGTAGCTCTCAAGCGCCGTAATGAATTCGCGGTCAGCTAGTTGCATTAGGAGCGGTGCGGTTACCTGACTCGCAGACTGGTGAAGGGACATCGGCTTCCAAAAGTCCGGGGACGGACGCATGAGCGTGGGATAGCCCGTTCGAACCAATCCATCGCGAACCGACGGACCGACCAAATAGTCGGCTGACGAAATGTCGGTGCAGCAACTGCTTGTGGCTGCAGCCGCGAACATGTGGCTGTTGATCAACGCATAGAGCACCGTTGAGCCACCATCACTTAGTCCGGTAATGCCCAGCCTTGCCTTATCGATGGCGCCAGTTGCCTCAGCGGCTCTGACCCCAGCTTCGATTGAGGACTGAACGTTTTTCCTATCAATCCAATCCTGGTGACCGAGCCTGTCCAATGCCTCGCCGGTGTTTGCCCCCGCCTTCAGACCAACATGATCGGGATTGGTGACGCTCAATACCGCCAGGTGCCGAGCCGCGAAAAGCTGAATTGGATATTCGTCGCCAGTCCCACCGCGGAGAAATCCCCGGGAGTCGTAGTTGACCACGACCATCGGGATTTTTTCACCCGTGCGATAATCGGGAGGCAAAACAAGATCGCCATAGGACGGCTCTCCGTAGTCGTTTGTCCAGGTCAGCCTCCGAACGGCTCCCAGCCGAATTTGAGCGAACTCCGGATTGGGATCGAAGATGTCGGCACGCCGGCCAGTTCGCAAATCAATGGCGACTATACGCCTCGGTTTCAGCGAGCTTTCCTGACCGCATATAAGCTGCACTTTGACCAAGGCACAGCCGAGTAAAGCGTCCGGCGTCGCCAAAACTCGCCTCGGCGCCCCCTCGCCCGGCGTCCAGGTGTAGACGCCGAGCTCACTTCGATGCCAGCCTTCTCTCACCAGCAGGACAAGTTGGAGCCCACTATCCTCCCACCACATGTCAGCCACGTTGTCGCACACGGTCGCCCGACAGACTACGTCCGGTCCTGCGGGAGTGCGAGCATGCAAATCGGTTTTCAGCCAAATCGACGCAGGGGGCGAGGATGTTTGCCAAGCGACTGAACCGAACGGACCCGACACGACGCTCAACGCGCCTTCCGACACCCCCGAGGGTGAGAGAGGGTGAAGGATAGCGCGCTCTGACGGCGACGCCGGTTTGGCTTGGCCGTCGATGGCTTGCACGAAAAACTCTGCCGCGATCGGCGATTTCACGAAGGGGCGGAGCTTGGAAACCGGCGAGAAGCGATCTCCATAAAGGAATCCTGATTTTCCCTCCTCATCGATGTTTTGCTCGGCCACAACCAAACCGGGGCGGCCGAAAAATACGATGGCGTCGCCTCCCGGCAACCAGTTGAAGGACTCGACATCAAAGGTGCCGTTGGTGATGGGGACGGCCGAATGTCCATCGGCGGCAGCCCGCCACACTTGTGTCACCCCGTGGTCGCGGCGAAGGTAAGCCACCCATTTTCCATTAGCCGACCACTTCGGCTCGATAGTGAGCGGGTAGCCGGGCGGCGTGTTTCGCGCAAAGCCGGCAACCTCGAATGTCGCCTGTATGTAATCACCGCCCTGGTCGATTAGCCGGGGCGGTCCCTTCTCGCCCAAATCAAGAATGGCCATTCCGAAGCAATAGCGGTTGCTGACGGGCTCGGCCCGCCGGATCTGGAACGCAAGCTGCCGACCATCGGGTGAGATTGCCAGGAACTTCGACTGAATGTCTCCGACACCCATGCCGCCGATGTCACGCAACCGAACGAGATCCGTCGCGGTCAAGCCGCGGGTACCAGATGCAGTCACGACCGTTGGAAGCAGGTCGTCGCACGAGGCGGCGCGCACTGCGCCCGACGCGGTCGCGGCACCAATTGCAGCGACTGTAACCAAAAGCAATGCGCGCCACCTCATCCGGGTCACCAGGACTTCTTGACTGTGAGGCTGACGAACCTGCCAACGACCGAAGTGTTGGTGCTGTCGAAGTTGAGGCCTGCATAGGCTTTCGTCGAGGCGAAAGCGTACGGCGGATTTCGGTCCAGTAGATTGGACGCGGCGAGCACAACCGAAACACCGGACGCCAAGCCTGCTGTTTGCCCGAAGTGATAGGCGAGATTTGCGTCAAGCGTCGTCCATGATCCGACTTCGACCGACGGTGACGAGACGTTGTCGGTCTCATGATCCAGGTAATTGATGATCGCTGTGGCTTCGAACCCATCTTCGCGCCAGCTCGCGCCACCTCGGGCTTTGAACTTCGGCGCATGGAAAATCAGGCCGGAGTACTCCGACAGAGGCTGAGTTGAAAGCGTCTGCTGCTTTAGCTGAAGCCACGTGCCGTCGGCGAACGTATCGACGTACGACCCTGCAACGTGGAAGGTCTGGCGATAGCTGAGATCGACTCCATTAGCGGTTTGGGCAGTGGCGTTTTGCCACTGGTTCATCACTACCGCGACCACTTTCGTTGGATCGTAAGCGGCGCCCGCGTAATTGGTGAAATTCGGGATCGAAGCTACTAACGTGGTCAGGTCGGCGGACGACGGGGACGTTTCGACGAACGGCACGTAGATCGCCGTCCGCAGCGCGCCGACAAGGTTCGAAACCGGCTGGACGACGCGATCTTTGTAGTCGATGCTGAAATAGGTCGCAGACACCTTGAGCGATTTCATCGAGGCTGGCGTGAAATCGAAACCCGCTGTCCAAGATCTCGACTTTTCCGGTTTCAGCGCCTTGTTGCCGCCGGTATCGAGGATCACTGTCGCCCCCGCTTTTCCGCCCGTATATCCCAACGACGTAGCGGGGTAGAGGTACAGCGCCGGATAGAAGTACATCTGATTGAACGACGGCGCCTTAAACGAAGTGCCCCAACTTCCGCGAACAGTCAGACCTTGGAGCGGCACGTAGCGCACGCCCAGCCGAGGATTGGTTGACGATCCGAAGTCGCTGTAATGTTCAGCTCGTGCCGCGACGTCCACTTCAAGCTCATTTAAGCCGTTGCGCGACGAAGACGGCGCGACCAACGGCACATAGGCTTCGCCATACGCATATTGCACTGTGCGGGAAGTGTTCACGTAGGAGACGCTCGTGGGCAGTCCCGTCTTATAGGCCTCTCGGCGATAGCCCGCACCGAACGCGGTCTTCACCGGCCCGGATGGGAGGTTCAGGAGGTCACCGTCTGCGGTGATTTCACCATACTGCTCATTGTTCGCGTACGCAGTGCGGTTCGTGTACGCGTAGGCGGGGATGGTGGCATGGTTGACATCCCGGCTGCCGGACGCCCCGCCGATCAGATGCAGGTTCCAATCCCCCGGCAATTTGACATTGACTGTCGGTGTAATTGAAAAGCCCGGTATGTAGGTGGAGTTATACCCGATATAGGTCGTCTTCGTGGTCTGCTGCGTATAGCTGGCGGATCTATCCGAGAGCAGCGCATCGACGCCGAAATCGATCTGGTCGGAGATTTTTCCCCCGGCACTTCCAAAGAATGACCGGCGAACTTGGGGCTCCATTAACGTGGCGATCGGCGAGGCGTTGGTGAGGAATTCTCGCTGGCCGGCGCGGATTTCGTCCTGCTTGGAATACTCCAAATCACCCAAGATGAACCATCCGCTCTTGGCCGCTCCAAGCAGTCCATTATAGGTGTGCTCTCCGCCACCGCCCTGGCTGGCGCCGCCGAGGCGCGCAGACACTTCGCCGCCATTGAAGTTTCGGCGTAAAACGAAGTTGGCGACCCCAGCGACAGCATCCGAGCCATAGAGCGCGGAGGCGCCGTCGGAAACCACTTCCACCCGCTGAATGGCCGCCAGGGGTATCCCGGAAATGTCAGCCCCCTGATTTGACGAGTCGCCTGGCAGCCTATGTCCATTCACCAGGACAAGCGTCGCGTCACTGCCAAGCCCCCGCAGATTGACCGTGCTGGCATTTGACGCGTTGGAGTTGGTTGAGCTGCCCGCTAAGGCAGCGATGACACCAGGGTTTTGGCCGCCGGAAAAGTTCTCCGGCAGGCTCCGAATTAGGTCACCGACCTGGGAGTAGCCTGACTGCTCAATGTCTTTCTGGGTAAGAGTGTGGACCGGCGCCGTCGGGTTTCCACCCCGAATATGCGATCCGGTGACGACGACTTCGGTCGATGGGCTATCATTGTCCGCCGAAGTCGTTGTCGCTGGTGTGCCACCGGTCGAGCGGAGCGCGATCGACGTCGCCGTTTGTTCAGCGATTTCCAGACCCGTTCCATTGATCAATCGCGATAAGGCGTCGTTCACGTCAAGTTTGCCGGAAAGGGCCGGCGCCCTATGGCCGGCGGCTTGCTCGTAGGGAAATAGGATCTGAATGCCAGTCTGCCGGGAGAAATCGTTCAGAGCCTTCGCCGTGTCCTCGGACGGAATATCGAACGTGTAGGTACGATCGTCGCTGAGGGCATGGCCGGCGGCCGAACCCCAGAGGCTGAAAACGACCGCCAGCGCTGTACCCGTACGACGCAGGTGCTTTTGGGAAAAATTAAACATCGAGCCGCCCCTTCAATATGTCACTTTCGTGACGTGTTGAATGAGGTCGGTGGGCCGGCGCGGAGCCGACAATTGCCTGCGGCTATTTTGTTAGAACGATTGTATCAGTCCCAGGATTATTCACTTGTACGCCAAAACTGGCGTGCACAGCCGCGAGGAACGCACCCGGATCATGGGTCGTGAAACGCCCACCGATTCTAAGGCCGGAAATCGATGGATCGGCGATGTAGATTTTACGCTTCAAGTATCTATTGTATTCATTTACGGCCGTTTCCAACGTCTCACCCGTGAAGACCATTTCGTCGTTTTGCCAGCCGGAAAGGAACTCGGCGTCGGATGAACTTAGAGGCCGTATGACTTCTGACTGACCGGCGACCAGAACCGCTTGGCTCGCTTTTACGCGAGAGGGAATGACGGACCGAAGCCCGGTTCTCTGTTTTCCAGGCCAAACAAGCGCGTCACCCGAAGTTACCGACAGGTCCAGCATTGTCCCGCGCAGCCGCGCATTGACCGTCGCGCCGGCGACTTCAGCCACATGCTCGGCGGCATGGAGGAGGCTCAGGGTCGCCGAATGGCTGAGGTCTATGGCGACCTCTCCCCTTTTCAGCCAGATGTCGACCTCCTGGCGAGTCGCACTCCAGAGCACCTCCGAGTCGGTATTAAGTGTTAAGCTCCCACCCGGAATGCGCACCGTCTTCCTTTGCCCAACCCCGGTACTCTCCTTGGTTTTGACTGTAGCCTGCAGGACGAGGCCCGCCCCGAGGAACGCGACGCCGGCCGCGGCCACGCCGCCCCAGAGCGCGCGACGGCGCGTCGGACGGATCGGCGGAACCGCCATCTTTAGTTCCGGCTTCAGGCGATCCAACGTGGCAAGGCCGTCAGCCAGTTGGACGAAGGCGGCGGCGTGGCGTGGGTCGGCGTCGCGCCAGACTTCAAAATCCGCGAGAGTGGCCTTGCCGCAGTCCATCTTGGCGAGCCAGGCAGCCGCCTCGTCGCGCAGTTGATCCCAACTTGGCCTATCTTCCGACGCCACAGTGCTACCC
>FTDD01000220.1_pt1 | contig 9889 bp, 4 predicted proteins | sample 1639881 | NCBI WGS metagenome assembly FTDD01 (sample SAMEA3914869, study PRJEB12502) | metagenome | biome: forest; material: soil | place: USA | collected 2012-03-12 | depth 0.1 m | reverse complement strand
CCTGATGTGCGGGCGTGGCGAAATGGTAGACGCTACGGACTTAAAATCCGTCGGGAGCAATCCCATGCCGGTTCGAGTCCGGCCGCCCGCACCACCTTTCCATTAAGATTTTTCCCAGTTCGGCCACGCGCCGTCGTGGATAAACGTGCCCCGATACTCGTGCATCGTGAAACCTTTTTGCATACCCGCACGCGTATCGCGACAAATGTGCCGCGATATTGACGCAGTTCGGTCACAAATGACGGAATTCCCCTTGACGGCAGGATATTAACGGACTTTTGTAACGAGCCGGAATTCCTGTTTGGGGGTAGATTATGCGTAATGGTCGTTCGCTGAAGAAGCGTCTTAAGATGGGTTTGGCTGGCAGCGTTCTTTTCGGCGTCATTGCCGGTATGGCGGGGGCCACCGCCGCCGCGCCATACGTGCCGCCGGCAAAGCCATTGTCGATCGACGACATCGCACAGTACCCGGCGATAACCGGCGTGACAATTTCGCCTGATGGTAAGCATATTGCGGGCTTGGTCGCCGTAAAGGGACAGCAATGGCCGGTCATTTCGATTTGGGACACATCCGACCTGAGCAAGACGCCGGTCTGGATTCCCTCGGCAACGCAGCGCATCATCGAGGTGGACTTTTTAAGTTCACAAAAGATTGCCTTTTACACTGAGCAACCCATTCCGTCGGGACGGGATGACAAGCCCGACTTCACGAACAAGCTGTACTACGCGGATCTGGACGGCAGAAACATCAAAGAGCCGTTTCAGTTGACCGGCACACGTGACAAGGCAGTCCGGGATCAGTTTGCGAAAACTGTATCGGCCAGTATCTTCAACTCTAGTCTGTATGACGAAAATAAAGTGCTTTTGAATACGGCCGATCCGGATTCATTCGTCCAGAAGATTGTCGAGCTCGACCTTACCACCGGCAATACCAAAACCATTGCTCTCGGTTCCGACGATGCGGATTACGTTGCTGAAGGGGTTGATTTGGCTACAGGTGAGCCGCTTGTAAAGGAGCAGGTCAATCCTGAGAACGGTGAATTCTGGGACAAAATTTACACCAAGGATCGTTCGACCGGTGAATGGACACTGCAAAAGCCGCTTAGCTACATTATCAAGGATCGTAAGGAAATTCACATCCTCGGCTTTGATAGTGATCCAAATCAGCTTGTTGTCGCTTCCAACCTGCAAGGCGACAAGATTGCCATATATGATTACGACATAAAGGCGCAAAAATTTTCCGACCAGCCTCTTTTTGCCAGCGATAAATACGATATCTCCGGCAATAATGAGGTGGGCGTCAGAGCTGTGGGGTTCAAGATCGACAGGGTAAATAAGACGACCTCGATCTTATCTGTCGGCGTCACGGGTCCCGAAACGGTTGTAAGTTATCTGGATGACAACTGGGCTGCCGTACAAAAGTCCGTTTCGGCGGCTTTTCCCGGCAAGAATGTTTACCTTCACATCGCACGGACCAGCCTGGACACGGCGGTTGTTGACGTCGAGTCCGAGAGCCAGCCTCCTCTCTATTTTTTGTATAAGGACGGTAAGCTGGCCCCGCTGGGTGGGGAGAGGCAGTGGATAGACGTCAGCAAATTGGGAAAAAGCGAGTTCGTCACTTACAAGGCTCGTGATGGTCTGGATATTCCTGCATACATTACATATCCGGCGGGATGGAGCCCAGACCAGGGACCGGTACCGTTGGTTGTTTTGCCGCACGGCGGCCCCTGGGCACGTGACTTTGGAGGCTGGGATCCTACGGGGTGGCCGCAATTCTTTGCCACACGTGGTATAGCCGTCATTCAACCTCAATATCGCGGATCCGAAGGGTGGGGATTCAAGTTGTGGACCGCTGGCGACAATCAGTGGGGACAGAAGATGTCGGACGATAACGACGATGCGGCCGCATACCTTGTGGCAAAGGGCGTTGCCGATCCGAAGCGGATGGCCATTTTCGGATATTCGTACGGCGGATTTGCCGCGATGGCTGCATCCGTTCGACCTAATAGCCCTTATAAGTGCGCGATTGCGGGCGCGGGTGTTTCCAGTTTGCAGCGCATCGGCAATCTATGGGGGGATAGCCATTTTCAGCGTGACCGGCAGGGCCATACGGTTACCGGGATGGACCCATTGAAAAATGTAGCCAATGCAAACATTCCCATTATGCTGTTCCACGGTGATCATGACCGGCAAGCTGATACCGATCATTCACGCATGTTCTACGCTGCGATGAAGGCGGCGAATAAAGATATCGAGTACCATGAGATCAAGGGGATGTGGCATACACTTCCCTGGCACGTCGAATGGCAGCAGCAGTCGTTGGGTTATATTCAGGATTATCTGAAAAGCCCCAAATGTGGTCTGATTCAGTAGTTTCGGATTACCGCAACTAATTTGTATTTTTGTGCTGAAATACATCCTGCGTAGAGAAAATGCAGGATGTATTCCTGTGTCTTCTTTAGTCGATCTGGGCAAAATTGCGACATTGAAATCACACTTTTGTCCCCATTCGTACAAGCTGAAACTTTTCATTTGCGTCTAATTTGTGACGAGTTAGTTTCTTTTTCAGCTTTATAAGCAGCCCCCCGGAGTACATCATGCCCAAATCTAACGGTTTCAAACGTCACTGGTTGTTGGCGGGAACCATCCTGACTTCGCTGAGCGTTGGCTTGCCTGCCTTGGCTCAAGAGGCCTCGACCCCTGCGACCACGTCGCCAACCAAAGCCACTGACGACGCAAAGAAGACCCCAACCACGACGCAAGCCGCCCCTGCAGCTGACGCCCAGGAAGTGGTTGTCACCGGCTCGCGCATTCGTCACACTGAATTTAACTCGCCGTCGCCGGTGCAGATTATCACCGCCGAAAAATCCACCCTGGCCGGTATGATCAGCGCGACCGAAGTTCTGCAAAGCTCGTCGATCGCCAATGGCTCGGGCCAGATCAACAACACCTTCACAGGTTTCGTTGTTAACGGCGGCGACGGTATTAACAGCATTTCGCTGCGCGGCCTGGGCTCGCAACGCACGCTGGTCATGCTGAACGGCCGTCGTCTTCCGCCCGCCGGCGTCGGGGGCACTGTGTCCGCCGTCGACCTCAACACTCTGCCGGAATCGCTGATTTCGCGTTACGAAATCCTGAAAGACGGCGCGTCTTCGATCTACGGCTCTGACGCCGTCGCCGGCGTCGTCAACGGCATTACCATCAAGAATTTCGACGGGCTGGAATTTTCAGCAACGTTGAAGCCGACCGAACACAAGGGCGGTAGTGAATACCAATACGACCTGCTGTGGGGCAAGACCTTCGACAAGGGCCACGTGCTGGTGTCGGCTTCGCATTACGAACAGGATGAACTGACTGCCGGTGACCGCGCGGCCTTCTCCTGTCCGACGGATAACTATATCGGCGCCGACGGCAAAAATGCCGACCTGATCGACCCCAACACGGGCACCTACAAGTGCTATGGCGGCGTCAGCAATGGCTACGTCGGCACCTACTTTGCCAAGGATTATTGGAGCCTTCTGTCGGACTATGGCATTTCGAACTATTACGGTTCGCGCGCCATCACGCCAAACACGCCCTGCGTGCCGCACAACTACGATGGTTGCGCCACGAACTGGGCGTTCATTCCGTATCAAAACCGCGACTTGAACAACAAGCGTTTGGAAAGCACCAGCATCATCTCGCCGGTCAAGAACGATGTCGTGTTTGCTCAGGGCGCTTATCGTCCGGACTGGGCCGGCGGCGTGGAGCTCTATTCCGAACTGATGCTCAGCCAGCGTAAGTCGGAGCAGCACGGCTGGCGGACCTTCTTCCCACGCTATAACGAGAATTCTCCGGTCAATCCGTGGAACCAGGCCAGCGACCGGTATTTTGGTCTGCCGCTTCAGGCCGAGCCCTATATGGCCGTTCCGTCCAACACCAGCCAGGACGTCAAGCTCTATCGCGTCCTTGGTGGTGCCCGTGGAACCTGGACTAACGGTTGGTCGTGGGACGCCTATCTGTCGACTTCGCATAGCGACGGCACCTATACCGATGTCGCGATTCCGAACGATCGTGTCGAAGCTGGTACGGCGACAAATCAGCTGACCTACGACCTGATCCCGGGGGCCTTGACTGCCGATGGAACACAATGCGGACCGTCCGCTCCGGGGACCGGCTGCGTACCGCTGAACGTATTTACTCAGGATATTCTGGAAAACGGCAACTTCCCGCAAGCGATGAAGGACTATTACTTCGTCCAGGAAAAGGGCAAGACGACCTACGACCAGACGATCTTCGAAGCCACGACGACGGGCAACCTGTTCCAACTGCCGGCCGGTCCGTTGGCAACCGCCTTCGGTATCTCGATCCGTCAGGACAAGATCAACGACGTGCCGGGTGAATTCGCCCGCGCCGGCAATATCTGGGGTTACACAACCGCTGGTATCACCAAGGGTACGGATACCGTCAAGGAAGTCTTCGCCGAAGCGGAGATCCCGCTGCTGAAGGGCAAGCCTTTCGCCGAAGACATGACGCTCGACACGTCGGTGCGTTACAGCGACTACGACAGCGTCGGTTCGGCGACCACCTACAAGGTCGGTTTCGACTGGGCGGTCGATAATATCCTGCGTCTGCGTGCGACGGCCGGTACTTCGTTCCGGGCGCCGGGCCTGTTCGAACTGTTCCTGGCCGATCAGACCTCGTTCCTGGCACAAAATCAGGTCGACCCTTGCATCAACTACAATCTGAAAGATGCGCAGGGCAACTATCTGCAGACCAACGCTGTTATCCGCACCAACTGCGCGGCTGACGGTCTGCCGTCCAACTTCTCGGGTGGCGGCGCTTCGGCAACCATCAAGACTGGCGGCGGTCTGGACCTCAAGCCGGAAACCTCCTACGCGACCAGCTATGGTTTCGTGCTGACGCCGCCGAATACCGGCTTCAAACTGGCGGTTGATATCTGGCGCATCGCGGTTTCCAACCAAATCCTGTCGACCACGTCGGTCGTCCAGGGCTGTTACCAAAGCGTGTTCTTCCGCAGCCGCCCTGGCTACTGCGACCTGTTCACGCGGGGTGCCGACAACTCGATCCAAACGATCGATGCCAGCTATCGTAACATTCCGACGGAAACCACTGCGGGTATCGACTTCACCGTCGATTACACGAAGCAGTTCAACTTCGGCACCCTCGACGTGGCGGGCCAGGCGACCTATACCCGTTACGACAAGACCCAGACCTTCGCCGGTGATCCTGCCGACGATTACAATGGCTTGATCGGTGAGCCGAAGTGGGTTGGCGACGTTCAGACCACCTTCAAGCACAAGGATTGGACGCTTGCCTGGACGGTGCACTACGCTCAGTCCGTCAGCAACAACGGCTACTTCGGCGAAACCGGTTCGGGTTCTGACGTGTTCGGCACGCCGGTTACCTATCGCGTCTCGGTGCCGGACTACTTCACGCACGACGTGACCCTGCGTTACAAGGCGAAGAGCTGGACCGTCATCGTTGGCGTGGACAACCTGCTCGACAAGACGCCGCCTTATATCGGCGCCTCGACCGTCGGGTTCGGCCGTATCGGCAACCTTCCGTTCAGCAGCCAGTATATGAGCGGCTATGTTGGTCGTCAGTACTTCGTCAAGCTGACCAAGGACTTCTAAGGTCAGTCGATAGAAAACGAGAAAGGCGGCGGATTATTCCGCCGCCTTTTTTATTTGCGCGAGCTGCGTCGGTTCAGACGTTTTCGACGGCTTTGCCATTCGAGTCGACGAAGCCCAAGCCCTGCAAGGCTTGGCGCAATGGTGTCAATTGTTCGGCATAGCGTCGCCAGGCACCCATGCCATCGGCATTGATCGGCGCGCGGACCTGCGCTGAGCTGGCCGTTGATACGGCGCCCTTTGCTTCATGCGGGCGCAGGCACGCCTCTTCGAAGGACAGGCCGCAGGCCCCGACGATGCGGCGAATCTCCGTCTCGGAATCGCGAATGACAGTTTCCAGAGACACCTCGATAACCGGCTTTTGCGACACGCGCAGGCAAGCCGCCCACCAATCCATCAGTTGCCTGTATTGACCATAGTGTTGCGCCAGATGATCCTGAGCGTAGGACCACCGATGGGCATGGGAGAACAGCAGCTTGTATGCGCCGAACAACGAATCCATAGGGTCGCGGCGGACGTGGACAATAACAGCATCCGGAAAGGCCAATCGGATAAGGCCGACATATTCATGATTAGCAGGCAGCTTATCCAGCGTGAATTCGCTGCCGTCGTGCAGGTATTCGGTCTCCTTCGTGTACCACTCGGCGAAGCGGATCGGATCTACATCTGCCGCGGCTGCGACCGTTTCCGGATCCAATAGCGGCCGGGTTTCGGTTTCAGACAGGAGCTTGACGGCGACTCCAAAGGTTTTCAATTCACCCAAGGCCTGAACCTGCGAGTGTGACGCCAATATGCGTTCCACCAGAGTCGTGCCGGACCGTGGCAAGCCGACGACGAAAATACGCTTTGGCCCTGTACGCGGGCGGACGTCCGGCTGAATAAAGCGCTCTAACGGAAAATGCGCGCGCCATGCACCCTGAACCGCCTCGTCTTCGCTGACCGACCAGGGCTCGATCGAACCGCCGATCATCGATCCGTGCTGAAGCGCATCCCAGGCGGCCGTTGTATCGCCAATATCGTCATATTCCTTGAACAAAGAATAGGCGACGCATGCGGCGTCCAGCGAATGGCGGCATTGCGTCGCCTCCAGCCGCGCGATGTGATTTTCGGTCTTGCTCCAGCGTCGCAGACGAGACAGCGACATATAGGCGAGCGGGGTTGGGTTGCCCGACTTGATGCCGGCGGCGATGGACGCCTCGAACGCAGTTTCCGCGCCGGCCAGATCACCGCTGAACTGCCGCGCGCCGCCCAGGCCGAACCATGCCGCCGCGTCTTCGGGGGCGCGTTTGACTGCGTCTTCCAGCAGCGGCATAGCCTCGCTTTCGAGGCCGGCTTGAGACAGGATCGTGCTTGCGGTGATCAATCCGGGGACGTGTGTAATGCCTTTGTCCAAGGCGGTGCGGATATCGGCGACGGCTTCGGTGGCGCGCCCTATGGATATCAGAGCATTGGCGCGCAGCGCCATGAATTGCGATTGCGTTGGCGATCCCTCGGGCGCACGTTGGACGCCTTCACTGAAAGCCGCAATGGCGTCGGTAAAAACATTGGCTGATACAGCCGTATTGCCAAGAACGAACCAGGCTTCGAGGTAAGACGGATCGAGGTCGACCGCACGCAAGGCGGCCTCTCTGGCCTTGTCGAGATTTCCTTCGCGCCCGGCGGCATAGGCCTCCTGGACGGCAGTTTCCACGGGGGACAGGCGAGGGGTTATAAACATTTCAGTCCGAACATCACGGTTTAATTCCCTGATTTTAATTGCGGCGGCTCGATCTTAGTCATGGCAAAAGGCGGCGCAACCCATCACGCGATATTTAAGGTTAAGCGCGTTCAGGACCGATGCCTATGGCCATCCGCATCTACAAATCCCGTTGCTTGCAAGGCTTGACGCAGAGGCGCCAGCTGTTCGGCATAGTTACGCCAGGCACCGACGCCATCGGCATTGATCGGTGAGCGAATCTGCGCGGAACTGGCTGTCGAAACTGCGCCGTGCGAGGTGTGAGGCCGCAAGCACGCGTCTTCGAACGGCAAGCCGCACAGGTCGAGCAGGCGGCGAATTTGGCCTTCCGGATCATCGATAATCGCCTCCAGCGACACATCGATCAGCGGATGAGGGGATTGGGCCAGACACTCGGACCAACATGCCATCAGATTGCGGTACTGGCCGTAATGCCTGGCCAGATTGTTCTGCGTATAGGACCAGGGAAAGGCACGGGAAAACAGAATCTTGTATGCGCCAAACAACGAATCCATGGGCTCTCGCTGGACGTGGATAATGACGGCGTCGGGAAAAGCCAGCCGGATCAAACCCGCATATTCGTGATTATTGGGTAGCTTGTCGGTCGTGTACGCGCTGCCGTCGTGCAGATAGGCCGTTTCGCGGTTGTAAAATTGCGCAAAAGCCAGGGGGTCTGTCTCCGCGGACGCGGCGACGGTCTCAGCGTCAAGCAGAACTGGGCTATCGACATGCGATTCGACCTTGACGCCGACCCCGAACGTTTTCAATTCGCCCAGGGCCTGGACCTGTGAATGCGAAGCCAGGATGCGCTCGACAAGCGTTGTTCCGGATCTGGGCAGGCCGATGATGAATATGCGTTTCGGGCCCGGGCGGGGGCGGTCGTCGGGCGTCTGAAAGCGGCTGGGCGGGAAATATTTCCGCCAGGCCGCCACGATGGCTTCATCTGCGTCGAATGACCAGGGCGCGATTGTATTGGCGATCATGGCTCCGTGTTCAAGGGCATCCCAAGCTGCGGGCCTGTTGCCGATATCGTCATATTCCTTGAACAATGCATAACCGACTGCCATCGCGTCCTGCGAATGGCGGCATTGCGTGGCCTCCAGGCGGTCGATGTGGTTTCTCTCGGATGTCCAGCGGCGAAGACGCGCCAAGGCTGTATAGCCCAATGGTTCGGCCGTGCCGTTGCGTTGGCCCACGGTGATCGATCGCTGGTATGCATCCTCGGCACCGTCAAGATCGCCAAAGCTTTGAAGACTCCCGCCCAGGCCATACCAGGCCGTGGCGTTATCGGGAGCGACCTGCACGGCTTTTTTGAACAGCGGCAGCGCTTCATTTGGGAGACCGGCCTGCGACAGGATGGTCGCCGCGGCAGCCAAACCGGCGCCGTCAAGGATGTTCGTCAGGACTGACTTGACGTCTTCGACAGCCTCTCTGGTCTGTCCGTTGAAATTCAAGGCGCTGGCGCGAAGTGTGACGAATTGCGCCTGTGTCGGAGAGTCTGCCGGCGCGCGCCGAGCTCCTTCGCCAAAGGCTATGATCGCATTGGCGAACTGCTCCGCCATAAAGGCTGTGTTGCCGAGCACATACCACGCTTCGAGATGCCCAGCGTCCAGTTTGATCGCGGTCAGTGCCGCGGCCCGAGCCTTTTCAAAGTCTCCGTTGCGACCGGTGGCATAGGCTTCGCGGATGGCGGCTTCCACGGGAGACAGAGGGGGGGTGACAAACATAGGTATCCAATCGGCATCTGTTTACGCGCCGATCTTAGTGGCGGCGGGAAGCCACGCAACCCGCCGCCATCATTATTTTACAGCACGCCCAACATTTGCGCCACCAACGGGTGACGGACGATGTCCTTGTCCTTGAGGCGGACGACGGAGATGGTTTCGACGCTTTCGAACCTGTCGGCGACGTCGGCCAGGCCGGAGACGCCGGGCAGAAGGTCCGACTGCGCCGGATCGCCGGTGACGATCATGGTCGAATTCCAGCCGAGGCGCGTCAGAAGCATCTTTAGCTGTACATAGGTGCAGTTCTGCGCTTCGTCGATGACGACGAAGGCGTTGTTGAGCGTGCGGCCGCGCATATAGCCGACCGGCGCGATTTCGATCAGGCCTTCGGCCATCAGCGCCTTGACGCGCTTCATCGACAGGCGGTCGGTGAGGGCGTCGTAGAGCGGGCGCAGATAGGGGGCCAGCTTGTCTTCCATGTCGCCGGGCAGGAAGCCGATCGATTCCCCGGCTTCGACGGCCGGACGCGACAGCACGATGCGGCCGACCTTGCCGGCTTCCAGGGCTTCAACCGCCTTGGCGATCGCCAGGTAGGTTTTGCCCGTGCCCGCGGGGCCAAGCGCCAGGACGAGGTTCTTTTCGTCGATGGCGCTGAGCAGGGCGGACTGACCTTCGGATTTCGGTTTGATCGTCTTGACGTAGCTCTGGTCGCGGTCTTCGTTCGCTGCCTGTCCCATCGGCGACCAGCCGCCGCCGGTGTGCACGTTCAACCGGCGCACCTTTGTATCGGGCTGAAAT
>FTDD01000069.1_pt1 | contig 10022 bp, 9 predicted proteins | sample 1639881 | NCBI WGS metagenome assembly FTDD01 (sample SAMEA3914869, study PRJEB12502) | metagenome | biome: forest; material: soil | place: USA | collected 2012-03-12 | depth 0.1 m | reverse complement strand
GATGTACGGGCGCGGCCCGTGTAACGGCAATCAGTTGGAGTGGATATTGTCACAATACAACGCCCGGTCCGAGGTACGACGATCGATGCTCCAGGCAACAACATTCGATCCTGAGCGCGATCACACCGCTAGCGCACAGATTGGGTTTCCTTGCTTACAACAGGTTAGTTTCGCACCAACCGACGCAGGACTAATTATGAATGCGTTCTACGCTACGCAACAAGTTTTCGACAAGGCTTACGGAAATTATCTCGGCCTTGCACAGCTTGGCGCCTTTATGGCCGGCGAAATGGGTATCCCATTTGCCAGGCTAAACGTCATGATCGGTGTGGCTAAACTCGAACGGATAACTAAGACCGATACTAAACTGACCGAATTGGCGACAGTCTGTCGGCGGACGGCGGTATCCTAATCAAAAATACCTTGAATAATAAGGTCTTCATACTTTTACGGCGCTAAGGGCAATGGCGCTAGCCATAGCGAGCCCTCCAGAATGAGTGATACTAAGCGTCCACCCTGTAACTCCCAATGCGGTAGCCGCGTGCGCAGCTCCGCCGACTAGATATACTGTTGGCGCCTCACCAGGCACACGTTGAATGATTACGTCACTAAACGCCACTCCGGCGCCAAAGCCCGTACCTAAGGCCTTTAGCACGGCTTCTTTGGCGGCAAAACGCCCGGCCAGCCGCTCCAATCGATCTGAACTGTCACCGATCTCATCAATTTCCGCCTGCGTGAAACATCGAGAGATGAAAGGATCACGCGGATCATCTACCCAGCGCTTGAGATCCGCCGCAAGAACAAGGTCAATTCCGTGACCAATTACGTTGCCGCCATGGGCTATTTCCAATTTTCTCACCACTATTGCCAGATGAAGACAGGGCACAGTATGACAGCACACACTGGATAGGTTGTCATGGGCGCTGCAGCGACTTTCATTCATATTACCGACACTCACCTTTCGGACGACGACAGCGAGTTTAAACGCGACGACCATAAGGTAAGGATTGCGGGAATTCAGCCGGACACTCGGCATGCCGCCTTGGACCTGACACTTAAGCGCTTGGCTGAGCACCTAGTTTCGCACAAAATGGTCTTGCAAGGCGTGCTTTTCACAGGAGACGCCCAGGACAAAGGAAAGCCGGGCGGTCACCAGCTTTTGCTTGAGCTACTTTTAAAGCACTTTGGTGCCCACGGTATAACAGCAAAAAACATAGTCGCGATACCAGGCAATCATGATGTCGTCCGTGACAGCGCACCTAGCTCGGAAGAACGGTATAGGGAATTTATCGAAACCTGGCGGAAAGCAGGGTGCGTAACACCGTGGATTGACGGCGTAGACTCTACCACCGTCCCATATGAGGGTCATCGACTAGTTGACGATAATGGGCTCTGGGCGGTTTATCCAATTAACAGCAGCAACTGGTCGCAGACTACCGTGCTCCTTGAAGAGCCTTTGGCCAGTGTCTGGAATAGCCTGCCGAAATTGGCGTCTCCTGGCGACAGCTCTGTAGAGGCAAAGTTGCGAGCGCAGCTGAATAATCTGGCACGTTACGACATGGCGCGCGTGTCACCCGATCAGCTCGAATATCTTCGCAGGCTAATCCAAAGTACCAACCAGCCCGCCTCCGGCCGGCAGACTCGCCTCGTCTTGACGCATCACCATCTACGGGCGCCGTCGCTCCGTGAGGAAGTCAAACCGTTTGCCGACTTTTCAAATCTCGAATTAATACGTGCATTTCTCCGCGATCGAGATATCGCGATGGTCTTGCACGGACACAAGCACGAATCGTCAGTGCATTTCGAGCATATATACGATCAAGCAGGCGCCACTGACCATCGAACCTTGGTAGTTTCAGGCTCAACGCTTGACGAGCACCGTGAAGTTGACGCCGTTCGGTTAGTGGTGATTGAGGGCATGCCTTACCGTCCCATGGTCCAAATTAAGTCCTTTCCAGTTTCACGAGGTGGTGTCGACATCACGAGCCCATTGCCGATTATTCGAAAATTGTGGGTGGAGGCTGATCTTGCCGGCACGCCCCTTGTAATTCAGGGCAGCGACCTGGATGAGGTCTATTCACGCGGCCAAGCAGCAGCAGAAAGCGAAGCAAAAAACGGCATGCTGATTATCCATCTGGATCTACCCAACCAAGAGGAGAATTTGCCGCTGCCAAGGGACTATCCACTCCCATATTCAATGGAACCAGACGAGCGTGCAACTTGGTTAAAAGGCCTAGTGAGTTGGTGGCAACTGGACCGATCCCGATTCGAGCACCGCATCCCGTTCGTGCACGGTGGGAGACTGCGTCGTTACGGGGGCGCAATCGACCAAATCGAGAGAGTTAAGGCTATCCTTGGCAGAGGCCCAAGCACACGGGCCTTGGCTACGTTAATAGACCCCATCCGTGACTTCACTCACGATGGACAAAATGAGGAATTTGCTTCCTTCTGCTTAGTTGAGTTCAAGCGCCGCAATATAGAGGGCGATAAGCCGGTGGTCGACGCAATCGCGTTCTACCGCGCGCAAGAAATTATTCGCTGGTGGCCTATTAATATTGCAGAACTTCGCTCCCTTCAATGTGAGATTTGTTCCAGTTTAGGATTTACGCCAGGCCGCATCACCACCTTTACAGCTGACGCTCGGGCGCGCTCTCGAACCCCAACCCAAGTTGCGATTCCAATAATCGACCGATGGTTAGATCAATCACCTGAACGCTTGCTGGTCCTGGCAAACAGCCTGGTCCATGGCGGGATAGTGAATGACTTTCAACGAGAAACTTTGCGTCAATGGGATCACACCTTGTCCGACCTTGAAGCTGTAGCGGCCGCTTTTAATCCAGACGGAGTGCCACTTCCAATCGAGGGGATGAAACTCCTCGCAGCCTATCTAGATGTCAGTCAGATCGACGATAACATCCCTCTGAAAAATTTCAGTCGCACCCTCAGGAGCATCTCGAACAGAAATCAGGTATTCGAAACCAATGTGCAAAAATCTGCCGAATTTCAACAATGGTCAGAAGACACAAAAAATGACATCTCTGATCTTAGAGCACTAACACAGAAGATAATTCAGCCTGAATAGGCATATAATATATTGCACATCGAACTTTCCAATTTCTTGAGCCACCAACGAAACAATATTTAGATTTAAGTCGGTGGAAAACTATCTATTTCGAATTTTTCGTCGGAATCGCCGAAGGAGCGAAACGTCTAGGGGCGCCGCCGCCCAAATGGAGAGATGACCACAGCGGCGTAACCTTGACTTTGTTTGCGGCTTTGGGTCGGGAAGAGGCTCGAAGCCAACAGTTGAACTCCAGGCAAAAGGCATATCTCGACGCGGTCCTGCCGGGTGAGGCAATGACATTAGCGGAGTACGGTGCTAGGTTCGCCGAGGGCTTGCATCTTCGTCAGGCAAATCGGGATCTGACGGAGTTGATAGGCTATAGATTTGTCAAGAAGGAAGGGGCGGGGCGAGCAACCCTTTATCGTCGCGCCAACTGACGTATCTCGACATCGGGCGTCTCTCCAATAGTGAGTGTCTCGCTCGCTAAATGTTTCCTAATCCGGGCAATCAAAGGGTTTTAAAGCTCTAGGAGCAAACGGGAGGGAACAAATCTCGACTTTATCTCGAGATTCTCCGCCTTAAGGGAGACCACGAGTCTCGACATAATCTCGTCATGCCTTCCGGTCTTCTGCACAGACGAGGCTGCTTTAAGAGAATTGATTTTATCAGAGAAATTGCGCCGAGCGGCATATCATCCGAGATAAATCTCGACATTCCTCGACATCAAGACTGTGTCGTATGCCAGCACTGCCTCGGCCAGGAGGCGGCGCCCGTACCTGGGCGCCGCCTCCTGGCCGAGGCAGTGGCGACTACGGAAGTCCTCCTATTTTACCGGGATTCCGCATTCTGTCTACAGTATTTCATCAAAGCTACGTCAGCCGCTTGTTGTCAGGGCTTCAGGTAAGTTTGATGGTGTCCATACGATTAGTGGTCGTCATAAGGGACTAGCCGTTGGCGAAATGATTGTCCCAATCGAAATTCGCGGGCGTTTGCGCGGGCAGGGATTTTGCGATGATGTGCAGGTGCTGCGGTCGAAGATGCGTATAGCGTCGCAGCATCTTCCAGTCCTTGTGGCCGGTGACGAGAGCGACTTGTGGAATTTCGAAGCCGGCTTCGAACAGGCGGCTCGTTCCTTCATGCCGCAGATCATGGAAGTGCAGGTCTTCGATACCCAGAGCCTCGCACGCACGGTGGAAGGCGGTGCCTACGGACTTGCTGTTATACGGAAAGATGCGAACTGAATTTCCGTCGGGGCATCGCCGTTGCTCCATTAGGAGTTCCCAGGCGTCGTATCCGCTAACGCCAAGAAGGGGAATGGTCTGGTCGTTGCCGACCTTTTCCCGCGGGTCCTTGCGGTCTTGAATGAAAAGAGTTCGCAGCCGGGCATTAAGGCCGGGCCATTCAACGGTGCATATCTCGTTCAGGCGCATCGCCGTGGCGATGGCGTATTTGATAATCCGCTCCATCGGAAAGGCGGTCTTATCGCCTGGGCGGAAGTACGCGAACAGGGCTTCGAGTTCTTCGTCTGTTGGCCGCCGGTCACGTTCTTTGCCCTTTCCGACAAGCCCTAACACTTTAAGCGCAACGCGAGCCAAGTTGACCTGCTCCGGCGACAGCGGAAGGCCGTGAACGGCGGCGCCATGCGTCAAGAGTGTCCCGATATAACCGATGTCGATGCCGAGAGTGACTGGACCTGCGCCTTCCTTGGTACGGCTCTTACCGAATTGAATGATCTTTTCCCTGTCGAGGTTCTCGAAGCGGACGTTGCCCAGTCGATCTTTCAACAAATCTAGGCTATACGCCTTCGATCGGCCGAGCGGCTTTCCGACTTCCTGCATGTCTGCGATGTGCAGATCTATGAGAGCGCCCAGCGTCTTGACCCCGCTGACGTTCTTACGTGTCGGCGTCCTGCCGCTGTCGATCTCACTCTCAATACGACGTGCCCAGGTCTCTGCGTCTCGTTTGAGCGTGAAGGTCTCGCCGAGGGCATGACCCTTTCGGCGAACTTGCGCTCGCCATTTTCCGGAAGGCAGTCGGTTGAAGCTGGCCATGTGGTGTTCCGGCGTGAACAAAACGTGTGCAGTGAGAGGTCGTGGGCGGTAGTATATGGTCGTATTTGAGTGCACACGGGGTGCATATGTTCTGTGTTTAGTCCCTTGAAGTTACTAGAAAAATGAATAAAAATCAAGCACATAGATTTAGTGTGGCGCCTATGATGGACTGGACCGACCGGCATTGCCGGGCGTTTCACCGTGCGCTGACCAAGGACGCGCTGCTTTATACGGAGATGGTAACGTCCAAGGCGGTGATCCATGGCGACCGCGAGCGGTTGCTCGGCTTTTCGGACGTCGAGCATCCCGTGGCGCTGCAGCTGGGAGGATCGGAGCCGGACGAACTGGCCCGGTGCGCCAGGATCGCTGCCGACTGGGGCTATGATGAGGTCAATCTCAATTGTGGCTGTCCATCGGATCGCGTGCAGTCGGGATCTTTCGGAGCCTGCCTGATGCGCGCGCCGCAACTCGTGGCCGACTCGATGCAGGCCATGCGCGAGGCGGCCAATATCCCAGCCACCGTCAAATGCCGCATCGGTGTCGACGACCAGCACCCGCGCGAGGCCCTGTTCGCCCTGGTCGAGGCGTGCCGCAAGGCGGGCGTGACGACCTTTATCGTCCATGCCCGCAAGGCCTGGCTGAAGGGCCTGTCACCGAAGGAAAACCGCGATGTGCCGCCGCTGGATTATCCGCTGGTGTACGAACTGAAGCGCAGTTTTCCGGATTTGACCATTATCATCAATGGCGGCATCGCCAGCCTCGACGAAGCCGAGGCGCACCTAATGCATGTCGATGGCGTGATGCTGGGTCGTGTCGCCTATCACGAGCCGGCGGTCCTGGGCCAGGTCGACCGGCGCTTCTTCGGCACGGACGAGGGCATCGGGCCGTTCGCGGCCCTGGATGCCTATCGCCCTTACATGGCCGGGCAACTGGCCGCGGGCGTGCCGCTCAGCCATATGACGCGGCATATGCTGGGCCTGATGCATGGCCTGCCTGGCGCGCGGACCTTCCGCCGCATCCTGACGGTGGATTCGATTGCCTCAGGGGCCGGGCTGGAGGTCGTCGATCGCGCCGTTGCGGCAGTTCAGGACGCCTGCGATGCCGCGCAGGCGCGACACGACGCCTGGGTCTTGCAGGCCTGAACTTTTCCCAAGCCTGAAGGTATTGATTACGGTTCACCTGTCGGGCGAACATTTGGTGCGGCGCCGCGCAAATTTATCAACATGTTGTGGGTAAGTTTTGGTTAACTCAACTATTACAATCTGATGCCAGATTTTGCTGCATGTATAAATTCTCCGAATATGTGCAAAAGCGTTGCATAACTGTGATCTTGTGGTTTTATATTTGAAAGCACAGGGTTTTTCGCCGCAGTCTGTCAAAAGGACCAGGACATGGCGCATCGTGAGGACGACGGAACACACCATATCGCCACCGCCGCCATGGTGAGTGGCTGGGGTGGCGCTACGCCATCACTGCATGAGTCCGACAAGGTGGCCCGCCGCTATCCAAGCTGGCCGGCGCTGACCGTTGTCGCGGTTTTGGCGGCTATCGCCGTCAAGGTGTTTTTCTTCTAAGTTACGGATGCAGGATCAGGCTCGACGGCGTCGCTTCGAAGCGGCTGAGCCGGCCGAGATAGCTCATGCCCAGCAGCGAGGTCGTGAGGCCGTCCCTGAGTACCAGGGCATCGACATTATGCACCGTGCTCTGGCCCACGCCGACCGAGCTCAGGGTGACGTCCGCTGCCTGGGTCGGGCCATTGGCGGTGATGACCTTGTGGTCGTAGGTCAGGCTGGCGTCGCTGAAGCCGAGGCGCTGGGCGTCGGCGGGTGTCAGCACCACCACGGTGGCGCCGGTATCGACCAGGAAATGCACGGCCTTTTCATTGACCACGGCATTGGCCCAGAAATGGCCGTCGCTGGCCTTGGGAATGGCGGTGACATGATTATCCGTCGTGGTGACGGCGACCTCGGAAGCGGCGACCGCGTCCTCGCTGCCGGGCGCGACCTCGCCCTGGCGATCGTTGATAGCCAGCACGCCCATGCCGGTCAGGACGGAGAAAAACACGGCGCTGGCCATGACAACAACGGATTTCAACATCGCCTGCGGCTCCCCGGGTCCGTTTTGGGCCCGTGCGCGAATCTAAACGAATAGGGTTGCTTTAAAATGAATGCATTTTCGAACACGAACCGCGGCAAACGCGCTAAAACGTGGTGTCGAAAATGTATTAAGCATTATTAATTTCAATAAAATCATATATTTGATATATGATCGAAAAAAAATATAGTCCGGGTTCGGATTAGTTCTTGCGTCCGAAAAAATTCGTGGCATTATGAATGTCGACGCGAATACGGCTGAGAGGGTGAGAGCCCCTGGGAGTTTGCTTCGCGTCTTCTGGTCCACTTGCAATTTTTTGGAAAAGGAGACGCACCCCATGCAAGACCAAGACAAGAAGGCACATGCCATGACTTCCTTCGCCCTCTTCGGGGGCCTGTTTGGCAGCCCGCGCGGCAACCATGCCCCGCGCAATGTCAGCCGCCCGGAGGACTTCAAGCCCTACGAACGCAAGTAAGCAGCAAACTTTCCCTTAAGCTGAAACAGGAAAAGCCCCCCGCGATCCGCGAGGGGCTTTTTTTAGGCTCATACCCTGAAGCTACAAGGTCGTGACGAGAGTTACCAAGGTTTAGTTGGAGGCCAGCTTGACGCCGGCCTTGGTTTCGGCGGCGGCCATGTTGGGGCTTTCTTTGGTCACCTTGGTGGTGGCGCCCGAACCGTCCGGATTGAACTTGGCGGTGATTTCGACCCAGTACAGGCCGTCGGCGGCGAGGAAGTTGTACTTGTAGTCGACGTTGAAGGCGCCGCCGCGGAAGTCGCAGGTTTCGATGTTCACCATTTGCTTGCCGGTGACGGCAACAACCTTGGAAACGGCGTCCTTGCCGACGCCCGCCGCCAGCATGCCGGCGGTGGTTTCCTGGTCGTCGGAGCATTCGCTGGCGTAGGCGTGGGCCGCGCCCAAGGCCATGAAGGTGGCGGCGGCGGCGAAAATGAGGGTTTTCTTGATCATCTGTTTCTCTCCTTGAGTTTCTTCAGGGTGAGACGCAGTCTAGACGATATTGAATAATCTTCAGTAAATCCGGGTGTTAGGTGCAGCTTAAGCTTGCTTAACGGCAGGTTCCGGGAAACCTTGCCGGCCTTGAGCGCAATCCTTAACCGCGTTGGCGGTCATGACGGAGCGCCCGAAAAAAAGGGAGGGCCATTGGCCCTCCCGCAACTTTCCGTCAGTTCGACGCCAGCTTGACGCCGCTCTTGGCCGAAGCGGCGGCCAGGTTGGGGCTCATGGTGGTGAACTTGAGGTCGCTGACCGCGGTGCCGGCGACCTTGGCGTGGCCCTGCACCCAGTACAGGCCGTCCGAACCGATGACGTTGAACTTGAAGTCGGCCGACATGCCGGAACCGGAGACGTCGCAGGTATCGAGCGAGATCATCTGCTTGCCGGCACCCGGAACCAGGCTGTTGACCTTGGCGGCGGCGGCGGCGGCGACGGCCTTGCCGACGATGGCTTCCTGGTCTTCTTCGCAGTCACCGGCAAAGGCATGCGAAGCGAAAACAGTGGTGGCGAGCACGATGGCAGTGGCGGCGAGCCAGGTCTTGGGAGAGGGGGTTTGCATTTTGCAATTATCCTTCGGTAGTACGCAAATGACGTGGATTGGCCGGTCGCAGATTGGGGAGGACGATCCAGCCGCGCAGTAGGGTTTACGCCTTCAGATTTAATTTCGAATGAATCGATACGCAAAAAAGTGGAAATGACGGGCGTGAAAGCTTTGTCGCGCAAGGATTGCGTGCATTAAAAAAACGGAGACGCCGGTCGGGCGCCTCCGTTCATGGGGTCGTATATGCGCGGCCCGGGCCAGGGCCGCGGGGTGGTTTAAGCGGCGGTCAGTTCCGACAGGAAACGGCGGATGTTCTCGCTCATCGCTTCGGTACGCTTGGTCAACTGCTGGGCGGCGCCGAGCATTTCGGTCGACGCCTTTTCCGTATCGGCGGCGGAGGCCGACAGCTGCGAAACGGATGACGACGCCATCGAGGTGCCGTCAGACGCTTCGTTGACGTTGCGGGCGATTTCGTTGGTGGCGTCGCCCTGCTGGTGCACGCTGTCGGCGATCGAGGAGGCGATCTCGTTCATGTGCTTGATGGTTTCGCCGATACCGCGGATGGCCGAAACGCCATTGGCGGCAGCGCCCTGAATGTCCTTGATGCGGTCGCGGATTTCGTCGGTCGCCTTGGCGGTCTGCTGGGCCAGCGACTTGACTTCCGAGGCAACGACCGCGAAGCCCTTGCCGGCTTCACCGGCGCGGGCGGATTCGATGGTGGCGTTGAGCGCCAGCAGGTTGGTCTGCTGGGCGATGGCATTGATCAGGTCGACCACTTCGCCGATCTGGTCGGCGGCGCGGGAAAGCTCGGCCATCGAGGCGTTGGTGCGGTCGGCTTCCGACACGGCTTCGGCGGCGATTTCGACCGAGCGCACGGCCTGGTCGCCGATGACGCCGATCGAGGCGGACAGTTCGGTCGTGGCCGAGGCGACGTTCTGGACGTTGTCGGCCGAGTTGCGGATCGACGACACGGCCGATTGCGAACGGCGCTCGTTTTCCTGGGCGATGGTCAGCAGGGTGCGGCCGTTGGCGTCGAGGTCAGACGCGGCATTGCCGAGCGCGTCGAGCATGTCCTGGGCTTCGTGACGGAAGCGTTCGGCCAGCTCGTTCATTTGGCGGCTGCGTTGTTCGCGGGTCGCGTTGGCGGCCGATTCCATGGCCGACAGGCGTTCCTTTTCTTCGGCGTTCGACTTGAACACGTTCAGGCTGTCGACGACCGACTTCAGTTCGTCGCGACGGGCCAGGGTCGAGATGTCGACG
>FTDD01000159.1_pt1 | contig 10234 bp, 4 predicted proteins | sample 1639881 | NCBI WGS metagenome assembly FTDD01 (sample SAMEA3914869, study PRJEB12502) | metagenome | biome: forest; material: soil | place: USA | collected 2012-03-12 | depth 0.1 m | reverse complement strand
TCCTCGCAGATCGCAATCGCGCCTTTCGCCCCCATCTTGGCGACGAGCGTGGCGCCGGGTCGCAGACCGCATGCCAGCACCTCCATCGCCTTGTCTATGTCGCTCGTTTTGGCGAGACTGGTAATTTCCAGTTCGTTGAGCAAGACGTGGTCGACGAGGCTGAGCCACCAGCGGACGTCCTTGAGCACTTCGGGCGTGAAGCCTTCGGGCGGCCATCCCGTATCCAGGGCGATCCGATAGCCAAGCCCGCGCAGGCCGATGATGATCCCCGCATACTTGCGACGCAATTCGGGGAGAAGGAACGGTGCCGTGAGCAGGACGGTCGCTTCGTCACAAGGCGCGATCGGGATGATGCGCGCGATATCATCCCAACCCTGTTTGGAGAGATGGCCGTCGGCCGTCAGAAATGTGCGCTCGCCGCTTGTATGAAGGACGCCGACGGAAATCGAGGTCGGGGCGGCGATGAGGTCGAAATGGGCGGTAATCCCCGAAAACTGGGCGCGCAGCCATTCGCCAAGCGAATCGGCGCCTGTGCCGGCGTAAAGGGAGACGTCCGCGCCAAGGGCGGCCAGGGCCAAGGCCGCGTTGCCCGCGGACCCGCCCGCACGCATTTCGCTCTTCTCGACGATCGTTTCCGTACCGATCGCAGGCCAGGTATTCAGCGGCCCCATGATCAGGTCGACGTTGACGTCGCCGATGATCCCAAGAGGGGCGCCGCGCGACAGCTGCGCGATCTTCGTGTCGATTTTCATATGGATCTCGCAGTGGGTGCCGGCTTTGGCTTCTTTGCTTTGAACGGGCAGGCTCGCCGCAACCGTCCCGGAAAGACTGCCAAGGCTCCAAACGATTGTCAATTATTAAATCTAATGGATGTGTTTATGTGCATTGACGCTTTTGGTATTTCATTTTACGGCGCATACCTTATGTATCTAGGGCAAATGGCGCCCCTTGAGGCACAAGCGTGGATAGGAAGGGCTAGGTTCGAGGTTTATGGTCAGTCGCGGCACTACTCAACAGTCAAGCGCTCCCTTCAACCGGCGTATCGTCCTCGATATTATCCGCAGGCAAGGTGGCGCCTCTCGAAAAGAGATCCAGGATAAGGTCGGGCTCAGTCCGCAAACGGTCGCCAATATCACTCAAGATTTGGAAGACCTCGACCTGATCGTCTCGCGGCGCACCAAGGGCGAGAAGGTTCGTGGCCAGCCACCCATTGCGTTCGAACTCAATCCGGACGGCGGCGATGCGATCGGGATCAGTTTGGAGCTCAACCGCATTTCTGTAGCCCGGGTCAACCTGGTCGGAGATGTCCGTGACCGCGTTGATGTGAGTGTGGATTTACGGGATCCGAAGACGGCGCTCGACGCCATGATCAAGCACGTATCCCAGTTGCGTGACATGGGCGACCGGTCGCAGCGCATCTGGGGCGTCGGCGTGGCCATGCCTGGGCCTTTCGATGCGCCCGACTTGAGCTTCAAGGGGCCGACCGTATTCGAGCAATGGCGGGACTTGGAAATCTTCAATAGCCTTGAAGAGGCGGTTGGGCTGCCTGTTTTTTACAATGTCGACAGTGTCGCCGGGGCCGTGGGTGAATCGCTTTTCGGAGAAACCCGTGACGCCAATCGCTTTTTCTATCTCTACATGGGCGTAGGATTGGGCGGTGCGTTGATGATCGATCGCGTCGCCTACCAGGGTGCCAATGGCAACGCCACGGAAATCGGCCATATGCCGGTAAAACTCGGCGGCCGGCTTTGCAGCTGCGGCAATAACGGATGCCTGGAGACCTATCTCTCCATGCATGCGCTCTCGGAATTCCTCGGCGAGACACAGGAGGTCCTGACGTCCGATGAGATCGCTCGCCGCCTTGACGCCGGCGACGCGGGCATCCAGGACTGGTGCCAATCCGTCGCCCCGTATTTCCGTCAAGCGGTCTGCACGATCGAGAATATGCTCGATCCGGAAGTCATTGTGCTGGGCGGTCCGGCGCCCAGGCAACTGTGGCAGGCGCTTGTGAACCATGCGAAACCTTGGCTGCATTCGGTCCGCAGCGGCGGCGGCGAAGGCGGGGAAGAGGGCCGCGTCGTTCTTTCGGCGCAGGGCGGGGCGAGCGCCTTGCTTGGAGCGGCCTTCCTGCCGATCTATGAGAAGCTAACCCCACGGATCGATTTTCTCACCCAGGGGCGCGCGGACGATGCCGAAACCGTTCGTCAGAAAAGACAGCGACGCCTGGGTATAGCGTAGCGCTATCGACCACGCCGGACACCAAACTCACTCGCTAAATAATACATCCATTAGAAGTATATATTGACTCTCGTTTGGGTCGGCCATATCGTCGGTATGCGACGGCGAGAAAGCTGAGCCCAATTTCGCTCGTTAGAGGCGTGGTCGGGGTTCTAATTCCCTTACCTCGGTCACGCCCAGCACGCGCCGGAAGCGTCGACGTGTGGGGCAGGGGCGGACAAAAGCCGAGCGGACAGTTGTCCGTAACGGCGACAATATCAGGGGGTGCTTGTGCTTGGACTTATGATGGATGAGCCTTTGCTCATCGCGAATATCATCGAATACGCCGCGACCTATCATCCCGAAAAGGCGATCGTGTCGCGAAACGAAAACGGAAGTCTGCATCGCTACACCTATGCCGAGGCTGCGCGGCGAATTCGTAAGCTGGCGCACGTGCTTGTCCGTTTGGGGGTGCATCCGGGCGATCGCATCGCGACCTTGGCGTGGAACAATTATCGCCATTTCGAGCTTTATTTTGCCGTGCCGGGCGCGGGGTTTGTCTGCCACACGATCAATCCGCGCCTCTTCGCGGAGCAATTGGAATTCATCATAAACGACGCGGAGGACCGGCTTTTATTTGTCGATCCTGCCTTCGTGCCACTGGTTGCCAAACTGCTTCCCAAACTGCCATCGCTACGTGCGGTCGTAGTGATGTGCGATAGGCTGAACATGCCGGGCGATCTGCCGAACGCCCTCTGTTACGACGACCTGCTGGCAACACAGCCGGACAGCTTTGCGTGGCCGCGTCTCGATGAGCGCACGGCGTCGGGCCTCTGCTACACCTCAGGGACAACCGGCGACCCAAAAGGCGTTTTATATTCGCACCGCTCGACCGTCTTGCATGCCATGGCCTTGAATCAGCCAGGTTTGTTCGGGTTTGGCCCGGACGAGACCATCATGCCGGTCGTGCCGATGTTCCACGTAAATGCCTGGTGCATGCCTTACTCTGCGCCCATGGCCGGCGCCCGGCTGGTCCTGCCTGGACCGAGGCTTGATGGCGGAAGCCTTTTGGAGCTGATCCGCGAAGAGGGCGTCACCGTCTCGGCCGGCGTGCCCACCGTCTGGTTTGGCCTGTTGAACCACTGCGATACCCACGGCGAGACGATCGCGCCCTTGGCGCGTGTCATTGTCGGCGGAGCGGCGTGTCCGCAAACCCTCATCGAACGCTTTGCGGCGCATAACGCCATCGCCATCCAGGGGTGGGGCATGACGGAGACCTCGCCAATGGGCGCGGTTAGCGTCCTGGGAACGGAGCACGGCGAATTGAGCCGCGATCAACAGATGAAACTGCGGTTAAAAGCGGGAAGGGCACCTTTCCTCGTTGAGATGCGTATTCGCGGAGCGGACAATCAGGCCTTGCCGTGGGACGGGGAGTCTTCGGGTGAATTGGAAGTGCGGGGCCCCTGGATCGCGTCGGCCTATTTCAAGAAGGGGGCGACCGATCGTTTCACGGCGGATGGCTGGTTCTGTACGGGGGACATTTCGACGCTGGATGCGTATGGGTTCATGCAGATCGTCGACCGGGCGAAGGATGTCGTGAAGTCCGGAGGCGAGTGGATAAGTTCGGTCGATCTCGAAAATGTCGCGATGAAGAACCCAAAGGTTCGAGAGGCGGCCGTAATCGCCAGGGCGGATACCAAATGGGGCGAGCGGCCGCGCCTGCTCGTAGCACTTCACCCTGGGCAGACTTTGAGTGGGCCGGAAATGCGAGCGACGTTGGCGCCGCATGTGGCGGCGTGGTGGATACCCGAGGATATGATCATAGTGGACGACCTGCCGCACGGCGCGACCGGCAAGGTATTGAAGGTCGACCTTCGCAGGCTCTATGGCTCCGAACATGATGCGAGAGCTGTGAAGTTGTAATCATCATGGGCGCAGCCTGGCACGGGCAAGCCCGTCTCCTGGCATTTCGCCAAACCATCGCGCTATAAATGGTTAGGTGCCGTGTTGTTCGGCTCTCGCGCACGCTTTTATCAGTAAAGTGTGTGTGGATGTATTTTCATAGCGAGCGGATCATCACCAAGTGAGCTGATCTGGCATGAAATTTCGCACCTAGGCTTCCCCTGGGTAAGATTAGCCGTGAGATTTTGCCTCGTCTCATCTTAGTCACATGGTCGAAATAATAATAACAGCCATTGGATTTAATATTGACATCAAAACGACACGAGGGCCAACTGCCCATCAGAACGACGAGATGATTTGGGCTCGCCGGTCAAAAACGAAGGTCCGCAGCCGCGGGCCTATTCAAAACTTTGGTTTGTTTGGGGCGATTTCGAACGGGACGCCGGCCAAGAAGGGGACGCGATATGAGAGTAATCCAAGGAGTAAGTTTGCTTGCGCTGGCGGCGGGCGCGTTGATCGCAACGATGCCGGCTCATGCACAGACTGCCGCTGCCCCCGCCACGGGAACCGCTTCGGATTCGTCGGACAAGATCGCCACGGTGATCGTGACGGCGCGTAAGCGCGAAGAACGCTTGATCGACGTGCCTTCGTCGATCGCGACCGTGTCGGGCGCGCAGATCAAGGCGACGAGCGCCGAGCGCGTCTCCGACCTTGCGAACTATATTCCCAACGTGGCGATTTCGGCGGACTCACCTTTGGATACAGTCATCCAGATCCGCGGGATCGGCGAAAGCGCGAAGAATATCGGATTTGACTCGACGGCCGGTGTTTACCTGGACGGCATCTATCTGGGACCGTCGCCGTCTATCGAACAGGAATTGCTCAATATCGACCAGGTCGAGGTTTTGCGTGGGCCGCAGGGCGCGCTTTTCGGCAAGAATACGATCGCCGGCGCGATCAACCTGATCACGACGCGCCCCTCCAACTATTTCAACGGTGATTACGGCGTCGGCATCGGCAATCTTGGGCTGCGCGAGGGGCATCTGCGCGTCACCGGGCCACTCGCCCAGGGAGTGGAGGCTTCGCTCGCCGTCCAGGATGTCGGCCGCAAGGGCTATATCGACAACATCCTCACCGGCAAGGACGGCGGCAGTCGCGATGCCTTTTCCTATCGCGGGCAGTTGCAGATCGACCGCTTCGACCATTGGAAGATCTACGCGACCTTCGATGGTCTGGAAAGCCGGGAATACGCCGCGCCTGCCAAGACGCTCTCGGACACCTTCGGCACATCACCGGACATCTACGCGCCAGGATATAATCAGGTGGCCTATAACACCTATGGGCCGGACCGTCGGCACATCATGGGCACCTCGCTCGATGTGACCTACGATTTCGCCTCCGGCTTCAAACTGCGTTCGATCACCTCGGCCCGCAACACGCAGTTCAAGACCTCCTTCGACATCGACGATACGCCCGCCGATATCATGTACATCGCCTATAGCGACCGGTATCAGCAATATACCCAGGAAGTTCAGCTTCTGTCGCCGACTGGCGGCAAGCTGAATTACGTTCTGGGTCTCTACTATTACCTCCAGGATGCGTCGAGCAGCCGAACGGCAAATATTGGCGCCGACGGAGCGTTGTTCGGACAAACGCCCGGTAATCGTGTGAGTACCTTTGGTACCCTTGACACGGACAACGAGGCGGTTTTCGGCAATGCCACCTACGACTTCACCTCGCGACTTCAATTGAGCGCCGGCTTCCGCCTGTCAAAGGAAACGAAGACGGTCGATTTCACGACGGACGGAACCGAGCTTCCCTATTTCGACATCGCAACTGGCCACATCACGGGCAAGCATGTTGACAACGACTTTTCGCCCACCGCGACCTTGACCTACAAGTTCGGTCTGAACAGCAACGTCTACGTCCGCTACGCGGAAGGCTACAAGAGCGGTGGCTACAATCTCGACTTCCTCGCTTCGGAAGTGTTCCCGAAGGGGCTGGAATTTAACAAGGAAAACGTTCGCAACTACGAAGCTGGTATCAAATCGGTCTTCTGGGGCGGCCGCGCATTCATCGATGCCGACATTTTCCGGTCGGATTTCGTCGACTATCAGTTGCCGAAATACGTCGATCTGGGGGGCGGAAGCCTTGTGCAGATCACCGGCAACGCCGGCCAGTTGCGCTCACAGGGCTTGGAACTGGAAGGAACGATCAAGCCGGTCCACGGTTTGACGATACGCACAGGCCTTGGCTTGCTGGATCCTCGTTTCGTCAAATACTACCTCGGCGACTCGGCGGGGACCAACTATAACGGCATCCGTCTGCCGAGCGCCTCGAAAGTCCAGTTCATGCTTGGCGGCGACTACGTCCGCAACCTGGGCGGGGACCTCAAGGTGACGACGAGCATGCAGTACGCCTACCGCAGCGACTATTACATCGACACCAATTACGACAAGACGATCTCGGTCGGAAGCGAGCAGGTGCCCTTCAACTATGTCAAGGGCCGTTCCACGCTTGATGGCCGCATTGCACTGGCGTCGACCAAGCAAAACTGGGAACTGGCGATCTGGGGGCGCAATCTCACCAATGCCATCCAGCCTGTCTCTTATGGCTACGAGTTCCTTGGCGCCCGGCTGCGCATCGAACCTGAACCGCGCACCTATGGCGTCACGTTGAGCTCCACCTTCTAACCTCGACCGGGCGCGAATTGCACAGGCGCTATAGTTCGCCGTTGCGCCCTGGCCGGCTGCCGTGTGTGTGTTGCCGGCCACTCATCCCGCCGCTGTCTTTTTCTCCCATGGGGCAGCGGCGGGCCTTGTTCATGCGTTACGAACCCAGGGTGAAGGGGTTCGCGCAGCGGATAGCCATACGTCCTGCCACTCCCACAAGTGACGACGTTAGCGGGCGCCCTTACCTCGCCAAGGGCGCCTGCGATCCGGTTCAAGTTGCGACACCCACGGCAATGCGTGGGATTCGGCAAAGTTTGTTGGCCGCATCGGACACACCTGACGTACGATGGTGCGCGTGGTTGCGCCACCGGATATCAGGATTGATCCTTTATATTTTTGGCCACAATACCGCATCTAATTCTAAGCATTGGGCGGAAGTCTGCCTGTGGCTTGTGCTTGGCATTTGTTTCGGGCGAGTTGATCCTTGGAAAATAAGCTCGCGCAGAGTTTGCGTTTTCTCGATGGTGACAGCGAGATGGCCCGCCGGATTCGTGCGCACGATTGGCGATCGACGACGCTTGGATCGCCTGATACGTGGCCGCAGGCCCTACGTACGGCCGCGCGATTGATGCTGAATACCCGCCACCCGGTTTTCATTTTCTGGGGCGCGGACGCGATTTGCCTTTATAACGATGGTTATTTGGCGACCATCGGTCCGGAACGAGATTCCATCGCGTTGGGCCGCTCGGGCGCTTTCGTCTGGGAGGAAATTTGGGAGGTCATCGGCCCGCAAATTGCGCAAGTGATGGCTGGTGGCCAGGCGACCTGGTACGAAAACCATCTGATTCCGGTTACCCGCCACGGGGAGCGACAGGAAGCCTATTGGACCTACAGCTATAGCCCTATTGATGATGAGACGGCGCCGAATGGTGTCGGAGGTGTGCTCGTATTGGTGTCAGAGACGACCGAGCTGGTGTTGACGAGGCGGCGGCAGGAAGCCGAACTTGAGCGCTTCACCCAATTGTTCGACCAGGCGCCGACCTTCATGGCGGTCCTGCGCGGTCCGGATCATCGCTTCGAGTTTACGAACCCCGGCTATCGGGAGCTTGTGAATGGCCAGGATTTCACAGGCATGACGGTTCTGGAGGCAATCCCAACCGCGGCGGAGCAAGGCTATCTCGCCCTGCTGGAGCAAGTATACAGGACCGGAGAGCCTTACCGGGGCGTTTCAATCCCCTTCGCGCCGGATCCCAGCCGAAAGCCGGCGGAAAGGCGGTTCCTCGATTTCGTGTACCAACCCTTGCGTGATGCCTCCGGTGTCGTCAACGGCATTATTGTCGTCGGCGTCGATGTAACAGATCGACATGCCAAGGACGAAGCGCTGCGCGAAAGCGAAGCCAGGTTACGCCGGGCTTCCGAAGCGGGGGAAGTGGCCCTATGGGATTATGACCTGGTGACCGGTGAGTATTTTTGGCAGCCGACGGTGCGCAAGATGTTCGCGCTGCCGCCTGACATTCCGGTGACGCGGGAGGTTTTATTTGAGGGTATCCATCCCGAAGATCGCGATGAGGCGCGCGCGGCGTTCAATGAAACCTGCGATCCTAGCAAGCGAGTGCCCTATGATTTCGAGTATCGCACGGTCGGACGGACAGACGGCGTCGTCCGGTGGGTGGCATCGAAGGGTCGGGCCACGTTCAACGACGAAGGTCGCTGCATTCGCGTGGTGGGAACCGCAGCAAATATAACGGAACGCAAGCTCCAGGAGCAGCGCTTGCGTGACCTGAACCACGACCTTGAGCGCAAGGTTATCGAGCGAACGCAGGCTCGAGGCATGACGTGGCAATTGAGCCCCGATCTGCTGGGCGCGCTCAATCCGCAGGGCTATTTCGAGACGTCCAACCCGGCGTGGCTTGCGGTCCTGGGGTGGTCGGAGGAGGAGGTGGCGGCAACCTCAATTTACGACTGGCTGCATCCCGACGATGTCGAGGCGACCCGTGAAATGTTTCAACGCTCGCAAGCGGGGCAGCCGGCCATCCGTTTTCCCAATCGCCACAGGCACAAGGATGGCAGCTACCGTTGGATCTCCTGGACGGGCGTTCCCGAGGAGGGTTTGGTTTATTGCAATGGGCGCGATATCACCGAGGACGTCGAACAACAGGAGCAACTCAAACAGACTGAAGACGCCCTTCGTCAGGCGCAGAAGATGGAGGCGGTGGGACAGCTGACCGGTGGAATAGCTCACGACTTCAATAACATGCTGGCAGTGGTTATAGGTTCACTGGAGTTGCTGGATAGGCGGATCGGAGAAGGGGATGCGCGTGCGCGGCGCCAGGTCGCCTCTGCTTCTGAAGCCGCCAAACGGGCCGCAAAGCTGACGCAGCGTCTCCTGGCCTTTTCACGCCAACAACCGCTGCGTCCGGAAACCGTTGATGTAAACAAGCTCGTATCGAATATGTCTGACCTTCTGCGCCACTCCATAGGTGCGGACGTTCGTTTAGAGACGGTTCTTGCCGGCGGGGCGTGGCGGGTCCATGTCGATCCCAATCAGTTGGAAAATGCGATCGTCAATCTCGGTGTGAATGCGCGGGACGCGATGCCAGACGGTGGCCGGCTGACGATCGAGACGCAGAACACCCATCTCGATCGACGTTACGTCCTGGGGGAGCCCGGCGTCCCGCCCGGACATTACGTCCTGATCGCCGTCACCGACACGGGTTCAGGGATGGCACCGGAAACGATAGCGAAAGCTTTCGATCCGTTTTTTACCACGAAGGCGGTCGGCAAGGGCACGGGCCTTGGTCTTAGCCAGGTCTATGGCTTCGTAAAGCAATCGGGGGGACACGTAAAAATCTATTCGGAGCAGGGGGAGGGCACGACGGTCAAGATCTATCTGCCGAGAACGGAAGCGGCCGTCGCCGTAACGGACGAGGCCAATGCCGCCGATCTGCCCGATGTCGGCCACGAGGAATATCTTCTGGTGGTGGACGATGAACCGGCCGTTCGTCAGTTCGCGGTCGACGCGTTGAAGGAGCTCGGTTACCGCGTATTTGAGGCGGAGACGGCTGCCAAGGCCTTGGCTCTATTAGGTGACCATCCTGAGATTGATCTCCTGTTCACTGACATCGTCATGCCGGACACCAACGGACGGGGATTGGCGGAGCAAGCGACCGCCATGCGCCCGCAGCTCAAAATCCTTTACATGACGGGTTACACACGAGACGCCGCGGTGCATAACGGCATCATCGACAGAAGTGTCGAACTGATTGGCAAGCCTTTCACGCTCGACGAATTGGCCGCTCGGGTGAGAGAGATCCTGGACCGTGGCCCGCGCGGATTTGTAACCCATGGCGAATGACCCTTCGGAAAGCGCGCGCAACCGTCTAGCGACCTATGGATCGTTGGCGCCGGGACAGCCCAATCATCACCACCTAAGTGACCTGAAT
>FTDD01000101.1_pt1 | contig 10392 bp, 14 predicted proteins | sample 1639881 | NCBI WGS metagenome assembly FTDD01 (sample SAMEA3914869, study PRJEB12502) | metagenome | biome: forest; material: soil | place: USA | collected 2012-03-12 | depth 0.1 m | reverse complement strand
CCCCGAAAAGGCGACGGTAGGGTGGGGGACGAACATGCCGGCGAAGACCGCGGCGCAAGGAATGGCCACGCCGACCGCGACAGCCATCGCCGGCCGCCAAGCAGGGGCCTGGCCCGCGGCCTGGCGCAACAACGGAAAGGACGCGGCGACCACGACAGCGCCGATCGCCATGGCGAAAAGGCGCGAAACCAGAGGCCAGAAGCTGAAGCCGACCTCGCAAAGCGCCCAGACCAGGGTGAAGATGAAGGTGGCGGCGAAGATGGCCGCGCCCAGGGGTTTTTGCCGGGCGATAAAAACGCCGGAGGCCAGCAGGGCCAGGCCGGCGATGACGAAATAGAAGCTGCCGCCGAGCAGGACCAGCTTGCCCCCACCGATTGTGAAGAACAGGCCCGCGGCGAAGATGACTGTGCCTAAAACCGTCAGCCACAAGCGGGCTGGCCATCCGATATTTTGCGTCGTGTCCGTCATGACGCACCTCCTTCGACCGTCTGCGGTCCTTGCTATGTGGATATGCGTCGAAATGCCTCGGAACGGGGCGGCGCGTTTTCGGTTTGGTTTCGATACCAAAGTATCGTATCATTGTAAACCAATTTGATCAAGCGACTTGCCATCGACCGTCGCGGATGAGAAGGAGCAAGTATGACCAGACCAAACCCCGGCGGGCGCCCCATCGACGCCTCGGGCGCGCCCAAGCTGATGGCTGCGGCACGCGAGCTTATAAACCGGCAAGGCTATGCCGGCGTGACCATTGCGATGATCGCTGATGCGGCCGGGGTCGGCCGTCAGATGGTCTACCGGCGCTGGCGCAGCAAAGCGGAGCTTGTGCTCGATGCTTACCTAGACCATGCCCACAGGCCGGCGGCCGACGATCTCGGGACGGTCCGCGACACGCTTGAAGCGTTCCTCAATAAGGTGTTCAGGGAGCTTGAGGAGGATGGCCAGGCCGTGCGGAGTCTAATCGCTGAGGCCCAGGTGGACGACGAGTTCCGTGCGAGTCTCGACCAGCGGTTCGCTCGGCCGCGCAGTCAGATCGTGTTGGAAATCCTAAAGCAGGGTGTCTCGACGGGAGAGCTCTCCGAGGACCTTGACGTTGAATTGGTCGCCGAGCTGATTCATGGCGCCTACTGGTATCGGCTGATCGTGGGGCGTTCGCTCGATGGCGAATTCGCAAAGCGGCTGGTGGATGTCACCCTACGACAGGCATCGCAGGCCATTGCTCCCGGCTGAAGCCATGCCGGCGTGAGCCGGAATTGGGGGCGGTGGATCGGCGAGTATTTAGCAAACCCAAGGGACCGTACCGCGAAAGCCGGCGTTATCGACACGAAATAGTGGATCGCGGTTATCACGCGTATCCTTCTGTATGATCCGCTCTTTAGGTGCCTTGGCGGCGTGCCAGGTCCGATCGGTCCGCCACCCTGATCAGAATTACGAATTGCCGCCAGTACGGCCAGTGCGGTACCATCATTCGCGTCAGAACCTGCAATGAGCCTTGGCCATGGGAATGAGACTTTACGATACGGCTTGGGTAGAGCTCGAGGGCGTTCAAGTGCCAATGCAGGTCTTCAAAGATTTGAAGAAGCCCGGTATGTTCAGCGTTGGCGGGTTCCATTACGATATCGACGGTCGCGCCCTTGAGACTGAGGTCGGCACGCCAGCAATTGTTCGGTTGCTGACCCTTCAGTCAGCCAAGGAGGCTGGGCTTAGACTGGGCTCGGACGTTTAAGATATTGGGGGCAGCCTTGGGTCGGAACTTGGCTGGACGCTAGAATAGCGGGGGTAACCATGAAGGCTGGGCGTTTCTATATCCTCACGATCCTTTTTTTCATGGGCGTGTTTGTGTACGAGACCGTATTTGTCCTCCCCCATCGGCCGGCAACACCGGACCCAGCCCACAACTTCACGTTTCCCCTCGGACTCGATGAAAGTCGGTCGATGGTACGGTACATATCTCCGCTGGACAGCCTGCTGACCTTCGGTCCTTTTTTCTGTGCTTTCATCATGGTCTGGCGGGTTGGGAAATATCCTGGTCAAAGCGACGACGATTGATCGCGAAATGACTCCAACGACTGACCCGCGCGGACAGCCGCCAATATAACCTGCGATCGAAAGTGTTGACACACGCTTGCCGGAACAAATATGGAACTTGTGTTTCCGCCGGCAGGACGTCTTCAATGGCAAAGCACCTTTTCAAAGTTACGGGGTCGAATGGCCCTATCGCAATCGGTGAGGTCGAACGCGAAACCTACCCGGCGCCTGGCGACATCTTGACCATCTTCAATTTTCCGATCATCAGCCGATACGTCGTGCTGACGTTGGAGCCGCGGGCGGATGCCCTACCGATCGACTGGTTTGAACCACAACAGCTTGTCCTTGACCTGGTCGAGGAACTGGAGCGAGTGGGTGAGAGCAAGGTGGTCGCCCTTAAACCCACCCAAGGCATCCTTCGACGCCTGCAAGACGTCGTCAAGGTCGCCAAGGCCACGATAAGTTCGAAGCTGCGTCTTGAAATCTCCCGGGCCGATTTTGCCGAGCTTTGCGAAGCCAGTGGACTGTCTTCAGACGTGTCCACCTACGATGCGATCGCCTATTATGATATTCCAGTCGGTGTTGGCGGTGATGGTGAAGAATGGAACGCGTCGACCTGCTTCACCGGCCATTCCGATGAAATGCACGTCTACTACGTGACCCTCCCGGGCGGCGAACCGTTCGTCATGAACCGCCGGCTCTTGGACGTCGCCTCTGCGCTTTGGAACGGCTATATCAGCAGCGAAAAGGCATTCGACATGGCGCTGAAGGCGTGCTTCGAGCGCGGCACGGGTGATTCCGAGGCCTTACGTTTCGCGCTTCGCCAAACACTCGAGCTGATTTTGGAAGGCCTCACGCCACTCTATGACGGTGCCCAGGAGCTGACGCGACTATCTGTGTGCTCCCAGGTCAAGGCCTTGGAGCGCGCTTGGCAGGCATCTCAAGCCAGCGAGGTCGTCATGGCGAATGTTCATGTCGGCGACGGGACTGATTTTGGGCGCCGTATCGATTTCGATTTCACGCGTCTATGCGTCCAGCCTGGCGAGTAAAAGGCGTGAGGCTTCGCACCGCAATCTATTCAAACCTGTTCGGACGATGGGGCGCCGGTCGAAACCGCCATGCGCTTCTTCCAGCGGCCTATCACTTCTATGGAGGCGACGTCCGTTGCTGGGCGAGGCAAGGGCGGTAAGGCACTTGTGTTAGGTGGGCCGGTGCAGGGCTCGGAAATGCAAGCACATTTTATGCTAGCAAAAAATGCGCTTACTGACGCTGCTGGCTAAAAATGCTTTTTGCCAAAGCCAGGGTGTCTTCGTCCAATGGCATGCGTTTATATCGCTTGTCCGCATATATACCCTTTGCAAAAGCAACGAGGGCGGCTTCGATGATGCTCGCTACCGAAAAGTCGTCTTGTGCTATCGCCTTGATGAGGTCGTCGTGTTCCTGTCGAATGCGCACTGACATCTGGACGGTCCGGTCGCCCTTGGGGCGGCCCTTCCTTGCATCCAACTCGGGCAGGGGGGCTGGGGCAGGCTTAGCGCGCGCTGCCTTGCGAACCTTGACGATAGGCGGCTGGGACACGCGATCTCCGATCGCCGGCGCAGGCGCGGGTTGTTCCGATGGCGCCACATAGCCAACCGATGCTGCCGCCTCTTGCGTCTTGCGCTTGAATGCCTCGCGATCATCGATGGCCGGCTCTGACGCGGTTTGTTCGTCGTCAAACCAGTTTTGCGCGTTGCCAAAGCTGTAGCGTTGTTTGTTCAGCGCGTTCATCAAGCAGCCTCCCCTTGCACAAGCGCTTTGTCGTCGGCCACGACACGTGCCGCTTCGCCCTCGATCATCTCGGCTTCATTCGCGGTTTGATCTCGATTGGCGATGGCAGCCGCCTGCAAGGCTAATTGTACGGCGGCCTCAGCCTGAGGCGTTGCACGCCCCGCGCGGTCGGGCCGAAGCCCAACCAACTCGGCGACATTGTCCGCAAAAAGATAGGCTTCATCGGTCGCGGATTTGAGCGCCTTCTCGGAAATGTCGCTCATTCCATAGATCGTTCCCCCCTCCATCAGGACACGGCGATAGATTTCCCGGTCGACCAAATGGGCCGCCATCGGGATGTTCGCCTGCTCGAACGTCGCTTTGACGTCATAGAAGGTTCGTGTGCGGATCGCGCCATTCAAGCCGTTGATCACGATGCAGTAGCGCTTTTCCAGGCCCGTCGAACGCTCAATGGCGCGGATAGCCTTGATGGTTTTCGACGCTTCAACGCCGTCCGGCTCAGATGGCCTTACCGGTATGACCGTGAGTATGGCCGACGATATGGCCACGTTTCCCAGGGCAGACGCACGTCCCTCAACGTCAACCAAAATAAGCTGGTGGCCGGTAGCGCGGGCGTCATCGATCGTGTCCATCAACTCGTCTTCGTTGCGAGCCCGGTATGGCGTAAGGTTGTCTGGTCGTCCCGGTTTTTGGGCCCAGCGCCACACGGTTTCATTGGGGTCGGTGTCAATCACCGCCACCTTGCCACCTTCGTGGGCGAAGACTGAGGCCAGTATGATCAAGGCCGTGCTCTTGCCAGAGCCGCCTTTCGAGGTCGCGAAGCTAATAACGGGAGCCTTGGCCATAACGGAACTCGCATTGAATTGGCGGTTGATGCGAATCTGCCCATATAAGGTTAATGCGGCGTTAACCAGTATATGAAGTTTTCGCTTCTGATACTGGTTTTTTGTTCAGACGTAAGTTTGCGAATAAAAACCCCGCTTGCGAATTTCTAGCATGTTTGCGACGCGCAAATACCCCTTTAATGCGGGCGGGTATGAAACTCACAGCGCCAGCGAACGCATGCTTTGCATTAAGTGCGTGTCGGAAATGTTTTCGCCGTTTCCGACCTTGTGCGCATTAAGCGCATTTTCCGCTAGCGTTTAATCGAACGGCTGTTTTGCGGAAAGGGCCCGTCAAGTTTGTGCATCAACGGTTTTGTGTCCCGCCCACGCCTGCGATTGTGCCGCCTTCCTCTTTGAGGGGCGTTCGGCACCCTAGGGGTGTTGCAACGTGTGCGGCCTTAAATTGTGCGACAGTGTCAGCCACGCAAAGCAGAAATAGATAGCCATATAACGGCTTCGTGTTTGCCAACACTTGCCCTCTGATTGCATTTTCGGCTGTAGATCGTAGATTGCCCATGTTGTCGGAGCAATCGTCCCCCCTCGATACCCGGCAATTGAGATGGGCGTCCATGCCCCCTAGGACGCCCATTACTCCCCTTGCGGGTCAACGCACCCGGATGACAGCATGGGCACTCTCGGCCCGGCGGCCAGCCTTGATGGCAATGTCGCCCTGGTCGCCACGGAATTCCTACACGAGGAAACCGTGGTATTCTTTGCGGTGCGCTGTAGACTGCACCGCATTGGTTCCTCGAATGCGTCATCGGCAAAGAGGGTGAAAGTGCTGAGACCGAAAACCGCCGCCCTCAACGACCAACGGTGCCACTTTCAGCAGCATAAGAAGGTCGGAGCCGCCCTCTCGAAGCGGCTCCGCGTCACCGTTCAGTTGCGCTGGTAGGCGACGTGCCCGAAGGCGTTTGGCAGGTTAGCGTGCTTCGTTAAGGGCGCAATATGGACGTGAACTTGTCCACTTGAAATTGAGCGCGGTGACGAATTTGGATAGGCCGAATGCCTTGGTTCGAGTCATCATCAAACGGGTGAGGACGAGTCGTTCGCCGCGATCCTCAAGCCGTGCCGCCAAACGTGCAGCGACTGAGACACGACGGGGAAGCCGGGCTATGCAGTATCGAGATAACCAAACGTCGACGGGCAACGACGACGTCCGCCGAGCCCCGCAAAAGGACTGGGGTGGGGGGGCGGACAGGCCTGCGGCCGGGGGATCTGGGATCCATACCCCGCTGAAAAGTCGCACCTTCGCTCAATGGGTCGGATTTGCGGTATCTGCAACATTAGGGGTGGTCGTTATCCTCGGCTTTATCGTTCTGTGTGCTGCGGAAATCTCAAAAGTGATGCCGTAGTTGGACCGTCGCAGGCTATTTGTGTTTCGAAGACATCCGCCAAGCCAAATTTGCCTGCATATTGCATCCTTATGGCCGCAAATGGCCACGATCCCTCATTTCCAGGGAGGCGTTGCAGGTGGACCATGTCCGGATCGATTGGAAACGCATCGAGCGGCCCGATGCCCAGGTCGACCAGGTTTTATTGCGCTTCTTGATCCTCCGTATCGCCGCGACAGACACAGGGGCTCTGAAAACACTCTATTATCGCACGGGGGGCAAATTGCTGGCCTTGCTGCGCCTGTTGCTTGATGATCGAGATTCTGCGGACGACGCGATCGTCGACGTTTTCGTTCGTATCTGGAATGAGGCGCACCGTTTCGACGAGGAAGCCGTCTGTCCGTCCCAATGGCTATTCGTGATCGTCAGACGGGTGGCCGATAGCCGCTCGGCCCGCTGGCCGGACGTCCTTGGCCGAACGTTCATTGGCCCCCTTCGAAACGCGAGAGGCCAAACGCCGTTTGATCCACCTCCAAGTTGACGTCCAAAGTGCGGTGTCGATGGTCGGTTTCATGGCTCATACTTGGCCGTCAGCGCCCCGTGCATCGCCGGCCGAGCGGCAATCGAGCCGACCTGGGGGACCAGACAACAAAAGCCGCACCTGGCGCGCTTAGCAGGGAAATTGTCCCGGGATTTCAAATATCGGCAGCTCTTTCGGCTGTCCCGTGCCTCGTCTGTTACAAGAATCGACGAATTTGTGAAACCCCATGGGGTTGAATTTGCTGCAGCGCAGCATTATTGTTTCGGTGTTCGGCGTTTCTTACGCCGAAGCCCTTCCTGGGCGTTTCCTCCCTGTAAACTTGGCCGGGCCGTGCGAGGTCCGGCCGTTTTTTTAGCCAAATTGTGACTTGTGCTGGTTCTCCAAAGTCAGTTCAGCCTGCCTGCGAATAGGATTGGACCGTGATCGCGATCTGACATTTACGTCCTTTCATGGCAATCAGACTGTATGAAAGTGCTTGGGTGCGAGTTGTCGGCGATGAATAGCCTACGCAGGTCAGCCGAGACCCCCAAAAACCCGGCCGCGTTTAATATTGGCGATTTTCAATATGACATCGATGGTCGACCGCTTCGCGGAAACGACGCCGCGCCGGCGATCACATCCGTCCTTAGCGTCCAAGCCGTGCGCGAGGCGGGGGTGGCCACGAGCTACAACCGAGACGTACGCTAGTCCGGTGACTCGCCCGCTGAAACCTAAGTCGTAAGCTCGTGCCCCAGCCACCGGCAGGGTGTCACGAAATTGGCCATCTCTAGAACGCGAAAAGGGCGCGATGATATTCACCGCGCCCTCGCGTCGTCGCAGACGCAAGCTTAAAACTTGCGGACGTAGGCGACCTGATAGATTTCGCCCTTGCCCTTATTGCCGAAGTCGTAGTGCGTGACATCGCCGCGCACGCCGTTCAGGCCAGCGTTCGGGAAATAGCGCAGGCCCAAACCAACGGCGGGGCCATTGGCCGAAGCGGTTGCAGAATAACCCTGATAGCTCCCCTTAACCTGAGCTTGCAGGTCGCCACCGCGGACAATGAAGTCGGTCGAAGCGTTCAGCGGAAAGATGCCGACGGCATAGGCGCCAACAGCGTAGTCGATCTTGGTGCTGACACCGTAGATCTTCTTGTTCGTCACACCGATGTCGCCGTCGAGTTCGACGGCAAAGTTTTGAGTGAAGTTATGGCCAATGCCCAGATTCACCGCACCATAGGTGTTGCCGCTGAAGTCCGTAGCCGAGCCGCCGACTTGGAAATAGGATTGAGCCGGGCTCGCCGCTTGCGCGTTAACCGCGAAAACCGTCAGGGCCGTGGCAGACGCCAGGCCAATAATTATGTTCTTTAACATGTTATGTCTCTTATGTTTTTTATCGGGCGGCGTACATATTCGTGAGCAGGTTGCTTTTCAAGCCCGCAAGGGAGCGCAACTGTGGATATATTTGTGCGTTGCAACAATGTCCCCATTTGTTGCAGTTCATACGAGTGGCTTGTCCTCGCTGTGAACCATTGTCACTGCCCCTCGGGCGGGTGGGCGAGCGACTCGGATATTTCATCCGTCGTCGCCATAGGCTTCTGACGGGCGGACTTAATCGACTCATGACGCGGCGATGGTCAGGCTGGCTTTCTCAAGGTTATGGCCACCCAAGGTCCTTCGCCCTGTTCATAGCCGCCGCCGACGTAGTCGGTGATGGCCAGAATTTCCCAATTTCCCGCGCGGCCGTAGGCCTCGACCAAGTGACTGCGGGATGGATAGTTGAAATACCGCCCCTCACTGTCGCGGCCTTCCGCGTCACCAGACTTGTAGCTCGCGAAGTGAAAACCACCTGGTCGCAGAGCCCGGAAGACAAGGCTGAGAACACTCGTGAGCTGCTCGCGCGGGACATGGAGTAAGCTCGCATTGGCCCAGACGGCGTCGTAGACATCCATGGCCTTCAGTTCGTCAAAGCGCATGACGCGGACCGGGCGACCAAGGCGGGCGGCGGCTTGTCTTGCAACAGCGGGGCTGCCATCGGTCGGATCGACCTGAAACCCGGCCGCGAACATCGCTTCAGCGTCCCTCCCACCACCACACCCCAGCTCCAGGACGTGTGCATTCAGAGCAAGGAGGCCCAAGAGGTCGGGCAGATGGCGGCTGGTCCCCCCGACGCCGGTCGCCGCATAAACGGGCGCTACAGATGCGTAAAATGCCATTGTTGCATCATCTGCAGCCTTGTTTTGCATGCCTGGCATGGCTCCGTTCAGTGTAAGCGATGATCTGGACTGTTGATTTGAGTTCCCGCAGTCTGCAAGGGCAGACCTCGGTGGGACGTCGCATTTTCCGATGGAGGTCTCGCGCCGATTTCCATGGCACGATCATCCATCTCGTCAATCGTCGCCCATGAAATCGGAGGCGCCGGAGCTTCGCGGCATCTGAAAGCTGAAGCTGGCAACAGCGGCCAAGGCAAGGAACTGCCGCGCCGGAATAGCTATTCAAGTAGATCGAGGATGTTATCTTTGACGATCCGGCGTGATGGCGTGAAGAAAACGATGGTCGTCACCGACGCTACGGAGACCTTACCTGTTGCAAGGTGCACTATCTTCGACTCGATAAAGTAGTTTCGCCTGTCTCGTCGCACCGCGACAATGTCGACGCGATATTCGTCTTTTAGGGTCAGGAATTTTTGGTAGTCGATTTCGACGCGCATCACGACGGGAACGGCTTCAGCCAGATCAATGCCTACCGACCTCAGCCACTCATGCCGGCCGACCTGAAGGTATTCGAGATAGCGGGCATTCGAAACGCCCTGGGCGTAATCGACCTCGTGGTCGCGCACCTTGTCGAAGTGGGAATAGATTGGATCGGTCATTTCGCTGATACTGGGGTGGAAGTCGGCATTTCTTTATCGACTGGCGTCTGCGCGTCCGACGAAGCGTCAGGACGCCCGAGCCGAAAATCGCGTGCCGGTTTCGGCCTTACCGCTTTCATCGATTACGATGTCCAAACCAAACCTTCATCGCCTAGGCCTTACCTCGGCGCCCAGTTCCGTATTGAGGGCCATGGCGAGGCGCTCACCGGCGAGCTCGATTTGACTGGCCGCGACCTTCTTTGCCGCGTTTCGGTAGTCCTTTGTCAGAGCGTAATTGTCCGTGCCGATGCCCACAGGTGGGGCGTAAACATAGGTTTGCGCCAGGTTTTCGCTTTCGTCGGCCCACCGGGTTGGGTCGGCAATGGCTACCCTGCTGGGGTCAGCTGGCTTTAAGCGCCCAATATAGCTATCGACGGATGACAACTTGTTGGTCTTGCCGCTGAGATCGTCCCAGAACGCGTGAAGGTTGTCGCGATCGCTGCACGTGGTGCGCTCATCCGAACAGGCGTGTAGCGCATTGCCGCCCGTATCGCCATTTGGAAAGGCAGCCGTGAAGCGGCTGGTCGCGTGAAGTGGCTGATGAAGGTCCCCGGTCAGATGTTCCAACCAAACTAGGGCATAGGATTTGGCGTCGTCGGATGTCGAACTGGAGCTGAGGTTAGTCTCGGCCTTTTCGATCTGGCTTACCGCGTTCACACCGAATGGCGGCTCGGTTGGTGTGCCGTCGGGCGAAAACGGAAGATCAACAAAGTGCCAGCCTTTGTGCTGCAGCCTATCCGAATAGTCGGTCAGATCGCCGGCGTGTGGATCCGAAGGGGTATAGCCGTCGTTATGGTAGCCTTTCGTATGTTTGATTTCGTCAGGCCATGTCGCAGCACGCAGGAAGGCGGTACGATCCTCGTCGCCGGGAACGGCGTCGGCAATCCACTTGGCGTAGTCTGGATTGAGCTTCAACAGGGCTGCGACGCGTGTCTGCGCCGTCGGTGTCATG
>FTDD01000065.1_pt1 | contig 10520 bp, 5 predicted proteins | sample 1639881 | NCBI WGS metagenome assembly FTDD01 (sample SAMEA3914869, study PRJEB12502) | metagenome | biome: forest; material: soil | place: USA | collected 2012-03-12 | depth 0.1 m | reverse complement strand
GGGCACCACACCACTGAAGGGCTCTCTTTGTGGCACTGCGGGCAACCGATTCATCGCTACAATCCGACGCTTGGTCGACCAGATGGGCGATACGTTCCAATCTTACCGAACTCGGGAAGGCATCCTCGTCGCTATCTCTGAGTAGCTCGTCGAATGTCCAGCCGGCCCCCGGCTCGCCTTGCCCCATGGTTTCCCCTCGATTTTTATAAAGATACAGCGCAGCGGCCTTGTATCCACTCTAAAATTACCACCTTGGCTTGTTGCCCGCCATCGGAATAACTACCATTCAAAACCATCGGTGTGGTGGGCAGAGGGGCGTCGCCCCAACGCGCCAACGGTCGAGCAAGGGAGGGCGCCAACAGATGTCGAAACCGGTCTCTCGCAAGAGGAAGTCCGTCGCCACGGTGCGGTCTACCGCAGGGCCCGGCTATGACTTCGAGGATCAGGTCGCGGCATGGTTCCTGACAACCATTTTGGCCGGCAGACCCGTTCTCGGCAGTGGCGCGCGAGCAGAAAAGCTACAATCGCAGGCCAGCGCCCAGGGGTGGGTGATCGACGACTTAGTCATTAGCGGAGTCACGCCGGCCGGAGGCACAGCCCATCTTGCCGTATCGTGCAAAAGCAACGTTCAGGTCACGGCGTCGGGCTTACCCGCGGACTTCGTCCAAGCTGCCTGGCGCCAGATGCGCGGCGGCGAGGGCCTGCAGACGCTGGCCGATACAGACAACCTCGCGCTTGTGACCCGTGGGACAAATCCCACCTTCAGCGCCGTCTGGTCGGATCTGAAGAACTGGACCGCCAGTCCCGATCTGGCAATCGCCATTGCCCGCATCAAGGCCTCCGCAAAACATAGCAAAAATTTCAATAGCCTTAGAAGGTCTTCTGAGGGAGCCACTGAATCGGATGTGGATACGATCGCGCTCATCCGGAAAATCAATTTGGTGCCTACCGACTTCCAAATCGCCTTGTCCCAGGATACCGAAACGTCGATCGAACGCTGCCGCACCCTGCTGAGGCATGGAAACGCGCAAACGGCGACGGAGCTTTGGCATCGCCTGATCGGCATTTGCAGGGACGCGCGCCTGTCTCACGGCACGACCACCATTCAAGGCCTTTGGGCGACCTTGCGCACAGAGTTTCAACTTAACCACGCGCCGGATTTCGCGGCGCCCTTGGCGGTCATCGGTGACATGTCGCGAGCGTACCTGTCGCGCATTGAAACCTCGCTCCCTTCGGGCTTTGAGGTTAAGCGCGATAGTCAACAAGACAGCGTCGTCGGCCGGCTCATGGCAGGTTCGATTTGCCTCGTTCAAGGGGATTCTGGCGTTGGCAAATCCGCCCTGCTAAAATTGACTTTGGCTGAACGGTTCGCCGACGCAAATCAGGTTTGGTTGGGGGCCGAACAGGTGGCCGCGCTCCTCGGCGGCCACGCGGGCCTCGCTGGCTACGATCCTGCGGAGGTGTTCGCTGGATCAGGCTGGGCCGAAAACATTCTCGTGCTTGATGCCGTGGAGAAAATGCCCGCTGAGCTGATCCCACAGGTTCGAGAGTTCCTACAGAGGATCACCGGCGCGGGCGATCAGACGGACGGCCATTCTTGGCGACTTGTGGTCACGAGCCAGGCAGAAGGTGCAGTCGAGCGTTTTTGGTCACTGACCGGGAAGCAGGCGGACAATTCTGTTGAAGTCGGCGAGCTCGAACCGCTCCAACTGCAGGCGGCCCTATCGAGTGCCAATGGCCTCTCCTGGCTTCTCGCGCACACTGAGACGCTGAAAATCCTGGGAAACCTGAGGATTCTGGGTTGGGTGATCCAGGCCGGCGCCGCTGTCGGCTCAACAAACGACGCGCCAATGTCCCACGTCGCCGTGGCGGATCGGATCTGGAAATTTTGGACGGGTGGCGGGCTCGGTGGCCAGGGATTGCTGATGCGCCTGGGCGAGAGGGAAGCGTCCTTTGAGAGAAGCTTCCCGATAAGCGAGCTGTCCGCGGCGGACTTACAGGCTTTTGAGGCGAAAGGGAACTTGCCGCTGCGCCAAAACAACCAGAACAGGATTGAGTTTGACCACGACCTTGCCGCCGATTGGGCACGCTTTCAAAGACTGAAGGAACTGACGGCCGATTTTCCCACCTGGATGGCTTTGGCGTCAAACCCCGTGTGGAACGGTGCGTTGCGCCTTTTTGGCCAATACCTGTTACGCCAGGCCGGAAACGCCTCAACCTTGTGGGACGATGCCTTCCTCTATGCGGAAAGCCAGGATTTCAGGCTGGCCGCGGATATCCTCCTCGACGCGCTGTTTCTTGACCCGCAAGCTGACCGGTTTCTACAGGAACGGGCTTCGTTTCTCTTGGGTGGAAACGGGGATCGATTCAGGAAACTCCTTCTGAGGTTTCTGCACATCGGTACAATCCCAGCAAAGGGGTTCGATCTTCTCAACATAAAGCCGGATCTCCTCCTTCATATTGAAGCGCGCTATCGCGTGCCGATATGGGGGCGCTGGGCGCCAATAGCGCGGTTCATGGCGAACCACGCCACTGATATCGTCTCAACTATGTCGCCAGTTGTTGCGAAGGTCTGCGAAACTTGGCTCGCCCATACGCCCGCTGTGCTGGCCGGCGGCACCCCAATGGCCTTCCGAAAAGTCTTCGCTCAGATCGCCCTGGCGACGGCCAGGGCTCTGCAGGTCGAGATGGCCAAGCACAACGTGTTCATCGGCGACGGGGAGATACCCATCTACACGGCGGCCCTGGCAGCCTCTCCGGACCTTCCGTCTGAGGTCTCACAATGGGCATTGGAGATGGTGAAGCGGCGGGCGGTCGAACCGGTCACGGCTGAAAAGATCGAAGCTAATCGGCTCCAGGAACGCGCGGAGCGCGCCGCGCGGTTGCGGCAAGATCAAGCGTTTCGGTCTGAGGAAAAGAAACGACTGCCCCGCAGCCGCAGTGAGCCATTCTACATCGGCGGACCTGTCGAACTGCCTCCCTGGCCACTTGGCGCGACAGGACGGATCGAGCACGGCTTTCGCCGCGCATGCCTCGAGAATGCGCCCCTGGGCCCGATGATGCGAGCGGATCCCGCTACCGCGGCTGAAATGCTGCTTGCCCTAATTATCGACGACAAGCCGACAGAGGATAGGGGCGGGCCCGTATTCGACGAAGCATATGGACAAGCCTACGACAACGACGCTTACCCCACCGCATTTTGGAAGAGCCCGTTCTACGGGTTTTTATTGATCGACCCGGCGTCCGCTTTCGACGCAGTCTTGCAACTCATCGAGTTTTGCACCGATCGTTGGGAGGACGCGTATCGCAGAGACCACGGCGAGCCCATCCCATGCGTGCAGATCGAGTTGTTCAAAGAGGGGAAGCTTTTCCGTGGGAGTTATCGTGTTTTCGATTGGGCGCAGTCAAACTCGACCGGGGCGGGGCAAGTTCACTCGGCTGCCGCGGCCCTCGAAAAATGGCTTTGCGGGCTCGCGGATCAAAATGCTGATGTTCAGCGGTGGCTTGGGAAGCTGCTGGCGGAGAGCAGATCGGTCGCGATTCTTGGAGTCGCGATCAACCTCGGCAAATACAAACCCGATTTGTTCAAGGGCGTCCTACGACCCTTGCTCGCGGTCGCCGAACTCTACGTCTGGGACGAAGGTCGGGTCGCCAATTCTGGGATGGCTTTCGATCAATTCGCGTGGGTTCGTGCGGGCGATACGGTTTTTGAAATGGCGAAGAATTGGACCTTCGCACCCTACCGGCAAAACGACCTCTTGGGCATCGCCCGTGCGCTGATGTTCACAGATGAGGGTTTGGCGAAATTCCTGATAGATTCCACTCTAAACTGGCCTGTCCCACCCGATCAAAAAGCGGCTCTGGAACAACAGGTGCTCGCGGCGAAGCTCGATGTCACGAATTATCGAATCCCTGAGAGTGTTAGCGAGTTCGACTACGACGACTACATTGCCTATCCAGAGACCCTTCTTGCCGAAATAGCCGCCTTCCGCGGCGAGCGCATCGGGGCCACAAACGCTCACTTGCTCCCATACGGGCTTAAGGAAGTGATGGATGCCGGCAATACCTTCAACGCCGAGCAGGCCGAAGCCTTTTTCTCGTTGATGAAGACCCTGCCACATGAACCGAGCTTGGACCAACAGGTGACGCGACGTGCGGCCGTCGCCTTGGCTTCGGCGCTCGTGGTTTGCGGTAAGCAATGGTTGGCGCAGGCGCCTGCTGCGACTGCGGAGGTAAACCAGATACTCCTTGACGCCTTGGCAACGGTCCCTGACACGATGGAGGGGGTGCGGGCCTTTAATGGTGACGACAGGTTGCGTTTCGTAGCGGCTGCGGTTTTCAGCCTGTGGCTCTACGAAAGCGAAGGCGGCTCGGGGACCTGGGACTACGCGGTCATCTCGATCCTAACCAGCGGGAACACCTTTGCTATAAAAGAGCTGATGGCGAGGGCGTTCGATGCGCGCAGCGTCTTGGGGAGCCGATGGTGGCGGCTTCTCCAGGTAGGTACCTTTTGGTCGGCTTTATCGGTCTTGGGGCCGGGCTACCAAGACCCGGCGACGGTTGGGGTGCGATGGGAACGCTGGCTCGCCTGGCTGCGGCGGCGACCGCTTGGGGCTGTGGGTGCCGGCCCATCGGATATCAACCTATCCGGAATCGCCGGCCGTCTAGCTCGAATTGCGCGGCGCCGGTGGCGCCGGCGGTACGAGGCTGACAACGATAACTTCGAACGCGCACCTGATCAGCGGCGGCCGCCCAGCTTGCATTCTGGGGTTTTAAAAGAATTATTTGCTTGGCTCCTAGATGACCAGTCACCTTTGGCGGCTTCCGAACGAACGATCACCCATGACCTCATCTTAGGTTTTTGGAATTACTGCGCAAATTGGTCGGCGCGGCGGTCTCAAGACCGGGACGATGAAGAAGGATCCTGGGATCAATTGGGGTATGACCTTGTAAGGCGTATGGCCGGGCTCTCCGCGAGTTGCGCTTCAGCGGAAGCCTCCCTTTTTTGGAAGCCGGTGCTCGGCCGTGGTCCGTTTGCGCATTACACCATAGGGCATTTCCTCCCTTCGTTCTTTATGGCGCGAAAAGACGACCAAGGGGCGCCAGACTTTTTCAAGACTTGGGGCGAGATGATCGTGTTCATGCTCGACCCCGCGTGGAATCAGGGAGGGATCTGGTTTTACGCGCAAAGACTAATTCGCAGTGTGATGGGCTTTGGATACGAAAGCTTTCTCGCCCGCATTCCAAATTACCAGGGGGAAGTGCATAGCCTGTCCGACCTCTATAAGCGGTGGAGTGACGCATATCTTCGTAGTCGTGAGGACAATGTCGAAAGTTTTGCCAATTTCCTCTACAGCGAGGCCGGCGATTTTCTGCGGCACGAGGGTGTAATTTGGCTGGCCAATGCCTTCGACGGCGATCTAAGGCTTGGTCGTCTACACCGGAACGGCGCGGGAGAAGCTCTAGTCGCGCTGATCGATAAGCTTGTGTCGGAAGACCCCGCGGCTATTGCAAAAAGTGATACGTTGCGTTCAGCGGTTATCGCGATAACGGCAGCGCTCGTCAGTGCGAATGTCGCTGCGGCGCTGGCCCTTCAAGATCGCGTTTCGCGGTTAGGATCCTCTCGATGAAGCACCAGCGTACGGGGGGCGACGGTGGCTGGAACTCGAAGAGCGGGGCCGGCCGTCTGCCGTTTCCACTCAGCGAAGACGGGCCCATATCGACTGGTACCGCGAGGACATTCGACTCCCCGATCGCCAGCGCGACACGGATAAAATCGCCACCATGCCGCAGACGAATAATGACGACGTGAGACCGGGTTGGTATTCTGAAGTCATGATGAAGAACCCCAACGACAAAATTTTGCGTGCAGCCAAATCTAAAGCGCAGCCGGTTCGGCCGGAAGCCGAGCTCGAAAGCCGTCTTTCGACTGCGCTCGGTGTGGCGTTCAAGAACATTCCACGCGAGCAGCTCGTCGAGCAACGCCGATTCACTGTCCGCCTGGGGCATGAGACGGAGGATTTCGACAGCACGGCTCAGTGGGAGAAATCGGGGCGCGCAGACATTCTCATATTCCACGACGACAAGCCGCTGGCAGTAATTGAACTGAAGCGGCAAGATCTTGCCCTCACCAACGCCGATAGAGAGCAGGCGCAGAGCTACGCCAATCAATTGACGCCGCGCCCGCCGTTAGTGGTGGTCACGAACGGCACCGATACCCGCGTCTGGAACGCCAACACCGGAGAGCCGTGGCTTGGCGTCGACGACGCCCAGGCCGAGGTCCAGAAACTCTTGGCGAATGCCTCAAAGCTGGCGGCGAGCGAGATGCGTTGGGCGATCGAGGCCCTGATGGGTCGTGAGACTGGGGTGTGGACCCGGGCTGTGCGCGGCTGCACGAGCCGCCTGATCGAAGAACTTACCGACCTGCCCGGGCAAAGCGGCCGCCCCTTCGCCCGCGAATTGCTGTTTCCTAGGTTGGCGTCCTTCTGGGCGACGCGATCTCTGAAGGAAGGCCCTGCTTTCACGATTGTAGAGGCGCCGCCGGTCGCCGGCAAATCGTCCCTCATCCGCGAGATCGCCGAGCGCACGAAAGACAGTGAAGAGTTGGCGATCCTTATGCTTCGCGGCTCCGGGCCAGGACTGTTTCGGTCGATCGCCAATATGTTCGCGGCCGAGCTCGACTGGACTCTCACAGCCGACGACGCGCGCAACTGGCTGCGCCGCATGTCCAAGGACGACGCCGGCCCGACTTTGGTCGTTGCGGTCGACGACGTGGCTCCAGGTTCGCCCATGGCGGCCGACCTGGAGGAGCTCATGTCGCTGCAGCCGGGACCGCGGCTGAAGATCCTCATCACCACAGATCGGGCCGCGGGACTGACCAAGGGGCCCAATGGCCGGACGCCTAGCGCGGTCGGCTCGCACGCGGCCGAGATCGCGTTGGGCGCGATGGGACTAGAGGAGTTTCAAGCAGCCGCTCAGAGCCTTGAGCAGGTGAAGATCGCCTTCTCGGACGGCGCGGAACACGCCGAAGACTACCGAGCGCCATGGGTGTTGCGCGCGATCTACGACAGCATCGCCACCGATCCGCGCTACGCCGACCCGACCAAAGGGCCACTGCTGCCGCCCGCGCTCGGGCTGGAATGGATCGATACGGCGCGAGTGGCCTACGCCCAAGAGACTGGCCTTCTGCGTGGCTATCGCGTCCTGGCCCGCGACGCCATCGCCGACGTCACCGCCACGTCCGATGATCTCGCCCTGCGTGGTTCCCACAGCTTCATTATCCGCCGCGATGCGCTTTCGCCTGAGGGGCGGGACGAACTGGCGGGTCTTGTTAACGCCGGCTGGGCACGAACCCTCCGCCTCGGACTGTGCGACGTTGTGATCCCGACGGCGCCCGCAGTGTTCATGGCTGAGCTTGCGGACGTTGCGGCGGAGATCTTAGGCGATATGGCGAAGACCGACGCCCATGCGGCGGGCGTCTGGCTCGCCCAACGCCTCGACGCGGTCTACCTGGGCGACCTCGTGGGCGCCGAGGCGATCCGCCGGTACGGGCTTTCGCGCGGCGGTTTCAGCGTAGATATCATCTGGGGATTGCTGTCAATCAAACCGGAAGTCTCCGTCATGACGGACGGGCTGGTTGCTTTCGAGGCTCGCGACGGCCGGCTGATCCATATCAAGCTTGAGGGTGGCAAGGCGTGGCTCTCCGATCGGCACGGTAATGCTCGCGGCGAACCGGTCGAAGTTGAGGAAAAGCCCGGGCGCACCTACGGATCGACCACGGGATGGATGATCCTCGCGCAGTTCGCCCGACTGCGGACGGCCGACGCACTCGACAACCAAGCGAGGCTGGAGCCAACGATCCTTTTGGAAATCGGCCAGTGCCCCTTTCCCTTGGTGCGCGCCAACCGGGAAGTGTTGGGGATGATGGAACACGATCTCGGCGACCTTGGCCAAGTGCTCTGCCAGGAAGTGGGTGCGATCGAGCCGATCGCGCAGGCCATGGCTGATCTGCTGTCGCGCCCTTGGGAGGGGGCGGACGCCTTCGTCGATGAGGTGATCGACAGCGGCTCGCTTCCCCTCATTCACCGGCTGATGATTGCACTGCGCCTGGTCCGCGAACGGAATATCCCGGACATCTCCGATTGGTCGCACATCCTTCTAACGGAGAGAGTCCGCCCAGCCATCTCGGCCGCGGTCACCGCGGGTTTGGAAGCTCGATAGTCGCGCCGCTCGCAAAAGGTTAATTGCTGACGAATTCGGACGGTGTGGGGAGGGGGCTCGCGTATCCGCGCCGAGCCTTTTGTTGTGCGATTTTCGCAGCCGTTTCCGTCGCCGCGCCTTCGGTCGAAAACCAATATTGTTTGGATTGGCCATTGCTGCCGATCCGGCCCCAGTGCCGTGTGAGAGACACGTCGCCGAACAGGCCAGGTTGGACGTCCAACTCATAAAATCGCGCCATATTACGCGCTTGGTCGATTTTCCGCAGAACCGTCGCCGTCATCGTTGAATCTCAAATGAATCCAATGTTGTAGCGTACTATGCTTCGCGCATTTCCCATAACGCTTTTCGTCCGCGATTTTTCGCGCATAATCTTTATTATGGGAAGTGTGCTGTAGAAAACCGAGGAGGATCAATGACTTAACTTCCACGGGAAGCTGCTCGAGAGATGACGGTCGGCCCGTCAGCGTCGGCTTTCAGAGGCTGATGTTAAACCGCCTCAGGCGGCTTTGGTCAAGAGCCAAGGTCGTGAGCGCTGGGGTCAAATGTGCGGAGTAATCTGTGCAGGTAAGTGTCAGAAAGACGAGCGAAAGCAAACCCTTCGATGACGCGTCGTTACTATAAATGTTGTCAAAACCAGAGTCGTTCTCATTCTCTGGGACAAGTTTACCGGATATCTGATTACTGGGTAAGCGGCAACCGGCGTATAGGGGGCGTGAGTCTGGCACAGGCTCTTGAACGGAACTACAGGAACCAGTCGTGCCAATGCCAAGGGAGACGCCAAAGTGGTCACCACCATAAGGCTAGAGTACCGACGTGGCGCACTGGGACGGACCAGATCGTAGTAGTGTTGAAAGCGCTGTAATGGCGCTGGAGCGAAGGGTTTGGATCAGGTGTTGGATTTGCTGGGCAACTGGCAGCAGGAAGACCCAATGAAGTCAACAAGAACAAAGGCTTATGACATCGACAAGATGTCGGTGTACAATGCCTTCAAGGCTGTCAAGGCTAATGCAGGCGCTGCCGGCGTGGATGGACAGACGCTCGAACAATTCGGCGCCGATCTGAAGAGTAACCTTTATCGGATCTGGAACCGAATGAGTTCGGGCACCTACTTTCCTCCACCCGTGCGTGCCGTCCCCATTCCCAAAAAGACTGGCGGAGAACGCATCCTTGGCGTGCCCACGGTGGCTGATCGTGTGGCGCAGATGGTTGTCAAAACGATTGTGGAACGAGCCGTTGAGCCCGTATTCCTGGCAGACTCCTATGGCTACCGGCCGAATAAATCGGCCCTGGATGCCGTCGGTGTGACGCGCGAGCGTTGCTGGAGATATGACTGGGTTCTGGAGTTCGATATCCGGGGTCTTTTCGACAACATCGACCACACGCTGCTCATGCGGGCCGTCCGTAAACACGTAACGTGCAAATGGGCTATGCTTTACATCGAGCGTTGGCTGAAAGCGCCTATGCAGCTTGAGGATGGAACGATCGTCCAACGGACGCGCGGCACGCCTCAGGGCGGTGTTATCAGTCCGGTGTTGGCAAACCTATTCCTGCACTACGCGTTCGATATATGGATGGCGCGTCTGTACCCTCACCTCAAATGGTGTCGGTATGCGGACGATGGCCTGATCCACTGCCAGACCGAGACCGAAGCGCTTGCCATCAAGGCGGCGCTGCAAGCACGGCTGGCGGAATGTCACCTCGAAATGCATCCCGACAAGACCAAGATCGTCTATTGCAAAGACGCCAAGCGCAGAGGGCATTATCCGACCACGAAGTTTGACTTCCTCGGCTACTGCTTCCGGCCCTGCCCCGTCCGCAACTCCAAAACCCAAGTACTATTTACGGGTTTTGGGCCGCGGGTCAGTCCGGCTTCGCTCAAATCTATGCGACAAAAGATCAAGGACCTCCATCTGAGGCGACGCACGCACACCGAGCTGGCCGTGATAGCCCGTGATATCAATCCCATCCTGCAAGGATGGCTGAACTATTACGGGGCCTACTATCCTTCCGCGCTCGGCCCATTCTGGCGGTACATCAACGCCACCTTGGTTGCGTGGGTCATGCGGAAATACAAACGCTTCAAGGGACGAAAGATTAGAGCCCAACGTCTGATCGCAGCCATCGCGGTCAGGCGCCCCAAGCTCTTCGTCCACTGGGCGCAAACCTCTGCCGGATCGTTTGCCTGATGGGAGCCGGATGATGCGAGAGTATCACGTCCGGTTCTGAGAGAGGCCGTGGGTGAAATTCCTGCGGCCTACTCGCCATTAGCTCAATTAAATCAATACATTAAGTGAAATTGC
>FTDD01000209.1_pt1 | contig 10751 bp, 9 predicted proteins | sample 1639881 | NCBI WGS metagenome assembly FTDD01 (sample SAMEA3914869, study PRJEB12502) | metagenome | biome: forest; material: soil | place: USA | collected 2012-03-12 | depth 0.1 m | reverse complement strand
GATGTAGGACGGCGAAGGCCCGACCAGGACCAGAGACGAAAACAGGCCGGGCGCCTTATTGGCGGCGAGAATGCCGATCATCGAGCTGACCGAGTGGCCAATAAACACGAGGTTGGTCTGGTTCAACGCGCCGACGATCTCGATGAGGTCATCGGCATAGCCGTCAAGGCTGGCATATTTGCCGGTGGAATAGGCGCTCAGGTCGGAGCCGCCGGCGCCGACATGGTCGAACATGACGATGCGGAATCGGTCTGCGAAGGCCGGGGCGACCAGCCGCCACATATTCTGATCGCAGCCATAACCGTGCGCAAACAGCAAGGTCGTTTCGGCCTTGTCGTTGCCTGACACTTTAACGTTGTTGCGTTCCAAGATTTTCATGGGTTCTCTGGCAACATAACAAGCAGCGGCAAAAAAAGATACGCCGTGAAGGTAGGAATGAGCTTTAGCGGCAAAATATTTCTCAGGCGGCTGAAAATTTTTCACAGGAGGGGAATAAATTTTTCTGTCCCATCGAAAATTTATAAGACGGACGTTAGACTATATTTTTCTATTATAGGAGCTTTGGCCGTAAGGGCTAATTTCATATTCTTCTTCGTCTTACTGGGTACACATGGGATCTTTTGCCCCTAATTCTAAGCCAAATCCAACAATACTCGTGGTTGAAGATGAACCAGGACTGAGGTTTCTGGTCACCGAGGTTCTGGAGGATGACGGGGGCTTTGTACTGCTGGTCGCGCAATCCGCAGACGAGGCGTTCGATCTCATCGCAAAGCATGATGACATCAGATGCGTCTTCACTGACGTGAAAATGCCCGGACAATTTGATGGTCTGGATCTGGCACATGGGATCTTAAACGAACACCCAGGCATAAAAGTCGTTATTACGTCAGGCAACAGCTACCCGGAGCCTCCCATCAAAGGCGTCCCGTTCCTGCCAAAGCCCTATGATTTGGCAAGTATTCCTGAACGGCTTAGAACCGTGCTGTCGTCCTAGCCTTACCGTGAACGTCCTACTGTCCTTTGCGCAGTTCGAGCGCGAGGTGACCTCAGAGCGCATCCGCGACAAGGTGAAAGCCTCTAAGGCCAAGGGGATGTGGATGGGCGGCAATGTGCCCTTCGGCTAGTCGATGACGGTGTTGATGCCGCTCAGATGGATCAGAATGGCGAGAACGACACTGATCACCAGAGGCGGCCGGACATGGGGACGGAGCAGGTCGAGCCACGAACCCTTGTCCGCCTGCAACGAGGCGCGGATGTCATCGATACTTGCCTGACCTTGCGCGCCCAGGCGCTCAAGGATGGCTAGGGCTTGTACGTCCTTGCCCTTGCGGACCAGGAAGCGCGGACTTTCGGGAACGCACAAAAGCAGGACGAGATACAGGGCCGCCGGTATGGCGCCGGTATAGAACATGTAGCGCCAAGCCTCCGGCCCCATGTCACGCAGCGCATAATTGATCAGGTAGGACACCAGAATGCCGGTGACGACCGCCATCTGGTAAAGCGCCCCCATGCGGCCACGCAGATGTGCCGGCGCCACTTCGGACACGTACATCGGCGCCACCAACGACACGGCGCCGACGGCCAGGCCCCCAAGGAACCGCGCCAGAACGAAGGTCTCGAAATCCGGCGCCAGTCCGGTCAGCACCGTAGTTGCGCCGAACAGGACCGCGACTCCGACCATCAGCACTTTCCGCCCCAGCCAATCCACCAGCATCCCGGAAACCGCCGCACCAGCGACACAGCCGAGCAGGGAACTGAAGGCCCAGCCCAGGCCCAGCGCATCGAGGCCGAAGGCCTGCTCGATGAAAGGTCCGGCTCCGGTAATTATGGCGACATCGAAACCGAACATCAGACCGCCAAGGGCCGCCGCCGTGGCGATCAGGACAATATAGCCGAGACGTGCCGTTACCTTGCCGGCCGGCGAGATGTCAGCGACAGGCGCTTCCATGCAGGTTTCCTCCGGATGATCACCGGAGTCGCGCTCCGGTTTGGTATCGTTGACCTCCCGGCGAATGAGTCCCGTTGAAAACAGGCCGGGTTGCGCTAGTTCAGGACTGGCGCAACCCGTCAGGAAACAGGGGAGGATTACGTTGGAAGGCCATAAAACCCTAGATCGGGGGCGGCCTGTTTCCAAACATCATTTCTGATGGATACATCAGAAATTACATCATTATTGTGTGTGGTACATCAATTGCAGCGGTGGTTGCTTTACTTTTGCGGGATATTGTCCCTGAAAATAATTCGTGAATCCATCACTTCGCACACACCGAGCATGCGGTGATCTACAGCCTCGCCAAGGCGAGCAAGCGCGCGATGGGCGGTCAGTTCGGCGTTCTGATCGATAATGACGTCGACGGTGCCCGACAGCAGGTGCGCGCGCGTGTCACGGCTGAGATCATGGGCTACGAACACCGGCTTGCGATCGGCCGGTAAGCCCTGCAGGGCCCGCGCTATGCCGGCGGTGCCGGCGCCGATATTGTAAAGTCCTGCGAGGTTGGGTGCCCTGTCCAGCAAAGTCAAGGTCAGGTCGTGGCCGGACTGCTCGCTCTCTCCGATCTCCAGCGCTTCCATGATATCGAGATGAGGGAACGTCTCTCGAATAATGCTGCGGAAGCCCATTTCGCGTTCCTCGTGTCCGCGATAGGCTGCCGATCCCTTGAAAATGGCGACTTTCGCAGCGAATTTGGGCAGGAACTTGCCGATCATATGCCCCGCCAGGCGTCCAGCCAGCCTGTTGTCGGTGCCGATATAGCCTTGGTGCGGTAAGCTCGAAATGTCCGTCAACAATGTGATCACCGGCACGTTGCGCCGGATCAGCCCTTTAAGCGCCTCACGAATGAGGATGTGATCCAGCGCGACCAGTCCGACACCGGCTGAGTCCTGGCGAAACCGGTCCAGCAATATCACCAGTTCTTCCGGCGCGTTGTAGTTGACGAAATGGATATTGACCTTGCGGCCCGCCGGCGCTTCGTCGGCAATGCGGTTGAATTGCTCAGCCAGCAATCGCATGAAGCCGCCGGCGCTCGGCAGGACGATATCGAACGGCAAGGCAGCCGGCATAGCACGGGCGTATTTCAGGTCAGCAGCGGCTTTTAGAATGAGCAGACGGGTCTCTTCGCGAACCCCCGGCCGGTTGTTGAGGACGCGATCTACCGTGGCCGTGGAATGACGCGTCGCTTTCGCAATATCGACTATCGTTACCATCAGCTATTACATCAAAAATCATTTCCAGGCGCATCTTTTAACGCACCTGGCATAGTGGCAGCAATCTCCATTTATTGTTATCCAGGTAGGCAAAGCCCCTTTAGGCGTTCAAGCCGTACGAGACCTCAGGGCGGTAATCGAGTGCGAAAGGCGGAAATGGGAGTGCTCGTGTCGCTGGGCGATCCGACAGGCCCGATGCGGGTCGAGGCAGCTTCCGCGGGCTTTGTGCAGACGGCGCATGGCTTTTCCAGCTCATGCCGTTAGTTAATGCTCGAGCGACGGTTGACTCCTGATATTACGAGCGTAGCTTTGTTTCCGGATTTGGGGAGGCACATAATGTTCGGACGCTGGTCTCGAGGCACGATAATAGCGGTTTATGTAGCCGGCCTCTTACATACGGCGGTCTATTTCGGATTTGATGCCAACGGCGAGGAATGGGTTATCGACCTAGCGCCAGACGACAAATCGGGCAAGGGCATTCGGTGGAGGACGATGAAGCAGTTCGCGCGGGGTTCGGATGAATTGCATTTAGTCAACTATCCGGGCGCGTACGAGCCTGAAGTCATTTTTTGGCGTGCTGTTGGCAAGCTCGGTCAACACAATTACAATCTATGGGAAAGCAACTGTCAGCAATTCACCCGCTGGTGTGCCACGAACGAGTGGATTAGCGACCAACTCGAACAGGCTAAACCGGTGGTGACATATCTAACCGGAGCTATAATAGCTACGGCTCTGGTTCATCTGTTTAAGCCAGCGCGTCGCACGGCCTAAGGCCTAGTCCGTCCCAATGTACGCCATCTCTTGCCTTGCTCTCTTCGTCGAGTAGCATATGCCGGGGCAATGGCTCGGCCGTTGAATGCCTGCCTACGCGATATGGCACTGTCGTCTCGGTTATCGCCCAGGTCTCGTTAGGATGGGTTGTCTGTTCAGGAGCCAAGTAGTTGCCGTAGACCCACCTTAGGCGCGATACCTTGGGATCGAACCATCTCATCTCGAATGTATTCATGAAGTGCCGCCAGAACTCGTCCGCTTTTGAGAGTGAGGCTTCTACGCCGACATGCACGACGGCTGGCCGGTCGCCCGGAAACTGCCCATTTGCCTTGGCGACGATTGACTTGAAGTGCTTAGCTTTCCAGCTTTGCGCCGTCTCCGATGACGTCCGCCAACGCACGACGACTGCCTGGTAAATCTGATCGGCAAAGAACGGCTTATCCTTGGCCGGGCGCCATTTCGAGAATACTTCGTATTCGCTTTCCTCGTCGAAGACGCCGGTGAGAAGTTCAATGTAGCGGCTCGATTCCGCGTACACGTAATCACTGGCAAATACCTGGCGTGCTAACCGCCAATCTACGAGCCTGATCATGCCACGAGTATATTCGTCCTCCCAAACGTGTGGCGTGTTTCCTCGGAATCGCATGAACTGGGTTCGGAGATAGTCGGTTGGGAGCTCGTCAATTTCGGTCCGGAAGTCGACTTCGACGATTGCGGAGACGTTCCGCTCTAGCGCGGCGACCTGTAACAGCCTCGCCATCTCATGCACCTTAGGCTTTTGATTCTCAAGGTAAGCCGCCTTCCTCATCCACTTGCATTCGACGGCCCAACGGCTACGATTTCGGCGTACGTCAATATCGTGGGTACGCGCGATCCCAGGTTGCTCGGGTACGAATTCCACAGCCTCCCACCCATTTCGTTTGTAAGCTAAAGCCACCAACAGCTCGAATATGCTTGCGTCCGGGTCTGCCCGTCCCGAAGTCATTGCTCGCGCAACTCGGGCGTCGACCCCACCAACGCTTTTCAGAACGTCAAGTTCCTTGCCGATCTTCTTCAGGTGGGGGACCACCCGCGCGGTCGTGTTGGGCTCCCAGTATTCTCGGCCTTTCGCATAGGTCTCAGCCTGGAAAACGTACCAGGCCATCTTGTCGCGCAGGTCAAAAAGGGGAGTTGTCTCGCCCTGCGCCCATCGACCTCGCGCCGTCAGAAAAAATTCAAGTGTGGCGGCTTCCCGCTTTGCCCAGTCTTTCGGAGTAACGAAGGACTTGAGCCAGTGGACTGCAACCAATACATCGTTATCAATCCAATCGTGGCCTTCGCGGGGAGCGGTCCAGCTTGGCGAAGGTTTTATCATATCAAACACCGTTGGGCAGGAGGATTTCTGTTCATCTTGCTGCTGGATCAATCAGGTCTGGTCGGCATATCGCGTATCCACCTCGCTTCGGATGGCCGGTATAGGTGACCACGCCTTTTGATGTCAGATCGCGAAGGTCACGCTTCGCTGTCCGTAGGCTCACGCGCCAATGTTCCGCGATGTGGATGGGCCGGATTTCATGCCCGTGCGATAACTGTACCATGAACCAATTTTGACGTGGATTGAGATTTATGGTGACATTTACAGTGACATTCTGGTCTGAAAATGCGGTGTTATAAGACCTAAATGCACGCGGCGCCGATTTTCCAGAATTCGCGTCGGAAGGCATGTTGGGGCGCCTATGCGATACGGGGTTTGCCAGCTCCGTGATTGCCCGTGCAAAGGACGGGGAAAACCGCGCCAGAAGGAATAAGTACTGAGAATTGGGTACATTTTTCCCTTGATACCAATTGCTGACAGTATCGGGATGCGCCTGTGTAATCTGCGCAATATATTTCACAGCCGATCGCAGTTTGCCGAAGTCTGATTGCAGGGCCTTCGCCAATATATTCGCCAAATCGGGGAATCTTTGTCCTGATTTTCGGCTTCCGAATTTTCGCCTTGTCTTTGATGGGGACAAAATACGATTTCCCGCTGTAAGCTCTGTAACCTGGGGTGGCGGCAGAAGCTGTTCGTATCGGGAATGAACTGATGAGAGAGTGGGAAGTAAAACGCACCCAGGGAGGCACAACCAGCAAACGTGCGGCGATGTACGTTCGCATGTCGACTGACCACCAGAAGTACTCAACCGAAAACCAGGCCGACGTGATCCGGGAGTATGCCGCCCGACACCATATCGACATTGTTCGAACCTATGCCGACGCTGGCAAGAGCGGATTAAGTCTGGATGGCCGGGACGCTCTGCAAAGATTGATCCACGACGTGAAATCGGGGACGGCCGATTTTTCCATCATCCTCGTCCTGGATGTCACCCGGTGGGGTAGATTCCAGGACGCCGACGAGAGCGCCTATTACGAATACGAATGCCGGCAGGCGGGTATCGATGTCCAATACGTAGCTGAGCAGTTTGAGAACGATGGCTCGCCTGTCTCAACCATCGTCAAAGGCGTCAAGCGGGCGATGGCTGGCGAATATAGCCGGGAGCTATCGGGCAAGGTATTTACCGGGCAATGCCGGTTGATCGAATTGGGTTTTCGGCAGGGTGGTCCGGCCGGTTATGGTCTCCGCCGCGTCCTGCTGGATGAGCAGCGTAACCAAAAAACCGTCTTGAAGCGCGGCGAACATAAGTCCCTTCAGACTGATCGCGTTGTTCTGATCAAAGGGCCAGAGGAAGAGATCAAAGTCGTCCAGTGGATCTATAAGGCCTTCACCGAGGATGGTCTGCGAGAGTCCGAGATAGCCGGTCGGCTAAACTTCCAGGGCGTCAAAACCGACTTGGGCAGACCGTGGACGCGCGGTGTCGTGCACGGCATCCTGACCAACGAGAAATACATCGGCAATAACGTCTTCAATCGGCGCTCCTTCAAACTGAAGAAACTCCGGGTGGTGAATAGCCCAGACTTATGGGTGCGCGCCGACGGCGTGTTCGAGGCGATCATCGAGCCAAGATATTTCTACACCGCCCAGGGCATTATCCGGGAACGTAGCCGACGCTTCTCAGACTCGGAAATGCTCGACAAGCTCAAAGCACTGCATGAGCGCCGCGGTTGGCTATCAGGCATCTTGATCGACGAGGACGACAATATGCCCTCGAGCAGCGCCTATGCCTATCGGTTTGGCGGCCTGGCAGAAGCCTACAAGCTCATCGGTTACGACCCCGGTCGTGATCTCAGCTTTATCGAAGATAACCGTCACATTCGGAAAATGCATCCGGACATCGTCGCTGACGTTATGAAGCAAATCCGCGACATTGGCGGCACTGTTCGCCAGGACGAGGCGACTGACTTCCTGATCGTCAATGAAGAGATCGATGTTTCTTTAGTGATCTGCAGATGCACGCAAACCGGCACCGGCAAGAAACGATGGAAAATCCAGCTCGAAGCTGGCCTGATGCCCGACATCACGATCGCCGTCCGGCTTGACGCGACGAACCGCGGCATATTGGATTACTACCTCATCCCGGCCATCGACGTGGAGAATCCCCACATCCGGTTCCGGGAACGCAATCCATTGTCTCTTGATGCATACCGCTTCGACGAGCTCGAGCCGTTTTTCCTGCTAACTGAGCGGGCCAGCCTGCAAGAGGTGGCGTAATGACCGCCGGCCAGACGATTCAGCTCATCGACATCGACCAGATCCACGTTCTGAATCCCAGGGTTCGGAACCAGAAGACCTTCCTCGACATCACGGCCAATATTTCTCAGGTCGGTCTCAAGCGGCCCATAACCGTGACGCCATGCCGATCCGGCGCGCCGGGCAAGATGTATGATCTCGTCTGTGGGCAGGGCCGGCTCGAGGCATTCCAAGCCTGTAATCAACTTCAAATTCCCGCGATCGTCATCGATGCGACCGAAGAGCAGGCGCTGATCATGAGCTTTGTCGAGAATCTCGCCAGGCGCCAACATCGCGGTATCGAAATTCTCCAGGCCATTGAGATCCTCAGCCGGCAAAACTACAAGCCGAGCGCGATTGCCAAAAAGACGGGTTTACCCGAGCCCTATGTCGGCGACGTACTAAAGCTGATGGAACATGGCGAGGAGCGGCTGCTGACGGCCGTCGAAGCTGGCAAGCTGCCAATATATCTGGCGGTCAGGATCGCTGAGCACCCCGGCGAAGAGCAGCGCGTTCTGCAGGAAGCCTACGAATCCAATCTCCTGCGCGGCAACCGCTTGCTGTTGGCCAAAAAACTGATCGACCGCCGTCGCCGCCGTGGAAAAACGTTTGATCAACCCAAAGAAAGAGGGACGCGTAACCGGCCCGACAAGAGCATGTCGGTGCAGGACGTGATGAAGGCATTTCAGCGGGAGATGGATCGTAAGCGCCTCATCACTCGGAAAGCAGACCGCGCCAGCAACAATCTTCTCTTCGTCAAAGAAGCGCTCCGGCGCCTGCTGCGGGACGAAAATTTCAGCACATTGCTGCGAGCGGAGGGACTGCATACGCTTCCGAAGCCCTTGGCGGACATGATCAATGGGATCGAAACCGATGTCCATATCTAGCCCGTCATCCGGTCGAACAAGCATCGCCGCGGCGTTCGACGACCAATTGGTGCTGATCCCGCTCGACCGAATCCTGATGCTGAAGCCCGTCAGTGACAAGGTGCTGCAGACGCAGAAATACCAGCAGATTGTCGCCTCGATACGCGAAATAGGCATCATAGAGCCGCCGGTGGTGAATCGAAATCCCGATGGTGAGGGGCGGTATTTTCTGCTGGATGGCCACTTACGGATCGCGGCGCTGAAAAGCCTTGGTGGCCATGAGGTCCTATGTTTGATGGCGCGCGACGACGAGGCCTTCACCTACAATAAGCACGTCAATCGCATCGCTACGATCCAAGAGCATAGGATGATCCGCCGGGCGATAGATCGTGGTGTTTCAATCGAGAAACTGGCTGCGGCCTTGAACCTGGATATCGAAGCCATCATCCGAAAGCGAGACTTGCTGAATGGCATATGCCAGGAAGCCGCCGAGCTGCTCAAAGATCAAATGATCGCGCCGGGGACCTTTCCTATCCTGCGTAAAATGAGGTCACTGCGGCAGATCGAGGTCGCAACCCTCATGAATGACGCAGGCGTCTATACGCGGCCATATGCCGAGGCACTCCTGGCCGCGACACCGAAATCCCAGTTATTAAATCCTGAGAAGCCGCGCCGTATCCGGGGCCTGGATGAAGAGCAGATGTCGCGTATGGAGGCGGAGATGGAAAGCCTTCAGCGCGAGTACCGGTTGATCGAGGAAAATTTCGGGCGCGACATGCTGCATCTGACCCTGGCCAAGGGTTATCTTGGTGCCCTGCTTGGTAACAGTCGGGTGGTTCGCTTTCTCACCGCGAAAGAGCCCGAAATTTTGAAGCAGTTTCAGCAGATCGCCGACCTAGCCTCAATAAGTCAGCAGCAGGTTGCGTAGTTTAGAGTACGGGGACCGGGACCCATAAGCGCCGGGACCGCAGGAGAAGCCGTCTGACAAAATGTCAGGCATGGAGCGATTGCGGTGGCAGGGATGGCGGCGATCCCGTCCGGAGCCTGCTAGGCTGGCGGTCATAACGTCAGCCGTGGGCCGGGCCGAGATGGCCCGGCCCATCTTTACATAAGCGCTTAGCTTGCATATCGAGGCGACGGGTATATCCCTCAATCACCGGCTAAAACTTTGTCGATCATCGGGTGGATGAGGCATAGTCTATGTGCGGGCACTTATAAAGGCTTTTGGGCACCGAATAACTGTCGAAGTAGCGTCGGAAATTTCTGGCCGCGGTGATCACTCGATTCACGTGGATTTGAAGGTCTTAAGAATTTTCGAAAAGAGGGTGCTTTTTAAATAAATTGCCAAATGAAGATAGATTCCCAATCAAAACACTGCTGATCTCCTGAGTGACGAGAGAAAGTCCATAGCCAATGGCAGCCACGCCGGAAAACTTGGCAACTGCTCAATGCTTTTTCGAAGCAACTATGCCGTTGCGTGCGGCCGATCGGTCCGCTGTCTTTAGCTACGTCGCTGTCAAACGTGACGATCGCTGGATAATCCTTAGGGGTAGAGTCGATCTGTGGCTTGCCGATCAAACGACCTTGCCGATATTTGAAACCGAAAGCGTCAGGGCTGGCCGCGTATTACTTGCAGAGATAGATCATACCCCGGAATCTTTCTTCGACGCCCTCATGCGCGGAAAAATCGAGCTTGAAGGGCAGGTCGTTGAGTTCCCACTGCCGCCTGAGCCTTCTAGTCCCGGGGTTTGGTATGTTCCGCGAGAAGCCGATAAAGCTACAGGCACGCGCATCGACGAGTTGAGAGTTTTCGGCGAACCGTTCGAATATTCGCAGTGGCTATCTCTGTGGAACGGTGAACTTCAGCGCGCTGCGGATAGCTTTGCCAGCCTTGACGAACTTCAAACCACTTATGGAGTGTCTTCATCCTATGGCCCCAGTAGCCTCGTTTTCCTTGCAGAATGTGTTGCCTGGTTGGATGGCGCTTCCTTCAGTCGCAATGGTACCGTTGGCATCCGGGTACGTCTGCAGGATGGTTTTGTTCAAGAGCGGGTACGACTATCAGTGCGAGTGACTACCAATGGAAAATTGGAGAAATCGAGAATCGACGGCGGCCAGATGCAAGAGCAGGTCCATCATGGTAATCGGCTGCTCTCCATCGATGTGGTTGTGCCGGCGTCGGCGGATGTGGAAATCTATGTCATTTACGCCAATCTGGTGCAGCACGTATCTCTAATAATGGATACTTCTCTTCTCGAGATGAG
>FTDD01000110.1_pt1 | contig 11215 bp, 7 predicted proteins | sample 1639881 | NCBI WGS metagenome assembly FTDD01 (sample SAMEA3914869, study PRJEB12502) | metagenome | biome: forest; material: soil | place: USA | collected 2012-03-12 | depth 0.1 m | reverse complement strand
CTTCTTCAGCGCGTCCTTCAGGTCGAAGGTCGAGGTTTCACCGGCCAGGGCGGCCTGCAGCTTGAACTCGGGCGCCTTGGCGCCTTCAGGTAGGCCGGCAAAGGCCGGGGCCGTCGCGGTCAGGCACAGCACGGCGGCCGTCAGGCCGATACGCTTGGCAAGATTGATCATGGTCGTCTCCTGGATCAGGCCAGGCCCCCAGGCCCAGCGTCACAGGAGGTTCGTACCACGGAAAGCAAAAGTTGCGCTACGCGACGACAAAACACAAACTTTTTGTATTCAGTATCTGCGCTCCCTTCCCGCCAGCGTCTTGGCGAAAGTGAGGAATCAAGAACCGTTGCTGTTGGCCTCCGCCTTCATCTCTGCTAAAAAGTTCGTGCGCGCTCTGTCCGCAGGATGGGAGTTGCGGTTGGGCTCCGGCGTCATCTCTGCTAAGACGCGCTGGGCATGCTCTTCGGTGGCATCCTTGTTGCGATTGGGCTCCGACGATATATCGGCCAGGGTCCCCTTGCGAAACTGCCTGTTTCACAAGGGGCCTTCTTTGCGTTGAAACAAAGAAGCCGTTCATGGAATCGCCAGAAAAGGATCCGTTGAATCAGATTTTCTGGCAAAGCTGATTCGCTTCGCACTCGAAAGCTTCCAACCTGCACCATGATTGCTTATGTAGGCGTTTGCTCGCGGTTCTCGCGCTGCTTATTCAAACGAACAATCGACAAATAGCCGAAGAAATTCCGCCACTGCGCGTGCAACGGGCCCCCGATCGCTAAGATCGGGATCCAACGTCTACGCTATTTATGGTACTTTACCTAATTCATTGACTTTGTATGGTCGGCAATTACGCTCTTTTAGCTTTCCTATATTCGCAAAATCCCACCGAAAAGCATCGTCACTATCATCGTGCCTCTTTTGCAAAATGCCGCCTTCGTGATGCGCGGCAAGGGAAATCAAATTTGACGACGGCCTGATACTGACAACCCTCTTAACAGAGGGAGCGCCATTCTTGTCCAATAAATGGAGCATATCACCCTTGTGTACTCGCATCACGAATCGAGCACCGGGCTGCTCCACCAGCCAATTGGGCTTGCGGCCCTGATTATTGAAATCAAATACAGTCATCGCAATGCCGCGCCAGACACCATCAGCGCCTTCGATGACGTCCATCGCATGATTTTCTCCAGGAATCACAGCACGGTAATGTTCACCTGTCTTGCGATTCCGTATTGAGATGTAATCTTCCTGCTTCTTCAATATACGGATACGGCGAATGCCATTGAGCTCGCCGAATTCGGCGAGCGCCTTCGTCAATGCGTCGGTATCTTTGCCGACACTGGAGTGAAGCATTTGCAGACATTTCCGTAGATGCAAGTCACGCACCTTATCGATATCATGGGCAGTCAAAGCATCGATTGCCTTGCGCGTAATGAGTTCGCCATCAACGCGATCTGCCGTTTTGTTGATTCCGTAATTCGTGTCGTTATGCAGCGCGCCGCTAGTTTCACGGCTATCTTCAGCGGCGCCGCCATGATCCGGCTTGTGCGAAACGATCACTGCATTGACGACTGCTTCCACGCGATCTCGGAAAGTCCGAAACGGAGACTTTATGTGTTTTGTAATTTCGCTCAGCTCGTCCCGACTTTCCCGGCGTTCTGCAGCCTGTGCTATAGATTGAAGAAATGGACGATCACAAATGCCAATTACACAAGCATCAATGGCATGATGGCGATGATCTGTGCGATTTTTCTTATTGTCGTCGCTCAGAACACCGTCTAATCCAAGACGCGCGCGCACAATGGCGGTCAGCTGTCCAGTGACAACCCAGACCTCCTTGGGATTGTTGCATACGCGCTCCGTATATTTCCGGGCCAGTTTGGCCAGGTGTCGCGTATCATTTAGCTGACGTGCCAGGAAATCGCGATCCTCGTCCTCAAAGCGATCCATCGCATCCGGCTCGAAGCGCCAGCGTTTATTGGATGGCAAGGTTCGTGAGCGAACACGAATGGCGTCGTATTCCGCTCCCTGGAACGATTCACACGGGGCCAGATTGCGCTTGCCGCGATTGGCGTCGATGAAGGCGATGGTACGGTTGGCGAATGTGTCGTCCAGCGTGCGTGAGTAGGGAAGGATATGCTCGATTTCGACATCGCCGCTCAACAATTGATGCAAACTGATCGGCCGCCCAGTGTACACGCAATAACGCTGTGCTGGCGCTCCAAGTTCCTCCCACAGCCTCAGCAACTCCAAGTTACCAAAACTCGCGGAATAACCTGCATCCTCTAGGACTCGCCTGCGCACCTCGTTTTTGTCTCGGTTCTTGCGGATTTCACGTTCAAATTCTTCCTTCTGCTTCTGCGATAACTTGAGTTCTGGGGCCAACTCCAAAACAATCTGTTCGGGATGACCATACCTTTCGATTAACGCATTTGTAACGCGGCGCAACTGATTCATCGCAACATGTACGGTCGGGTTGGCCAAGCGGCCGTAGCGCTTCTCGTTACCATCCCGAGGGTCGCTGCTACCGCCCACGGTGTGGCGTTCCAGTACCTCGCCATAATACGGTAGGCGATCCAGGATGACGTCATCGCGTTCATCGGAGTGGTCAGCACCAATGCCACGATTGACCGCGACATCGTAAGACACAACCTCTTTCTTCAGTTCGGCCAAGATCTTTGTCGTCGCCGTCAAGCCCAGATTGTCATGGCCTTGGGGCAGGCGAACCTTAATCGTAGCGTGAGCGATCTCATTGGTAAGACCGTAGGTGGCTCGTAAATAATCAACCAGTGCGTCTTCGTCGGGTTCGGAGGTCAGCTTTTCGACAATTTCCTCACGTTGTTCGAGGGTAAGGTTGGGCCAGTAGTGCTTCAGCGGCCCCTTCTTATACCCCAACCGTTCAACGATCTGATTACCAATCAGCTTGTCGCTTTTAGCACCATCTTCAATAGAGAAGATCGAATCAGCTGGGAGCTTCAGTTCTTTACGAATCTTATCAAAGGTCAAGTTTTCGCCTGCCATAAGAAAGACCGCAAGACGGTCGCGTTCGTCTAGCGTGAGGGTTTGCCATGGCGTCAGGCCACGGCGGTATTTTAGGTGGTTAAGATCCTTATAGATGCGCCTGGCTTGCGACAGGAAATGAGCTTTCGCTACTCGGGCTTCCTTGGGATAGTAAGTGCATTTGCCGATGACGGGAGGCTTCAGAGGACGCTGAAAGAACGTAGCGTTGAACAAGCAGTCGTGTAGCGCTGGCGTGAGTTCAGGATGGAAACCTGCCTGGACCGACCACAATACGTTGAATTCTTGTTTCAGAAGATCGCGTGTCGGATAGAAGGCATAGAGCGCGCTCATCCCCCGGCCTTGAAGACGGACACGAACCGGCAGGCGCTTACGTACCTCAGGGTCGTCTTGACGCCGCGCCAGAAACTCACCGTAGGTCCGGCAGTTTTCAGCTTCCAACTGGCCCTTAAGGCGCCTTTCGGCCTGCTTGATCTTGCCCCCTTCTTCAAAATCGTCAGCAATGCGATTTGACTGGAAACCACGCCTTTGATTGAGATGGAAAAGAGCACGACCAAATGCATACAAATCTAGTTTTTGGTCCACCCCCTTCAAGCGAAGCTGGTAAGGATCGAGTGCTTCCATCTCCTTTCGTGCAAATTCGTCTTTCGGCATCAGCCCGGCCTTGACCAGTTCATCCATCAAGAAAGTGCGTCGCTGAATATAACGGTCGTGGCGGCGGCGCATAGAGCGCGGACCACGTCGGTTCTTCGCCAGCGGCGCTCCGCTTTTCGGATCGCGACTATCGGAAAATATACGCACGCCTGCGTCGATTAGGTCTGTGACCTGGTTTGCTTGGTTTAGCTGGTATACAGCCCATCCGATCGAATTGGTGCCCAAGCCGAACGAGAAGCGATATCTGTCCACTATATGACTCCCCCGCTCACAGCTCTACCTTGACACGAATGCCCCCCTGTGTTCAAGTCACGGCGTCTTAGCAGAGACGACGGCGGGGTCTCTCCGTTAACAAGAGAGAATTCTCACCAAATCGAGGGCGGCCTACGGGTCGCCCTTCCTTGTTTCGGGATCATGGCTTCGTGTCGATAAAGGCCAGCCATTGCCGAACAACTCAACCTCAGCTAGTTGGCTGACTTATAGGTTTAAATTACTCACATCGCTCTGGTGACTTAGATTTCGGGGTGCCGGCCCCCTTTTTCCAATTGTGAAAGCCTCGGGAAAGCCCATTCAGGTTTTCGCCCCCGGCTCACACGCCCGGGCCACCGGTCAAACCCTGCGCTTTACCGGCCGCGGCGACGTGACCATGGAAGAGGACGTGATCGCCGGCCTGGTTTCAGCTCTCGGCCTGTACGATGGGCCGGCGCGCCCGTGAAATCGCCGTGCGCCAGCTTTCGGCGCGTGGCCGTGGCAGACCGTCCGCCGGATCGTCTGGGACCAGACGCCGCCCATCTTGGTGGGCGGCGTCGTGGCCTGGTTGACGACCGGCCTGTACGCCTTTTGGACGAGCCGGGCCTGGCCGGGACCGGCGCTGCACTATGAATAAAGCGCCCCCAGGGTCGCAAAGTTTCTACTTTTGACCTGTATCGCCCGGGGCCGAGATCATCTGGAGCATCTCATGGACAGCGGCGATGACCGCATCGGGTTGCTCAAGCTGTATGCTGTGGCCGGAGTTGCGGATTACGACGACCTTGCCCCTGTCGGACTGCCCGGCCAGCGCCACCTGACCCGCACGCCAGACTATGGTCAGTCGGGCGTTGAGGTCGTCGCTGGCGGTATAACCCCACCCCCGACCGGCAACCAGAACCGTGACCGGCGTCGCGCCGAACGGACGTGCCGCCGCCATCATTTCCTTTTCGGTCTGAGAGGGCCAGTCACCGGTTCTGCCGGATCCAGCCGCTTCTTCGGCAATCATGCCTTCGAATTGTTTGGGGCTTCTGCAATAGTGGTACACATAGTCGGCAAGTTCGGGCATGTACGTTGTGTCCATACAGTCGCATTCGCCTAGACTGCCCTCTTCAAACGCCCCCGCTCGAAGCCGGTCCACGCAGGTCTGCATCAGCACGGTATGTGCGGCCTGGTCCGCGCGTGCTTTGGCCAGAAGGTCAGGATGGGCAGACCATGCCATGGTGACATTGTCATGGCTATGAGTGGCGAATCCGGGATCGACCAGAACAAGCCCCGCGACGTCTTCGGGATGCAGTTCGGCGTAGAGAGTGGCATACTCTCCACCGGCCGAGTGCCCGACCAGAAGTAAGGGCGGATGGATGCCAGCCACGGCGAGCGTCTGGTGAAGATCGTCGACGATGTTGGTTCCCGTTGACGGCCGCGTGTTGACATCGCTGAAGCCATAGCCAGCGAGATCGTAAGAACAGACGCGCGTGAATCTGGCGATATCACTCTGCACCAGGCGCCAGGTCAGACTGAAAGTACCGCCGCCGGCATCGAGCACCACAGTGGTTTTTCCGGTGCCCACACAGCGCAAATTGATGTGCCGGCCGTCGGCCAGGGTGACCAATTGCCCCGGCTTTGAATAGTCGACCACCAGATCAGGCCGCGGGCTATCGTTCGCCTTTGTATCCTGGGCCCGGCCCGGCGTGGCGGTGAACAGCGCCTGGACCAATCCAAGCGTCATGACGGCGGCGAGGCACCGCCGGCGCACTAAAGACTTCATTATTTCCTTCGGCATCTACAGCTCCTTATCCACGAGTTCAGGCCATAAGACTACATTTGCAGTCTGCTTTCGGATCCCTCGGTTGACAGCCATGTCGACCGGTCGGCTCGCGGGCGAGGTCGACCTTCGTCACCGGCGCAAACAACCCTGAGCAAGAAAAATACTTGCCGCTACCTGACGCACGACCGGCAAATTAGTCCGTTCGGCAGAGCGCTTGTGCGCTCTAAGCGCGCAGGCATCATCGGGCACCGACTGCTCTTTTGGGGGCGCGGCTACCTATGGGGAACCGCGCCCTCAGATCGCAAAGTCGTTATTTTTGACCTGCGTCGCTTGGGACGGAGATCATCTGGAGCATCTCATGGATGGTGGCGATGACCGCGTCGGGTTGCTCAAGCTGTATGCTATGACCCGAGTTGCGGACCACAACCACCTTGCCCCTGTCGGACTGCGCCGCGAGGCCTACCAGCCCCCCGCGCCATACTATGTCCATCCGGGCGTTTAGGTCGTCGTTGTCGGCAAAACTTATCGCGCGCCCGTGGGCCAGTATCGTCACGGGCATTGCGCCGAATGAACGGGCGGCCGCGGTCATTTCCTGCTCGGTCTGGGACGGCCAGTCACCGGTCTTGCCGAGCAACTCTGCTTCTTCGGCGATCATGCCTTCGAATTGTTTGGGGCTTCTGCAGTAGTGGTGCACATAGTCAGCAAGTTCGGGCATGTACGTCGTGTCCATACAGTCGCATTCGCCCAGATCGCCCGTCTTATACATCCCCGATCGCAACCGTGGCACGCAGGTCTGCATCAGCGCCGTATGGGTCGCTTGATCCGCGCGTGCTTTGGCAAGAAGGTCGGGATGGGCGGACCAGGCCATGGTGACATTGTCATGGCTCCAAGTGGCGAATCCGGGATCGATCAAAACAAGCCCGGCGACGTCTTCGGGATGGGTTTCGGCGTAGAGGGTCGCATACTGTCCTCCGGCCGAATGCCCGACCAGAAGCAAGGGCGGATGGATGCCGGCCGCGGCGAGCGTCTGGTGAAGATCGTCAACGATGTTGGTTCCCGTTGACGGCCGCGTATTGACATCGCTGAAGCCATAGCCGGCACGATCGTAAGAACAGACGCGCGTGAACCTGGCGATATCACTCTGCACGAGGCGCCAGGTCAGACTGAAAGTGCCACCGCCGGCATCGAGAACCACGGTGGTTTTTCCGGCGCCCACGCAGCGCAGGTTGATATGCCGGCCGTCGGCCAGCGTGACGAATTGCCCCGGCCTTGAATAGTCGACCACCAGGTCAGGCCGCGGGCTATTGTCTGCCTTTGTATCCTGGGCGTGCCCCGGCGTAGTGGTGAAAAGCGCCTGGATCAATCCAAGCGTCGTAACAGCGGCGAGGCATCGCCGGCGCACTAAAGACTTCAGCATATCCTTCGGCATCTACAGCTCCCTTATCAACGCGTTCAGGTTGGAAGACTACACGTGTAGTCTCCACTCGCGAGCTTGGGAAGCGAAAAGTTTACATGTGTAGTCTGCGCCGAGTTGACAGCCTCCCCATCCGCTCGCATATTGGTCTACAGGTGTAGTCTCGAAAGGATGCCCCATGCCGTTTCGTTCGGTCCGCCCTGGACTCGCTGCCGTTCTTCTTATCGCTCCGGCCACCGCCGCCCATGCAACGCCACTTGGCTTCACCGAGGTCTTCGCCGACGCGGCGCCGTTTCAGCAATGTCTTATGCTCGGCATTGTGGTCGCCACGGTGGCAGCGATCGCCCTTTCGGTGTTCAAGCTTCTGCCCGGCCGCCTCACGGGCGGGTCGGCCTTCGTGTCCAGCCTGCGCTTCGCCGGTCCGATCGCCGGCCTCCTGGGCGCCGCCTATGCCGCCTGGAAGATGTGCATCGGGATTGCCACGGTCCCTGCCACGCCGAGCCTGAAGGTCCTCGCCCCCGGCTTTGCCGAGATCGCCACCCTGATCGCACTGGGCGCCCTGTCGGGCATCATCGCCATCGCCCTGACCTGGGCGATCGAAGCGCGGATCGACCGCCAGGTTCTGGCCGAATAGGCGCCGTCATGCTCCAATCATGCTGGACCCTTTTCCAGGACGCCGCCCTTCCGCAAAAGGGCCTCTTCCTCGCCTTCATCGCCCTGATGATCCTGGGCGCCGCGACGGCCGTCTTCAACGGTATCAAACCCTTCACTCGCCTGTCGGCGCCCATGAAGGCCCTGAGCCTGCTTTGCCCCCTCCTCGGTACGCTTTGCGCCGCGCTGAACGGCTTTCACATGATGCAGACAACGCTTCGCCTGCCATTCGAGCCCACCATCCAGATGCTTGTACCCGGGTTTATCGAAATGGCCGCGCTAGTCGTCGCCGGCGCCCTGGCGGGCCTTGCCGCCGCCGCGGCGCACAGCCTGATCCGGGCGCGCGAGCTCAATGGCTTGCCGGTCTGAAATGGAACCGCGTATCGACGTCACCGAAGCCGAGCGCGAGCTCATGGAAGCGCTATGGCGCCAGGGCACCCTCACCCCGGCCAGCCTCTTTGCCGAGGTGAAGCGGCGCCGCCCATGGAGCGAGTCAACGATCAAGACGCTGCTGGCGCGGTTGATGCGCAAGAAGATCGTGCGCTCCGAGCGGATAGGCGGACAGTTGGTCTACCGCCCCCTGATCGCGCGCGACGTCCTAGTCGCCAGCCTGCTCGACGACATGGTGGACCGTTTGTTTCACGGCGACTATGCCGAGCTGGAAAAATTCATCCAGGCCCGCCAGAAGGATCGCTAATCGGCCGCATACCAATCGTCTTGACTCATGGACATTGGCTTGACGCTTTGGCAATGTCTTCGTCAAACAGACCATGCCTCGGGGGGCGACATGGCTAGGCAGACGACATATCCGCGCATCTATGGCTTTCGGCCGGCGACAAAAGCCTGGCGCAGCTTGTTGGCACTGTTCTTGTTCGCGAGCGGTGGCGCATTGATTGACGCGCTTCATGGACAATTTCCGATACCGGCCAATCTTGCCAGCCTGGTGGAAGGCGCGTCCTTCTTCACCCTGCTATTTGGCGGCATGTTTTTCGCGTTCACCCGGCAGATCAACGGTTGGATCAGGCTTTTGGTCCTATTGGCAACCTGTGCTCCGTTGCCCTTGATTTTTGTGCACAATCCCCCCTTCCCCAGAGACTTCACCCCTGGATTGGCCGTTGGCGCCATGCTCTGTGCGATCGGCTTGTTCTACCTCCTGACCACGCTAAACGGTCGCCTGACCCTTCATGCAACGCACCTTGAGTATCGCTTTGCCCTAAGGACCGTCAGCGTGCGCTATGGCGATATTCTGGCGACCTTCAAGCCGGAAGCCGTGATGAGTGAGGCAACCGTTGGCCTGAGGCTGAAAACGGGCAAACCCGTCATAATCAGCACATTTGGCCAGCAGGATAAGTCCCTGTTTGAATGGTTGGACAGCTTTCCCAACGAAGAGCAGCAAAGACAGGAAACGGCGTGGGACAACTGGCAAACCCATCCGGTCTATCCGCGACTCTACCAAAATCGCCCCTGGGCCAAAATCGGCCTGATGATCGGCGCGCTGACGCTCGGGGCCTTCAGTGTCGCCTGCATCTGCCTTCCGGCGTCGGTTCTAGCCAAGGGCGACCTCTGGTTCTTTGCGGCGCTCCTCGCGCCAATGATCATGCTGCTTGTCGTCATGATGGAACCCCGCTTCGGCGACGCCCTCAAGAGCGTCTTGGCCGTAGCCTATCTGGCGTTTTTGCCCGCCTTGTTCCTCAACATGCCGAGCGGCGCCATCCAAGGGATGCCGATGGCCAGCATGCCCTTCTTGCGCGCTCTTGGCGGTCTTTGCGGTCTACACAGTCTTTTCCTGCTCGTCGCCAACTTACGGTCCCGCCTGGTCCTCCACGAAGACAGGCTGGAATATCGTGGTTTCCTGACGACACGCACGATAGCCTACGCGGATATCATCGAGACCTTTGCCCCCGGGACGGGTTCGCCGTTTTATATCGGTTTGCGGCTCAAGAACGACAAGGCGCACCGCATCATCAGATTTGGCCGCTCCGATCCCGCCTTCGTTGAGTGGCTCAATCGGTTTCCGAACCGCGAAGCCCGGGAAAGCGACCAAGAGCGGGTGCGAATGGAAGGCGACAGCCGGCTCGGGACCAATCCCGATGAACGCATGATGGCCTATCACCGAGACCTGAAGTGGCTGAACTGGCTTTGGTGGCCACGTATCGCCCTTTACGGGTGGGCCATCTGCTTTCCGCGCCCCTATGGCATTTGCATGTACGCCATGCTGGCGGCGCCGGTCCTGGTGCTCGCGATCATCGTTTCGCAACGCTGGCGCTGGTCGATGCACACGGACAACAGCGTCTATCCGCTCGGCCTTGGCGTCAATCTGGCCGCCGGCGCCGCGGGCGCGTTAGGCTTACGCGGCTTTCTTGATTACAATATGATTGACTGGCCGGTGCCCCTGGCGTGGAGCGCCGGCGCTGCCCTGGTCCTGATGCTGCTGGTCTGCTGGATCGAGGGTCGTTTTCCCTGGAAGACGCTTGCCGGAGCCTATGTCGTCTATCTTTGTTATGCTTGGGGCGGACTGCTGTTCCTCAACGCCTGGCTCGATACGCAAAGGCCGAAGGTCGAACCGGTCATCGTGACGGCCGTCGATAATGACAGCAAATATCCGACCGTAACCATCCGCCGCGCGGACGGTAAGACCCTTACATACAAAGGGCGCCTGGCGCGGAACGGCAAGATCGGCGACACGGTTTGCCTCTACAGTCGCTCGGGGGCGTTGGGATGGGGCTGGTACGACAGTGACAAATGTCCTGCGAAAACGCCGGCGACAGCACCACTCCCGGCACGGTGACAGCGGCGATGAGAAAGGTATCCGTCCCGGGCGCCTACACCTCGAGCGCGTGATCGAGTCCGGCCATGGTGCGCAGGATCTGGGTCCGCAGCGGCAGGTTCAGCACCGCCGGCAGCATCAGGTTGCGCAGGCCGCGCAGCCAGGCGGCCTTGCCCAGCACCAGGGCGGTCAGGGCCTCGACCCGGCGCACGACATCGTGGTCGACGTGCCGGCGCAGGTGGCCGTAGTGATCGAGCCGGCCCTTCGCCGCCAGCTCGGCAAACACCCAGGCGTCCTCGATGCCGAGGTTCATGCCCCTGGCCCCGATCGGCGCGTGGATATGCGCCGCGTCGCCGGCCAGGAAGGCTTTGCCACGACAGAGGTGATCGGCAATGCGGTGCGAGATGTGGAAGCTCGACGACCAGACGGGCTCGCCGGCCGGACGGACGTCGCGCAGGCGGCCGAACAGGTCGGGCCCATTGCCAATGATGCGCCACAGATAGGGCGGCTTTTCCACGCGCGCATCGGCAACCGTGCGCAGCATGAACAGGAAGCCGCCATCATCGAACAGGCGGATATGGGCGGCCTCCGGATCGATGTCGCCTTCCAGCGGCACGTCCATCAGTGACCAGGCCTCCGGCAAGGTATGACCGGGAAAGCCGATATGCAGGCTGTTGCGCACCACACTGTGCGCGCCATCGGCGGCCAG
>FTDD01000104.1_pt1 | contig 11765 bp, 7 predicted proteins | sample 1639881 | NCBI WGS metagenome assembly FTDD01 (sample SAMEA3914869, study PRJEB12502) | metagenome | biome: forest; material: soil | place: USA | collected 2012-03-12 | depth 0.1 m | reverse complement strand
GCGCTTAGCCGTCCGCAGAATAGAGTGCCATGCCGCTGGAAGGTTCATGCGGATACTCTGAAGTCTCGCGAACGCGAAAGCAACCGCGAGGCCACCCTATTCGACGTCGCCGCGCCCGTCTTGGCGCCCATCTTGGCAATCGTCACGCCATAATACGATTGGCATTTCAAGGCTCTAAACGCCGTCGCTGATCGACAGGAACAGTGCTGGCGCACGATTGCCTTCAGGAAGCTCGCCGTGGCCCTTTTCGCTCTCACGCGCTGCGTCTAAGGGATCGACAAATTCCGGATCCGGCAGAACGCCGGCCTTGCCTGAGAGCACTTTCATCATGTCGATGATCGGGCGGACATAGGCGCCGTATACGGAGCTATATTGCTGATCGTAGGCGCCGCCACGGCCGATCCCGTAGGGCATTTTTGCATTCTTCTCAGGGATCCGCGCCATGCCGAACATCCAATCCCAGATCGATAGTTTATTGCCCATATTCAGGTCCCACTCTGCAAAGCGGGCGCTGTGGTGGAGTTGATGCATGTGGGGACTGACCAGGATACGGTCCAACCATCCGAAGCTGACCGGAAAGTGGCTATGGCGCAGGGCGTCGAGCACCAGGATGGTACCGAAAAGGTTGGCGACCGCCATCATGACGCCGAGGTCAACGACTTGGAAGCCATACAAGAAGACGGCCACACCGGCCGGAATGCCCGTAAGCGCCGCCGCAACAAGATGGTCGAATTTGTCACCCAGCGGATGCATGCGGGCGGTCGTAAGCGGGTTCAAAAAGGTCGCGGAGTGGTGAACCTTATGAAGTTCCCACAGGAAGCCGACCTTGTGCTGGAGAAAGTGGCTCAGGAAGTTCGCGAAGTCACCCACTACGAACAGAATAATCGCCCACAGGATGAATGCGCCAGCGCCAGGCTTCAGCGTGATAAATTCCGGGAAGAAACGCCCAAGTGCCCACGCGACCGATCCCGCGATCGACATGAGAACAATCAGGTCGCCAACAGCGAGAACGCCCCGAATAACCTTCCCCACGACATACATGATGAGGTCCGTCCTCACCGACGCCGTCTTCCACGTGTCGTTGGGAAAGGCTATTTCGACCAGGCCTTTAAATGTGAGGCGACCCGTCGCGGCGCGCACTTGCCAGAGGTAGGAAAGGATCGCCGCTCCGAAAAACGTAAGAAGAGTCGCCGTTAGCGGGAGTAAGCTCATTGCATGGCTTTTTTGGAAAATGCCCCAGCAAAGCGAAAGAAGTGAGTTAAATTGGAACATATTTCGCCGTCCGCCCTAGTCGTTTCACCTAATTATTGAGGGCATGCAAAGGCGCGACCACCTATAGCGCGAGTTCCATCCAAACATTGCGCCCGACGAACCGAGGGTGCCCACCATCCCTGCGGCTTCCCAGCATTGTCTTGCAAAGGCGGAAAAAGCATGTTCCCTATGTTACAGACTTGAGTGACATGGTGGGGACATGGCCCGGTTTCCGGTTGCGGTAAGCACGACCGCGCTATTTTCATTTTTTGCCCTCGCCTCGGCGGCAAGTGCCGATCGCGTGCACTTCACCTATGTACTTGGACATCATTCGAGGCTTGCCGAAGACTCGGCAAGCGATACGCATCACCATGGTCGGCATCACCGGTTGATGCATCACCGCCATCATCATCACGCACGTCACCGGTAAAATCCGGCCACGAATTCCGCCAGGTTTCCGTTCAATAGGCATGCCCGAAACGCCATCCAGGCAGCTCGCCGTGCCGCAAAGGCGACTCCGTGCGAAAGGGATTTACCAAAACAGCAAATGTGGCGATCTCGCCACATTTTCGCCTAAATACTGCGGCGCAATATGGCGTTGATATTTTGAGTAACTTCTTAAGCGAATTTTTTTGACCCCTCCCCTGTTCTGCGGCAATCTTTCATTTGGATTCTGAGGCTTTCGCTGGAGTGTCGGTCACGCGTCCAAGTACCTGCGTACCTAGGCTGCGGTGCAAAATCGCTGCTGTATCGTTCAACACTTTAATGTATGGCTGTGACGCCCCATGGCTAATTTCATTTCAGAGATTCTCGACAGAGTCTTAGGTCGCAAGCGACAAAAACCTGGGAAGACGGAGAAGCAAACCTGGTTGATCCCTCCCGCGTCCAGCGCCGCCCCAAATGGCTCCCGTAACGGTGCGGCCACTTCGCGCGACACCCAACAATCTGGGTATGCACGGGCAGGCCAGACCAATCGGCAGGAAACGCGTTCGGTAGACGTAGGCCTCATTCCACCGAAGCCGACCAAGCTCAGTTCCGCTCACGAAAACGCTCGTCGCGCAGCGATTCAATCCCGGACGGAAGCGCAACTGTCGGCAGACAGTGATTTTCCGGCCGTTGAGCTCGTGCCGCCGACGCGGAAAACGCCTCCGCAGCCGCCGATGTCGCGCGATGAACAGCATCGACTGAGGCTAAGAGACGTGAGCGGTCAATCGTCCAGCGTCGGGGCAAATGGGCTCATTCCTCCTCAGGCGAAGTCGGCCGGCGGTGAGGCCGGAAAAGGCGAGTCCTCTCCCGCCCCCATGTTACGGCTTCGCCAACGAGATCGCGTTTAGTCCGATATCGTAAGGCCCTGCCGCAGGATCGCGCGGCACCGGACCTTGGTGATCTTTAGATGGTTGCTGACGGTCGAAAACATTCCCTCACCGGCTCGTTTGCGCCGGCGATCTGGCAAGCAATTGTTAACGGTGAACATTTCCGTCAATTTTATCATTAAGCCCTATGCTGAACAGCAATGCATCAAAACGATGCCTGATCAGAGTAGCGCCCGTGACAAAGCCCCACCTCATTTCAATTGCCTTTGCGATCATTGTCGGGGGAACCGGCGCCTGCACACTGCCCGCCTTCGCGTCTGCCTCTACGGCTCCACTCCTTTCCAGCCTGGATGGTCTTCGAGACCCCCAGGCCGACGCCCTGCTCGCCTTGGTAAAGACCAATGCGTCGCCGCAGCCTGCGCCTTCCGGGCCAGCCGGCCAGCCGGAGGCGACGTCTGAAGCTTCGAAGGCCCCGCCGGCGCCAAAGCGGACTGTGCCTGAGGAAACGGCGTCTTGCGACAAATCGGCTGAGAGCACGCCCACGGATGGATCTTCGAATGATGTCGGGCAAAACGAAGCCTGCCCTGAGTTTAGCGGCAAAGCTTCCTCTACTGAGTTGCAAATGCCAGCCCATAATAGGGTCTATTCTTCATTCACTGTGAAGCTCGCCAGCCTTTCTCCGCTGCTTGCCCCTTCAGTGCAATACTCTTTGCCGACCGAGCCGTTCGACTGGATGCATATACAACGGCTCAGCCAAGCCTACTTTACGCTCCCCTTGAATTTCGATCTCGCGTAAAAGGCGCAGGCCGCAAAGGGGGCAAAGGCGCGTGCGGTGCTGACGGCGTGATTGCACGGGGTTCGTTTAGGGCAAAGTTCGACACCCGACCCGCCGAGCTCTGGACTAACCAGCCTACACGACGGCCTGGCAGCGTAGACTAAAACGTGGCTCCCGCGAGTGCGATCCCGGTCGGCAATAACAAAAAGAGTTGGGTGACCACAGTACCAGCTATAGCCGCAACGATTAGAGGACGCGCCCCCTTGGAGGCCGTTAGTGCGGATATGGCGGAAAAGGCCTGAAGCACAAATATCGCGATTATCCCATGGCCAATTCGCTCAGGTGCGCGAATGGGCGGGGAGTGCATCGGTGCGGTGAGCCTATAAAAGAAAGCGACCAGAAATTCTGAGATCGGGAACAGTGGCAGAAGGGCTAAGGTCCAGAGCCACTTACGTTGGTCGCCTGTCGCGGTGGAATAAGTAATGAAGGTGCCGACCGTCAACACGGCGCCACCGAAAATCAGTGCGGATCCCATCGACACAAGGAAAAACATCCACATTGATAGCCCCGCCCGAAATCAGCGCATCAAATTTAGCATAGGTCCGCCCCGCGGTCTCCGGCGAACACTTACTCTAAAGCTGAAGGTGGACCAGGTTAAATTGACGGCGCGTCACGTCGAGCTAGCGACCGTTTGGTGTAGGCCTCGCTAAGCCCCACCTTAGATCGCTCAAGCCTTGGGGCGCCTTACGACCCGCCCACATTGAACATTTCCAACCGCCCGATTGTGCAGTCGAAGTGCTAATGAGTCGCCCCAGAGCACAGGTGAGCGGTACAAGATTAAGCACTGTTGGGTGTCTCTGGCAGCTTTTTACCGAATTCTGCGACAATCACCCAACCGATCAACTCTTTGCTTTATTTAGGTAATATATCCACCTGCGATATTAAATTACCGAATATGTTGCAACGCCACATTGTGGCCAAAATGGTAAATGAGTTTCGCGCGGAGGGGGAGTAATGGGCGCGAGTTCGCCCAATATGCGTTTTGAAAGGATTCGATGATGAAAACCGCCCTTGCCTTTTGTGCTCTCGTGATCGCGGCGACGGCCAGCCAACCCGCCTTGGCCACGACGGCATCGACGACGACCAAGAAGGCCCACCATCACGCCATTCACTGTTCGGACAAGGTGCTCTGCCACAAGATCGACAATCTGTCGGCCGCAATGAACAAGAATTTCCAGAATCTTGGAACGACGGTCACCACCGGGCAAGCCGAAGAGGCCGATTATCATACCAAATCCCTGGCCATGCAAACCGACACCTTGGCATTGACCAAGTCGATCGAAGGCTATGAGTCGCAGGGTGCCCAGGTGCAACACGCAATCTTCTTAAGCTTTGACGATAAGCCGCTCGCGGCAAATGAAGATCCGTCGGCTACGGCGACAAAGGTCTGCACAGACGCCGGATTTAAGGCGGGCAAGCCTGTCGATGTCACCGACAAGCACTACGTATTCAGAAACAGCGAGCACTTGCTCAAATCGGTTGTTTGCACCTACTAAGGACGCATAACCTCTCATGTGAAAGCGTATTAGGTCAGGAACGACCTAATCGCTTTCGCTCCTACAGGGTTTGTGAAAGCGTTCGGCGAACCGCGCAAATGTGGCCGCCTACCAAATTGTTATTTAAAATACCGACATGGATTTCGGTCGTTGGCGCGCACATCGTAAGCTCGGGCTTTGAGCTTGCGACCTAACGAGGTCTTTTTGAGCCGAGCGCGAACTGGCAATAGATCATGTAAACCGCGATCAATGGCGACAGCAGGACAACGATCGCTGCGCCTAACAGTCCAAACCCAAGGCGGAAATCGCCGGACCGCTCGGGCGGCGTCTTTGCCGTTCGTAGCACATTAAGCACAGTTGACCTCCCTCGCCTTCAATTGCCCAAATTCCGGCGCCCGACGCGCCTCGCCGATTGCGAATGCCTTAAAGGTCCCGCGATTCCGCGTGACCTGGCGACCAATTCTCCAGTCGAGCGACCTCAACTAGTCTGTTTGGGCAAGGATCACAAGGCCGTCGCGGATCGCCAAAACCGCCTGGGCGATTAAGGTGTTAACCCTGTTTGATATGGCATCTCGCAACGCGACAGACGTCAAGCTAAATCCGAGCTGCCTGGCCACAGCAGGCACCAAATCCTGCATTTTCGCCCCGTAATTCTCTCGTACGATGCTTGTGATGGCCGCGTCGACCTCCTCAGGCGGCAACATGTCCGGCTTCCTCAAGCCCGCAGCCTCCACCTTGGAACGGTTACGAACCTCTACACGGCTCGCGGGAAGGCTGTAGAAGCCGTGTGCCTGGCGCACGGCGCCCCGGTCACCCGCAAGTTGCAAGGCTTGCAAGACGATGGACTTCAGTTTTGGCGTCAAACGGCTCTGTCCGGAAAGCGTGCGCATTCGTGTGGCGATTTCGTCAGCGTGCACCGGCCCTTCGATTGAAACGACCTTAATCACATCATCCACGATCTGCGACAATGATCGCTTGTCGATGTCCTCGATCTTAAAGGCCGCTTCTTCGTAGAGGACTGCGTTTTCCAGGGCGGGGATTTCACCCGCGGGTTTTATTTCAGTTTCGGGATTGGCAAGCACATCCTGCGCCGGTCGAGCGACGGGTGGCTTTGCGGGCGTTTGAGTGTTACCAGCGCGTTCTATGGCCGCAATTATGCGGGCCATTTCGTCCTTTGGGCGCAGGAACCAGTCCGCACTCCAAACGCGGTGGATGTTCCAGCCATGCGCCTCTAGGACCTGCCGGCGCAGGCGATCGCGATCGCGCGCTGTTTTGGCCTCGCGATATTGCGCCCCATCGCACTCAATACCGAGGATAAACCGACCGGGCTGCTTCGGATCAACGACGGCAATATCGACTCGGAAGCCAGATACGCCGATATGCGTCTTGACCTCATACCCGCGCTCGCGAAGGGCGTCGGCGATATCGGCTTCAGCTATGTCGGAGCGGCCCGACAGGACCTCACCGCCTGCGTCGAACCGGCCCGTTTGGGCAAACGTCAGGAAGAGACGCAAGGCCGCGACACCGCGCGCATCACTGCGCCCCGGGTCGATGTCCGCGCCCGTGAAATTGCAAAATACTTCGCAACGTGTCTTAGCGCGCGATATCAAGACGTTCAGACGCCGCTCACCGCCGGCCGCGCTCAGAGGCCCAAAATTATGTGCGAGCGTGCCGTCAGCGGTAAAGCCATAGCCCACCGAGATAAAGATCACGTCCCGCTCATCGCCTTGGATGTTCTCCAGGTTCTTGACGAAGAAGGGTTCTGTCCGGTCTTCCGAGAAAAAGGGTTCCGTCTCGGGATTGGCTCGCCGCAGGCGCTCCAATTCGTGCAGAATGGCCTGCCGTTGTGAAACGGAAAAGGCGGCGACCCCAAGGCTCTCATCGAAATGGTTGCGCGCATGCGCGATCACCGCCTCCGCCACGATCCTTGCTTCTTCCGGATTGGTCCGCGTGCCCCCACGGTCATACGCCGTCTCTTTCAGATGATGAAACTTCAAGCCCATATTGGCGACGACGTCGAAGGGACTTGGGACGATGAACAATTTGCTGTCGTAGAATTCGTGGTTCGAAACCGCAATCAACGATTGATGTTTCGAACGATAATGCCAATTCAGCAAACGATGCGGCGCGCCTTTGGCCAGACAGAGATCAAGGATACTTTCAGTGTCACTTGCCTGCAAAAGGGTGGCGTCCCCCTCACCTTCGGCCACATCTTCGCCGGTCAATGATTTGAAGAAGGCGGTTGGTGGCAGTTGCCGTTCGTCGCCCACCACAACAACTTGGTTCACTCGCGCGATGGCGCCCAAGGCATCAACGGGTTCGATCTGGCTGGCTTCATCCATGATCAGCAGGTCAAAGGTCAGCCCTCCGGGCTTCAGGAACTGAGCCACCGACAACGGTGACATCATGAATACAGGCTTCAGATCCTGGATCGCCGGTCCTGCGAGATCAAGCAATTGGCGCAGCGGCAGGTGCGCGCGCTTTTTGGCAAGCTCCCCGTTCAAAACGCCAAGCGGACCAATCCCTCCCATGGCCTTGGGCCGCCCGCTGCTGTGGGCTGCGGCAATCTGCGCCTTGGCAAGTTCGAAGCCCGCGATATCCTGGTCTGCAAACTGTCGGATCAGGCGGTTTTGGGCATCCCCATCGAAAGCTTTCAACGCCGGCCATTCGGCGAAAAGCACGTCTCTGAGCACTTGCGCATAGGCACCGTCAAACGCCTGAACGAAACGGCTGCCGTCAAGTTTCCCCGAGTGCACCGCCTCAACGAGGGCTTCGCCCCCCTTGTCTGCCAAGGCGCGCCCGCGGGCGGCAAAAGCAATGAACCGGCTAAGTCCCTCGACGTCACCGAGCCAGGATTTTAGGCGCTCAACCAGGCCAACGATCGTAGGGTCTTGTGTGCCAAAGGCGCGCAATTGATCAAGCTTCAGGCGAGAGGTGAGCGCCTCCCATTTTTCACGCCAGGCTTTCAATGCCACGTAGAGTAGCTGACGTGCCCCATCGCATGTGATCAAATCGGTATCGCTGGCGGCGGCGAGCTTTGTCCAGACCTCGTCTGGCAAGCTGGTATGCGATAGACGCCAACGCATGACATTGTCCAACGCGTCCCAATCACTGTGGGCGTCTTGCCAAAGTCTGCCGAAGGCGCGACCGGTCGGTGCTAATCTGGCAAACCCTTCCTCAGCTCGTTTCAGGCCCAGGGCCAGGTCTACGATCTTCAATCGGGCATCTGGAGCGTCCGGCAGTGGCGCCAGCAGATAGGACCGCAGGCTTGCCACGCTACGCTTGTAGGGCCCATCGAGGAACCGAAAGAGATTGCCGCTCTTCGTAACCAGCTCTGCGCGAATGGCTTCGTAGTCGGCTGTCAATCCAACCGCGTTGAAGATCGTCCGCGCTTGATCGCGCAGCTTGGTCAATTGCTTGCCCGCTTCAATCAGGTCGTTGAGACCTCGCGGATTTTGCCAAGCGGGGTCGGAAAAGGCGTCGCGATCACCGCCGCGCGGCAAAGGTGTAAGTTGCAGATAAGCGAGTGCGTTCTCCAAGTCAGCAACGATGACGGGTTGCGGGGCGCCAAGAATATTCGTCGCAACCTTTGACAATTCAACCGCTGAAAGAAGCTCGTCATGCGCGGTCAAGGCCTCTCGCATCAAGCTGTCGGTTTCCGAAGGATCGAAGGCATCGGCATTGACGCCACGCCAAGGGTTCGCCGCAATCGGCTCAAGACCCGCTAGACGCTCAGCCATATCCTCCGCCAAATCGCGCCGATTAGCGGCGTCTTCGGCAGTCCACGCCGCTGCCCCAATGAGCGGCGTCTCCCGTCCTGGCTCGCCGGCTTGTCGCCAACGTGCCAGCCGGCCAAGAATGTCCTGAGGCGACAGTCCGGACGGGTCAATTCTATCGTGAAGTCGATTGGCGAAAAGATTGAGGGTCTGAGTTAAATCTTCCAGACGCCCAAGGCCCGCCAAATCGGCGGGAGGTGGAACAGGTGGCGCATCCTTGGTGCGCTTTAATTCTTCAAGGACGGCCCGCTTACTGACGCGATTGGAATGTAACTCCAGCACCAGTGGGCCCAGACCGACGTGCTGCATTCGGCGATGCACCACATCAAGGGCCGCCATCTTTTCGGCGACGAAAAGGACCTTCTTGCCTGCAGCCACCGCGCCCGCGATGATGTTCGTGATCGTTTGAGATTTGCCGGTACCGGGAGGTCCCTTGATAACGAGGGTGCGACCAGCCACGGCCTCGGCGATCGCAACTGTTTGCGAGCTATCGGCATCGACGACATGCTTACGTCCGGCGGGCGGCAGTATCTCGTCAATATCGTCGGCTTCGCCCACGATTGAGATATCGGGTTCAAATCCGTCATGCAACAGGGCACGTATTAGGGGGTTCTCAGCAATGCCTTCCTCGGTGGGCCAGGTAGTTGGGTCCAAATCGCGATACATCAAGAATTTCGCGAAAGAAAAGAAACCGAGAACCATCGCGTCAGGTAAAACTTCCCAACGTTTATGAGCTTTCACCGTATCGGCGACCCGGGCCGCGTAGGCGGATAAATCAACCTCGTCTTCGTCAGGAAAATCTTCAACCGTAAGGGCGAAGTCGGCCCTCATGCGCGCCTGTAGGGTCAGGTTTGGCGACGGGGGCTCGCCACGCCCCTTCAGACGAAACTTGTCCGACGCCGTCGAACGCTCCAGGGCCACGGGCAAGAGGACGAGCGGCGCGTACCGCGGGGTCGTCGACTTATCGTCGTCGTACCAACGCAAAAGTCCCAAAGCCAGATAGAGGATGTTGACGCCCTGCTCCTGCTCCAGGGTGCGGGCATCATACCAGATATCAAACAAGCGCTTTTGCAGGCCTTCGGACGCCATTTTTGTTTGCAGTCTCAAATCCGTATGGCGAGCGGCCAGAGTGCCGTTGGAGTCATCCGGCTGGGGCCCGATCATTTCCTCCGTGGCGGTCTCGTCGATTTCGACGCCCGGCAGGAACGTCATGGCCTTGCCATCATTGAGCCGCCGAAACACTTCCGCCGCCTTTTCATCGACGATCTCAAGCGTGCGCACGTTGGTTGTGCGCAAGGGCAGATTGAGAAGACGATTGCGGGTGGAAAGATCGAGAAGTACGTGCCGTTCGCGCAGAAGCCGGCTGCGTAAATCAGCGTCCATAGCCGCGCCCGTCTCGGGCGGCTCAGCGGGAATTTCGTTGTCCATGAGACCCAGCTTTACACTCCAAGCAGGCGCGCTGTCATTTGGTTTTGGATGCGCCAGGTCGTTCCCGTTGACGGCTTATTTGTTCCTGATTTTTCGGCCCTGCCGTTCACATGGGAAGCCAATCAGAGCGCCAGTAACTTGCCCCCATTGGCACGGTGCCAGAATACTATTCAGGATTAAAGGAAGACTTCCATGATCAAATCTGGCCTCAACACGAACGGCCTTGTTCTGGCCCTTGCCCTGACGACGGCGGCCGTTACCCCGGCTCTGCTGCCGCAGGTGGCGGAAGCTGCCACCAAGGCGGATCTGAACCAAGATTCCGAAACCGCCCTCAACGCGCTTTACGCGTCTAACCCGGCGGCGAAAGCCATCGGCGCCAAGGCCAAGGCGATCCTGATTTTCCCGAGCATCGTGAAGGCTGGCCTCGTGTTCGGCGGCGCCTACGGGGAAGGCGAACTGCTCAATCACGGTACGGTCGAACATTACTATAATTCGTTTTCCGGTTCGTGGGGCCTGCAGGCGGGTGCACAATCCTACGGATACGTCGTGTTCCTGATGTCGGAAAAGGCGGTGAAGTATGTTCACGAAACGAAGGGTTGGGAAATTGGCGTCGGCCCGACGGTCGTCGTGGTAGACGAAGGCGTGGCTCGCAATCTGAGCACCTCGACGCTCAAGGACGATGCCTATGCTTTCATCTTCGATCAAAAGGGTTTGATGGCGGGCGTATCGATTGAAGGTACCAAGATTTCCCGGATCAAGAACGACAACTAAGGCGCTCTTCGCCTAGCTATTGACAGGTGGGTGTCAAGAAAGCTTGCTCCCCCTGTTGATGAGGCCCTCTGGATGTGCGCCGGAGGGCCTTTCTTACTGCATAGCCCACAAGCTTAGACTGGGCACGGACCTTGGCGGGGCCGCATGGCAATCCAAGCGGTCATTCGAGTTTCAATGCCGGGGATTAAACCGACGCCTCTGTAATTGGATGCGACAGAGTTTCGAATACATCCGCCGTCAAAAGCCGGATCCACTAGAGCCTGATGACAAAGCGTAGGATCACTTCGCCGCCACCTCTATAGCCTGATCCGCAAAGGCTAAGAGAGCGTCCTGGCCGAAGCTTGGGCCCCTGCCAGATCAATTACCGTTTGGTCGCGACCAGATCAGACCGAAGGGATTGCCGATGTCATCCGCATATACCAAGCTGGCATAGGTGGGCTTGGAAAAGCTCGGATCGTCGAGCTTCACCGAGATGTCGTCAGAGCTTTTATCGCGGGCGGCCCTGGTTGAGCCGCTGCCTAATTCGATGGCGACGGCGCAGATGTGGTCGCGGGTGCGCGGTCATTGTCGCGGTCGATCAGAACGATCTGGGGTTTGGCGTTCAAGTTCAGGGTTTTGACAGTCACGCTGAAGGTGTTTTCGCTCTTCGTGAAAACGCCGATGATGATAGCGATTTTATTTGTCCTTTGTGTATCAGGGCGCGCCCATCGCAACCTCGATAAGGAGGGATAGATAAGGGGCGATCGCCGTGCAGGCTTGCGCCGTAAGGCGGTGGAGGACCGCTGCTTGAGCGGTTGCGCGATTTGGGGCGACTATAAACTTTGCGACGCCTCATTCGCGCCGTTGATTGGGCTGTTCATCGAGCGCCTCGCCCTTCGTCAGGACAACCGACTTC
>FTDD01000148.1_pt1 | contig 12306 bp, 10 predicted proteins | sample 1639881 | NCBI WGS metagenome assembly FTDD01 (sample SAMEA3914869, study PRJEB12502) | metagenome | biome: forest; material: soil | place: USA | collected 2012-03-12 | depth 0.1 m | reverse complement strand
CGTGAAGTTCGGGCCGCCGAGGCGCTTCAGTTGCGTGTCGAGATAGGAGAAGTTGCGCCCCTGAAGCAGCGGGTCGTTGCTGAAGTCTATGCCGGGGACAATGTTGCCGGTCTGGAAGGCGACCTGCTCAGTTTCTGCGAAAAAGTTGTCCGGCATGCGGTCGAGCACCAGACGGCCAACCATGCGCAGCGGCACCAGCTCTTCCGGGATCAGTTTGGTGGCGTCGAGGACATCGAAATCGAAGCTGTTGGCGAAGTCCTCGTCAAACAACTGCAGGCCCAGCTCCCATTCTGGGAAATTGCCCGATTGAATCGCGTTCCACAGGTCGCGGCGATGGAAGTCGGGATCGGCGCCGTTGATCTTGACCGCCTCATTCCAGACGACCGACTGCATGCCCAGCTTGGGCTTCCAGTGGAACTTGACGAAGGTGGATTTGCCGGCCGCGTCGACCATGCGGAAGGTGTGGACGCCGAAGCCTTCCATGAAGCGGAAGCCGCGCGGAATGGCCCGGTCCGACATCGTCCACATGACCATGTGCATCGACTCGGGCATCAACGAGATGAAGTCCCAGAAATTGTCGTGCGCCGTCTGGGCCTGCGGAAAATCGCGGTCGGGTTCGGCCTTGGCGGCGTGGATCAGGTCGGGAAACTTGATGGCGTCCTGGATGAAGAAGACTGGAATGTTGTTGCCGACCAGATCCCAGTTGCCTTGCTGCGTATAGAATTTGACGGCGAAGCCGCGCACATCGCGGGCCAGGTCGGCCGAGCCCTTGTTGCCTGCCACGGTCGAGAAGCGGACGAAGACGGGTGTCTTTTCGCCGGCACGCTGGAAGATATCCGCCGAGGTCACGTCGGCCAGGGACTCATAGGTTTCAAAGAAGCCATGGGCGCCATACCCTCGCGCATGGACCACACGTTCGGGAATACGCTCGTGGTCGAAGTGGAAGATTTTCTCGCGCATGTGATGATCTTCAAGGGCGACCGGGCCGCGCGCGCCGACCTTCAGCGAGTTTTGGTCGTCCGAGACCGGCGTGCCGGACTGGGTGGTCAGTTGCGGCACACCGTCGGCAGCCTGCTGGCGGGTCTCGCCGCCGCTACCCTGAGGCACGTCGACATCTACGAAGGTCGCGGAGGCAAGGTCGGTATCGTTGGGCGTAACCATGGGAGTGTCCTTAAAAAATTGAACTCAGGAGGATGTTGAGGTGCGGATGATGAGGGTTGCGTCGGCCGGGACTTCATAATCGCGGAAGTCCGCAGCGCGTTGCCGGGCAGGAATGGAAATGTCGGTTTCTGCCAGGCTTAGGCTGAAGCGTGGCAGGGCTTTCCTGCCTTTTTTCAGCAGGCGGAGGCGGCCGGCCTGGCCGACCGGCCCCTGCAGCTTGACGCGAACGGCGCCGTCGTCGCTGAAGGATACGTCGGTCGGGTAGTCGCAGAACAGCCGGAAGGCATTGTCGCCACATTCATTGAACGCACGGGCGACGAAGATGAAGGCGCCGCCGGCGCCGTAGATTTCCTGGCCGACCTGGCCCGCCGGCTGGCCGTCGCCATAGAGGTCCTCCAGCGGAAACGACAGTTTGCGGTCGTTATAACCGTTGCGGACATTGTCCTTGGCGACGGCATCCTCGGGCAGGGCGTCGGGGTAGAAGTACCAGGTAAAATCCTGGGCGAAGCGGCGGTATTCGCACAGCAGCAGCTTGGCCGCCGGCGGGATGTCGTCGTAACCGATGCGCAGATATTCATCGAAAGCGGCGAAGGTTTCAAAACATTCGTAGGCCGCCATGTAGGGCGCATCGTGCAAGCAGGTGACGCCGAAGAAGTTGGTATAGTGCCTGGCGTGTTCGATGTCCGAATTCCACAGCTCGCAATTGTGCAGAAAGCTGGCGACGAAGACCATGCTCTGGTCGAGGTAGCCGGACTGGCGGTCCATCAGCCAAAGTTTCAGACACGCCACCGCGCCCCATGCCGTTAGATTGGTCTGGTAGGCCAGGTTGAAGCGATTGCCTTCGAGCGCCTTGAGTGCCGCCTTGGCCTCATCGAGATAAAGGCTGTCGCCGGTGATCTCGTGTGCCAGGATCATCACATAAGCGTAGAGGCCACCAGCGTCTGTCTGGCCACGCCCCTGCGGGCTGCGGGCGCCGGTAATGACCGAAAAGTCGGTAATGTTGAACTGGATCGGCCAGACATAGTTGAAATGCCGTGCCGACTTGACGGTGTAGTCGAGCGAATCGCGGAACAGCTTTTCGCATTTCTTATTGCCGGCGATGGCCAGCTTCGCCAGGTTCATCAGGGGGTGAAACAGGTACCAGGAATCAACCGCATCGGCGTCCTTATCGTCTCCAACATTGGGCAGATAGCGGCGGATGGTGCCCAGCTCTTTGTCGAAGAAGCGGCCTATGCCGGCGGACAGATCCCTCGACAGCGGCTCCATGCGACCCTGTGACAGCTCCCATTCGCGCAAGGACGACAGAACCGACATCTGCACCATGCTGTCTGGATATTCGGCGTCGGTATAGGCATGCAGATAAGTGTGGCCATAGTGCTCTATCCGGGCCTGGGGCGCATTGGTCAGGTCTGTAATGGTGCGGTGAGAGCGCTCGATCCAGTCGTGAAACTTGACCTCTGGCTTATCCAGGTACGGATAAATTTTCGCGAGCAATTCGATGAAATGCCGCGCGCTTTGCATCTCGTCGGCGGCACAACCAGGTTCGAAGGCCAGCAGGGCGTCGGAGATGACAATCTCTTTGCCAGCGGCCAGCGGATGTTCGGGCGGCGCATAGCCCATGGGTGAGGTCGGAGGCTGGTAGCCGAGCGATGGCCAGCGGCCGCCGACAACACCGTCGGGCCTGGTCTTTGTGGCGACGAAGTAGGCATTGAGAGCTGTCAGGTTCTGGGCATAGAGCACGGACCCGAAAGCCGGCTTTTGAACACAAAAGTAGCAAATGCCCCCGTTCACGCCGCGTTGCGCCGCTTCGACCTGACCTATGGCTTGGGTCGGATCGTCATGTTCGTCAAGCACGTACAAGTCGCGCGGCCAGAACGCGAGGAGGAGGTCAGTTGCCGGCGTAAGCGACACCTTGACGCGCAGAACGTCCTTCTCCTGAACGGAGATCTCTATAGTCCATGTACCCGAGCTGGCCCTGACATCGAGAATGATACGATGGTCGCCGGTTTCTTTTTGCTTGAGCGCATAGGGCCCGGGAAAAGGATTGGTGCGCAGGACAATGCCGCCCTTGCCTGGCCTTCGAACAATAACCCAGATCGTGTCACGACCCGGGGAGACATCAATCGTCAACTCGCCGATCCGGAACGTTTTGATCGGCGAAAGTTTTGGTTTTAGATCTGTCTCGACGGCCAGGGTCTCAGAAGAGAACCCTGGCACGTGCATCCCGGGTTTAGGGTGTTTTGCCATCGGTCTTCTCCTAGAGCGGGCTACGCGGCTAAAGGAGTAGGTTCGGCGTTTGCGGAATGTCGGTAGACGTGCAGAGAATGGTTGTGCGTCGAGAAGGTCTCGTCCTGGACTATGGCCAGAGGGTCGTTCCCGACATTGGTGACGTCAAATCCGGTTGCACGGAGAGAGATTTCGAGACGCGCCATTGTCAGCGGCCGCTCCGCCAAACCATTTCGCCGAACGATGTGTGCTCCCGCTCGAAGGCTCATACCCAAACTCCCCTGAGGTCCCAAGACCCGCGCCGCAAAAATGCGGCGAACATCTCCGTGGATATCCGGCTGAACAGGTGTCAGACCGGCCGATTTCGAAAATTGGAAATAGGGGCTGCCTCACCCCTCCGTGCATCGTAAAATGAGGCCGGTTCGATAAGCGCGAAATGTGGCGATTTCCCCAGGCCGTAAAGAACGGATACCTATCGTCTTAAACAGAAAGGCTTTTTGGCCTTCAGACACAAAAAAGCCCCGCCGACCGGCGGGGCTTCATGAAATATTGTTGTCTTATTGGGCGGGTGTGAGGTCCGCCGCTTGTTTTAGCGCGTCCTTGTTGACACTCGACATTGCGATGCCGTTTAGCTTGACGTCCGTCGCCTTTTCCTCGGCCAGGGTATCGGCGAGCAGCTTAGCGGCATCCTTGTAGCCTAGGGCCTTCGCGATAGCGATCAAGCCGCCATAGGACGCGATCTCGTAGTGCTCGACCTTCTGACCGCCGGCGATCAGCATGACGTCGCGGACAGGGCCCTTTTCGATTTCGTCGATAGTTTCCTGGCCTTCAGCGACCAGGCCTTCCATGGCCAGGCATTTGATGCGCTTCAGCTTGATGCCGAGCATTTCAACGATCTGATCGATACGTTCGATCTGGCCCTGTGTTTCATCGAGGTGCATGGTGAAGCCGGCGGCGAGGTCAGGATTGGAAGAGGCCTTGGCCAATTTCGGCAGCGACTTCGTCATTTGCTTTTCAGCGCTATAGATATCGGACAGTTCGTGAACGAACGCCTCTTCGAGAGTCGTGATCTTCGGCATTGTAGCTCCGGTATGTTTTTTGAGGTGGGAGCGACTATACTATAGCGACTGGCGTAAGGAGGGCATGCTGAACAAGGCTTATAGTTTCGGCAATGCGATGATGTGCATCCCCGACCCGAGCTGATGGCGGTTGTTCATGCCGACGGCGCAATGCCAAAGAACCGGAGCATCTCACCACTCGCATCCGGCCCCGCAGGCAGCGTATACGATCCGGCGGAATGGCCGCCCGACCAGGCGTGTCCGGCGCCGTGAAGCAGCCAGTGTTCGAGGGCCGGCTTGCCGGACGTGCCGGTCTCGACGGTGCGGGTGAAGGCTGTTCCGCCTGATGATCTGCCCGTTGTTACCTCAGGGCGCCCAGGTTGGACACCCCTGGCCTGCGCCAACACCTGAGCGGCATTGTCGACGTGGACGGTCCGGTCCGCGTCGCCGTGGAAGACAATGGTCGGGACGCTGTGACGTTTGCCGGGTTTGGCGGACGACGCGCTGCCTCCCATGGCCGCGAATGCCGATGGCATGTCGTGCGCCGCACCGACAGCGATCCCGGAGTGCACGCCTATGGCGGCAAACACGTCCGGATAGGCCGCGCCCATGATCGCCGCCATGGCGCCGCCTGCCGAAAGGCCGGCGACGAAGACACGATCGCGATCGATGGCGTACTCAGCCATGATTTGTCGGGTAAGCCCGGCTATGACCGCCGGCTCGCCGGCATCACGGCCCTGGTCGGCCGAATTGAACCAATTCCAGCATCGGTTCATGTTAGCCGACTGGCTCTGTTCGGGATAAACAACGAGAAAGCCGTGGATTTCTGCAAGGGCATTCATCTGCGTGCCGAGCGCAAAGTCATCCGGCGTTTGAGTGCAGCCGTGCAACATGACAAGTAGGGGAACCGGCTTACCGGCAAAGATAGACGGCACATAAAGTTTATAGGCACGGCGGCCATCCGGACATGCATAACGGCCGGGCGCGAAGTGTGCGCCAGCCGGTATCGCAGCTTTGGGAGGGGGTGAACCTGCCCGGCGATGCTTGCGGACCAGGTCAGCCAGACCGACCTTCGGTACGGGCGGGCGCGAAGCCGGGCGCGTTTCCTGAGCATTGGCGTCAGATCGCTGATGCCAAACGCCGTCATTGCCAGGCGCGCGGGTCATTTCGATTGTGCCGGTGCCCACATTGTTAGCTTTCTCATCTGTTAGTGGGCCGTCACCGCGCAGGACAGCCATGGTTTCGTTCAGCCGGCCTTCTCGGGTCAGGCGGGTCGCCATGCCCATATCGATATTGCGTATCATGAAGCTTGTCCGATCAGAGTATGCGGTCGCGCAGCGCGGCCTTGATTTCAGGGGAAGCCTGTAGAGCGCCTAGAACTCGCAGGGACGCTATGGTGTCACGCGCCAGCTCGGGCGAAACATCTGCCGCAATGGTGGCCAGACCGAGCACATGGACATGCAGAACGGTGCCTTCAGCTTTTGCCGCCTCCAGATCCCGTCGGGTGATATGTCGCAAGCCGAGATCGAGTTCACGGCGAGTGATCAGTTGTTTAACCGTGTCGCCATGGCGGTCCAGTTGATAGCGTATCGCCGTGCGAATGAAGTCCGTTCGGTTTGAATAAAAGCCTTCTGAAACCAACAGGTCGACCTGCCCGAGGTCTACAAAGCCGAGATTGATGGTAATTTTCTCGCTGTCGGCTACCTTAATCGCAGCAGGGATCTCCATACGTTCCTCCATCCACATGGATGGTATATGGATGTCCTCGGGATGGTTTCAAGGACATTACCGACAAAAAGCTTGGTCGTGCCGTGTCGGGCCGACAGAGTCTTCGCGATGCGGGTGAAATTCCTAGGGGATGAAACATGCCGCGAAGTTGGTGATGCCGCCACCGCGATGCGGCCTGACGCTGGGCGCCGGCAACTCCGGCAAACTTGAGACTGCACCAGCAACGTAGCGGCTAAGCTCGCGCGGCACGAAGACCGCAAAGTGATCCATGAATGAAGCGTACAGGTGATCTCTATCTATATCGCCTAATTTAAATTACGGTATCCGTTCAGAAGCGGATATACTTGCTGAGTATATCCTCGAAATATCGAATGTTGATAGGCTTGGCTATATAGTCATCCATTCCGGCAGCCAGACACTTTTCCTTGTCACCGGCCATCACAAAGGCGGTCATCGCGATTACAGGAATACGCGACCTCCCGGCGTCGCGCTCGACGGCCCGGAGGCGTTTCGTTGTTTCATATCCGTCCATCCCCTCCATTTGCACATCCATCAAGGTCAGGTCAAAAGCGTGGGTTTGAAAGAAGGCCAGGGCGTCGGCGCCATTTGTCGCCGTGACAGCTTCGTAGCCCAAATCTTCCAACAATGCCGTTGCGACGACCACGTTGGCTGCGTTGTCTTCCACCAACAGCACTTTGCCTGAACGTTGCCCCTTACCGCGTTCACGCTCGGGGGCTTCGGGCTGTTCGTCGCTCGAGCATGCTTCCAATGGCAAGGTCAGCGTAAACGTTGAGCCAGTGCCGGGAGTGCTCGCAACTTCAAGTCGCCCGTTCATACGCGCAGCCAGGCTGCGAGCGATCGACAATCCCAAACCTGTTCCGCCATAGCGCCGGGTTGTCGAGCTATCAGCCTGGATGAACTTTTCGAAAATCCCGTCAAGCTTTTCGGGAACGATGCCAATCCCGGTGTCTTCAACGGCCATTACCAGCGGCGTGAATCCGTCTTCAGTTGATGCCTGCGACACTTTGATCGTCACGCCACCGGCGCTGGTAAACTTCACGGCATTGCTGACGAGATTGAGCAGAATTTGATGGATACGTTGCGCGTCGCCGGTAAACAGGCCGCCAGCATTGTCGGCGAACTCGGCTGACAGGGTGATGTTTTTCTCTCTCGCCTGGTGCGCCATCATCTTGACGACGTTGGCGACGATGTCGCCAGGACGGAACGGCCGCGCCTCCAGTTCGATTTTGTTATTCTCGATCTTCGAGACGTCCAGCAGGTCGTTGACCAGGGCCAACAGTGAATCGGCGCTTTGCTTCAGAGTGGTGACGAACTTGTCCTGTTGTGGATCCAGCCGGGTGCGGGCAAGAATAGCGGCAAGGCCGATGATCGCGTTCATCGGCGTGCGGATTTCATGGCTCATATTGGCCAGGAATTCGCTCTTGGCGTTGCTGGCTTTCTCGGCCCTGTCTAGAGCATCCTTCAAACGACTTTCGGCCTCACGAACGCGCAGAAGAGACTTCACCGTCGCCGTCAGTTCCAGGGCATCGATCGGCGTCGTCAGATAGCCATCCGCACCGCAATCCAGGCCCTGGGCGCGGTCGCGGCCTTCGATGAACAGGGCCGAGGTCATCAAGACCGGTGTCGAAGCATGGTCGGGCCTGGCCTTGATGCGAACGCACATGTCGAAGCCGGTACCATCGGGCAGATTGACGTCAAGGACGACGAGGTCCACCGGATACGTGTCTAGGAATGCCGAGCCTTCGCCAAGCGTCTTAGCTTGAAGCGTGCGGTAACCGGCTTTGGTCAGCAAACGCGAAAAGGCGTAGCGGTTCATCTCGGTATCGTCGATGATGAGGATGGTGTCAGGCATATTCGGGCACTTTCTGGCCGGTATCGAGCGCCCGGAAAATTTCGGCGATCCGCCGCGTCCGCTCTGGTTGCGACAGGGATTTGGAAAGAACGGCGAAGGCGTTTTCCATCAGGCTGTCGATCTCGCCTTCGGACAATTCCTTGCTGCTGTGGATGATGACGGGGATGTCGCGTGTCTCCGGCCGCCGTTTCAACTCGACGAGAAGGTCTTCGCCGGACATGCCGGGCATGGCGAGGTCGAGGAAGATGGCGAATGGCCGCGTGGTGATGGCGATGCTCAGTCCCTCGGCCGCGTTGCTGGCCTCGATGATGGTGTCGGCGTGGCGTTCGACGGCGCGGCGCAGGGCATAACGGTCCGGCGTCAGGTCGTCGATCAAGAGGACGCGGTCGTGTCGCGTGCCCGAAACCTCGGCGTGAGGCGAGATGTTCTCGACCGCTTCGGGCCACTGGTAGTGGCGCGGCAGGATCAGGGCGAAGGTCGAGCCCTCGCCGGGCGCGCTTTTGACGACGACCTGGCCGCCAAGCATATGCGCCAGCTTGCGCGACAAGGGCAGGCCGAGGCCGGTTCCCTTGATGCGCATCTGGTGGTCGCCCTCGATCTGGGTGTAGTCCTCGAAGATGCGATCCTGATCTTCCAGGGCAATGCCGATGCCGGTGTCCGTCACCGCGAACTCGAACCACTCGGCGTCGATGGCTCTCGCAGACACGCGAATTTCACCTTCCTTGGTGTATTTGAGGCTGTTGGAGATGAAGTTGCGCAGAATCTGCGACACCTTGCCTTCATCGCTGATCACCGGGGCTTCGGTCGAAGCGTCGTCAAAGAGCAGGTCGACGGGATGATTGGGCTGAAGCAGGGGCCGCAACATGCCGCGAAGGACGCGGAACATCTCGCCGATCTCGAACGAGCACGGCCGGATAACCACCTTGCCAGCCTCGACCTTGGCCAGGTCGAGCACGTCGTTGACCATCGCCGACAGCTCGCGCGCACTGTTGCGGATGAAGCCGATCTGCTTTTCCTGTTCGTCGTTCAGCTCGCCATCGAGCCGGTCGAGCAGGATCCCGGCGATGCTGATAATCGAGTTCAATGGCGTGCGCAGTTCATGGGTGATGGTCGACAGGAATTCCGTCTTCAGTTCCGCAGCGCGTTTTTGGTAGTCGGCACGCTGTTCCAGTTCGCCGGACAGCGCGACGACGCCTCGATTGGTTTCTTCCAGTTCAAGGTTGAGCTGCGTCAGACGAATCTGCTGGCGCTGGACCTCGTCCAGCGCGGCCAGCAGTTCCTGATTCTGGCGCTGCATCTCCTCGAACGGATTTTGCGGCTCCTCAGTCGCGAGGTCGGCAGCGATGGCGGAGCCAAGATCCTTGGTCACCGCGGGGGTGCGCTTGGGTAGGTAGCAGCCGAGCTCGATATCCGTGCCCGTTAACGCCGAGGTAATGGAGAAGCTGTCGACCAGCCGCTGAGCGCCCACAAGGCCCACGCCCATACCCGTCTTTGAGACATAGGTGCCGCCCAGGATGTCGTCGAGTTTCGCAATGCCCGAACCGCGGTCTACGACGCGGATCAGCAGCTTGCCGGGCAGGCCGGATTCAACAGAAAATTCAACACGGCCGCCGGACGTGTATTGAAAGACGTTGCGGACGAGTTCGGAGAGGGCAGTGGCGATGCGGACCTGCTCCTGCGGCTGGAAGCCCAAGGCCAGGGCGATCTGGCGGGCGCGGCGGCGGGCGAGGACCAGATCCTGCTCATAGCGTATTTCGACTTTCAGCAGCGGGACCTGCATGTTCAGAGCCTCCGGATCACCACGACCGTGGCGTCGTCCTTGCCACGCTTGAACGACTTGTACATCATGCCCGCGATAACGCTGGCCGATCGCGAGGAGAGACCGGGAAAATCCTCCAGTCTCCAGTGGGTCGTCAGACCATCGGAATGCAGGATGATCAGGTCCTCCATGGCACATTCATAGCTGAACGCCTTCACCTTATGGACCTGGTGGCCGACGATGCCATTCATCGAAACGACGCCTTTTGGCTTCGGCATCGACAGCACATAGCCAGCAATATTACCGACCCCGGCGCAGGTCAGCGAATTGCGCACCGTATCCAGCCGTCCAGTCAACACCGCGGCGCCGCGCGTCCCGCGCATGGCGGTGTGCATGGTTTCCAGCATGGCGACAGGATCGAGGTCGGGCTTGCGCTCGAACACTTCAAGGCTGACATCGCTGGCTTCCGCCGCGATTGGCCCATGCCCCAGGCCGTCGCTGACGACAATATCGAGACCGTCCGGCTGGGCACGCACGGCCCAGCCGTCTCCGCACAAGCGTTCACCCCCAACCGGCAGACAGACCGCGCCAATGTCATAGCCGACCAGAGGCATGCCTTGTGGCCATATCCGCGCCACCAGTACGCTGCCTTTGCCGGCCAACGAATAGATTTCAAAGTCGCTGGCCAGACGCTTGATGGCGCCGAGACCAGTGCCTGGGCTGCCGGCGGTCGAGTACCCGTCCTCGACGCAGCGGTGGGCGTCCATGCCCTGACCGTCGTCGAGCGACATCAACTCCAGTCCGCGCTCCTTGCCAGACGAAAGGACGCGAAGGACCAAGCTACCGCCGCCCGCGTGTTTGACCAGGTTGCTGGCCAGCTCGGTGGCAATGATACCGACGCGGCCGTTCACTGTCTCGTCGAAGCCGATGTCCTTGCCCGCGTACATAGCGCGCCGGCGGGCGTCGCCGACATCGTGCAGTTCGCGAATCGTTATGGCCAGCGACTGGCGGGTGAGGTCTACTTCCATCGCGCGATCATGACGCGCGTGCCCTGCCCAGGAACCGAGTGAAGTTCAAATTCGTTGCTCAGCCGCTTGGCGCCGCTGAGGCCCAGACCCATGCCGCTGCCCGAGGTCCAGCCGTCTGTCATGGCCTTGTCGATGTCGGGAATGCCCGGCCCCTGATCCTCGAACGTCAGGCGCACACCCTTGCGGAAACCGTCTTGCAGCGTCTCGATCAAGGCCGTGCCACCCCCGCCATAGATAAGCGCGTTGCGCGCCAGTTCGCTCGTCGCCGTCACCAGCTTGGTGACATCGACGAGGCCAAGCCCGGTCTCGCTGGCGATGGCACGGGTCCGCTGTCTGACCATGACCACATCGGGCTCTGCCCGTATGGCCATGGTTTCGGACGCTTTGACGGTCGCCGTGGTCATTTCAAAATTCTTGACTGTCTTCACCTTCGAATGCAGTCCGCGAAGTATTTTCGCGCAGAAGAAGCATTCCCTTTTCGACGTCGAGCGCCGTCCTGACGCCGGGTAGTGTCAGCCCCAATTCCACCAGGGTAATGGCGACGGCGGGCTGCATGCCGACGATGACCGTCTGAGCGTCCAGGACGCGCGACATGGCGGATATGTTGGCGATCATGCGGCCGATGAATGAATCGACGATTTCGAGCGCCGAAATATCGATGAGCACGCCAAGCGCACCTGTCTGGGCGATGCGAGTGGTCAGGTCGTCCTGAAGAGTCATGGCCAGGCGGTCGTGCATGTCGACCTGGATGGTGACCAGCAGGAAATCGCCCATGCGCAGAATAGGAATACGGTCCATGGTCCGGCCCTACGCCTGAACCTTGGCGCGCGTGATCGCCAAACCCTTGCGTTCCAAGGCGACGGCAAATGCCGCCGCCAAGGTCGCCTTGGTCGTGACATTGCCGAGTTCGACGCCAAGGTGAACGATGGTCTGAGCGATCTGGGGCCGGATGCCGCTGATCAGGCAGTCAGCGCCCATCAGGCGGGCGGCGGTGATCGTCTTGAGCAGGTGCTGGGCCACCAGGGTGTCGACGGTCGGCACGCCGGTGATGTCGATGATGGCCACGGTCGAGCCGGTATCGACGATGCGTTGCAGCAGCGATTCCATGACCACCTGGGTGCGGGCGCTGTCGAGCGTGCCGATCAGCGGCAGGGCCAGGATGCCCTGGGCCAGGCTGACCACGGGCGTCGACAGCTCCAGCATGTCTTCCTGCTGGCGGGCAATGATGCCCTCGCGTGTTTTGAGATAGACGTCCGTGGTGTGCAGGCCTAGCTTGTCGAGGACGCTGGTCGCCTCCCAGACGGCGTCGCTCAGAGCCTTGGCGTCGCTAGCATAGGCCTTGCCCAGCGCCGCGAACAAAGGCTTCTTGAAGGAGAAGACGAAGGTCGCCGTTTCCGATGGCGAAAAGCCCTGACCGCCGCGGCTATCCGAAATTTCGGAGAGGAAACTGAGTGCGGCATCCCATTCGGGCGT
>FTDD01000126.1_pt1 | contig 13340 bp, 11 predicted proteins | sample 1639881 | NCBI WGS metagenome assembly FTDD01 (sample SAMEA3914869, study PRJEB12502) | metagenome | biome: forest; material: soil | place: USA | collected 2012-03-12 | depth 0.1 m | reverse complement strand
TTCGTCGTCATGAACGGTCATGACGTTCCAGCAAAGGAGAGTTTGTGATGAAGAAGCTCGACATCTCGGCCCGCCGGGCCAAGTCCCTGATCACCCTGGGCGCCGTCAAGGTGCACACCAAGGGCAGCGCCGACGTCGGCCCGGACGGCACCCAGTCCCAGCCGAAGACCTTCATCGGTCTGGACTGAAGGTCCCGCCCCCGCGTGCGCGGCTCGCCGCGCACGCGCTTCACCTAACGTCGGCTGGCCGCACCAACCCTCTCGGCCCCCGGACGCCACGCGTTCAAATAACCTTTTTTCGAAGTGAGCCTAAAATGAAAGCCAACAGCAAAGCCGACCGCCGCCCTTCGCATCTCTTGGTCCCGATCGGGGCCGTCAAGACGCACACCAAGGGTAGCGCCGACATGAACCTCGACGGTTCGCAAGGTCAAACCCGCGATCCGCACGGCATCTCCCAAAACTGAAGCCACTGGCATGCGTGGCCCGCCGCGCATGCCCCCTCAAAGGGAACTGCGATGGCCTTGATGCTCTCCGACCGATATCGCTTCTGTATCGCTAACCATAGAGCTGTTCTGCTCGATATCAGGGACGGAAGCTACGCATGCCTGCCCGATGATATGGACAAGGCCTTTCGCCACCTTGCGGAGGGCGGCAAAGGCACACCTGACGTCACGCGAGCGCTTCAGCCCCTGATCGAAGACGAGATCCTAGTCATCAATTGCGGCGGCTTAGGCCTTGCGGACGTTCCGAAAATTCCAACCGCGACCTCAAGCCTGTACGACGAGGTCGAGCATGAGTTATCGATATGCCCCGACATCTCACGTCTGGCCCAACGCGTCTTGAGCGAATGGGCGATCGATCGTCGCCCCCTGGCCAAAACCCTGCGCCACCTCAACCGCCCGCGACGATCGCCGAGACGAGACCTTCACGACCCTACTGTTCAGGCCACGCTTCGCGCGCACTTGGCGACTCGGCGTTGGCTGGTCACGCATGATCGTTGCCTTCCCTGGTCTGTCTCGCTTGTAGACGTGCTGCGTGACCGCGGCGCAGAGGTAAGGCTGGTGATCGGCGTGCGCACCGCACCTTGGGCGGCGCACGCCTGGGCCGAGCACGAGGGCACCGTTCTCAACGATAGCCTCGACAACGTCTCGCCCTACACCCCTATTTTGGCAGCGTAAGATGGCCCTCCGGTTCCTCGCGATCGCATCAAGAAATCCCGTAGCATTGGCGGCGTCCGCCAGACGCCTGATCTCGGACCCTTCATTGAGCTGCGTTTTCAAATCGGCATATGGCCTGGTCTTCGTGAGCGATCCGCAGCGGTGGCTGGCCGTTCCTGGTGGAGTCGTCGTCGGCCATGTCTTCGCCAAGAACTCTTCGCTCCCGCCGCTAGATCGCTTTGACTCGACTGCGGCCGCCCGCGTGTCCCGAACACGCGGCGATGTACTGATAACCGAGTTTTGGGGCAGTTATGTCGCTCTTATTGCTGGTCCCGACGGGCAGGACTTTACAGTCCTGCGAGACCCGAGCGGCGCCCTTCCCTGCTATACCTTGAGGCATGGCGAGGTCACATTTATTTCGTCGGATATCGAAACGCTGGACGCCACAGGACAGGTTTCGCTGGCGATCGACTGGTGCAACCTGGCCGGCCATCTAAGACTGCTCGATCGGCGGACGCCGGCCTCTTGCTTGACAGGCCTGACCGAGGTCCTTGCGGGCCAGCGCATCGACGTGTTTCGACCCAACTTACCAGCCGACATGCGATGGTCGCCCTGGGCGTTTGCCTCAAACCCCAATTGCGGACCTACGACGGCAATCATCGAAGGACTCGAAGCGACTATAGATTCAACTGTGCATGCCTGGGCGAGGTCTTTCGAACACATCCTGCTGGCCATTTCCGGAGGACTGGACTCGTCTATTCTGGCGGCCGCGCTGAAGATGTCAGGCGTGAAAACGACCCTTCTGACGATGGCCACCGACGAACTTGGTGGCGACGAGCGCCTCTACGCCCGCGCCGTTGCCGAAGCGTTGGACCTGCCCATGGTCGAGGCGTTTCACAATCTGGAAGGCATCGACGTGGCCCGTGCCACATCATCTCATCTGCCGCGCCCTTTGTTTTCGGCCTTCGGCCAGTCCGAACACGAGACGAAATTCGCACTGTCGCGAGACCTAGGTATCGACGCGTTTTTCACAGGGATCGGTGGCGACAATGTATTCTGTTACGTCCAGTCGGCAGCCCCAGTGGTGGATCGCTTTCGGATCGACGGATGGTCAGCGGGCATATTCCAAACTGCCTCCGACGTTTGCACGCTGACCGGCGCAACCGTTCCGCAAGTGGTCGGTCACGCCGTCAAACGCCAATTCGCCGGCGTGCACTATCGCTGGGCGGCCGAGACCGACCTTTTGTCGAAAGACACTTGGGCAATCTCACCAGAAAAAGTCCTGCATCCCTGGCTGGTCGCCCCCAAGGACGCCCTTCCCGGCAAGTACGTCCATGTCGGTATGCTCGCGCGCATCCAGGGTACGATCGACGGCTTTTCGCGTTGGGTGGCTCCGCAGATCAATCCCCTATTATCGCAGCCGATCGTAGAGGCCTGTTTACGGATACCCACATGGCAGTGGATTGAGGCCGGCCGCAACCGCGCCATGGCGCGTCTCGCTTTCAAGGGGCGACTTCCGTCGATGATCATCGATCGGCGATCAAAGGGCGGCCCCGAAAGTTTCGCCTGCCAGGTCGTCGACTCCAATCGCGAGACACTCAAGGCATTGCTGCTGGACGGGCTCCTCGCCCAAAACGGCGTCATAGATACCAAGGCGGTCGCGACCTGCCTATCCGATCCGGCCCCGATCAGTATCGAACGTCAAAAGCGATTGGCCCTGTTGGCGGAGGCGGAGGCCTGGGCTAGGGTTTGGCATGATCCGAAGGCCCGGCGCTATCCGCCGTCCGGACGGTACGAAGGTTCACCTGCATCTGGCGCCAACGCCGATATTGCTCCGCCTTTCCCGGGTCAGGATCTTCCTGCTGCATCAGCCAGAACCTGAACCAATCGAGGGTCAAATCATAGGTCGACAGCCGATGCGCCGGTTGCCACCGGATATGATACTCATCCGGAAAGACGCGCATCTCGACAGGCTTTCCCGCCTGTTGAAGCGCCATGACGCCTTCAAGGGCGCCAAGATATTCACGGTCCGCGCTCAAGGCCAGGATCGGGGTATCGATTTTGGCGGCGTTCACCCTGATAGAGTCGTCTTTCCAGAATTCGGCTTGAGGATCGTTCAACAAGGGGTAGCCGGCGGCGTGAATCCAATCGATGCCGGCAGGGCCATCCAAAAAGCCAACGACGGATTCTTCGTCGCAACACGAGCTTAGGGCAAACGCGTGGAACGCCTTTGAATTTATGGCTGCAAACTGCACGGCCGACGAGCCGTCGCTCAGCCCCGTCAGGCCGACAGCATCAGGATTGGCGACGCCCATCTCAACCGCTTGCCTTACGCCGTCTTCCATTAAGGACAGGACGCTGCGGCGATCCACCCAATCGACTCGGCTGAGCCGGTCAGCGTCTTCGTTCGTTTTCGGATGGCGGGTATAGCCATAGTCAGGCGGCCGCTGAAAGCTGAGTACCGCAAATCCGGCCGAGGCATAGGCCTGGATCGGGTATTCGTCGCCCGTTCCGCCACGAAGGAAGCCGCGAGACTCATACTCAACGATGATCAGCGGATGCCTCTGACCCGGTTGGTGCGTCGGGGGCAAGACGAGGTCGGCCCAGGTGCTGAGGCCAAGGGCATTGGTGAGCGTGAGGCGTTGCGTTTGGCCGAGCCGCAAATGCGCAAATTCAGGATTAGGGTCAAAGAGCTTACTCACGGCCCCAGTCGTCAAATCAACTCCTACGATTTCACGAGGCTGCAGCGCGGTCTCTTGGCCACATATGAGCCGAGCGCCCATGGGCTGGCAGCCTTCGAAAATTCCAGTCGTCCGGACCAACAATCGCGGGGCGCCCTCTCCGGGACGCCATCGGTAAAGGCCGTAGTCCTGGCCTAACTCACCGTCGCGGCGCAGGTAAATCAGGTCGCCACTTGGCCCGGCCCACCAGACGGCGAAGACTTTGCCACAAGTGTCCCAATGGCATGAGATATCCCTTTGCCGCACCCGAGCGTGCAGGACCGGTAACACGGAGACGTCGTCGGGATCGGTTTCAACCCAAGCCATGCGATCACCATCGGCCATAGTTGTCATCTGGCTGCCAGGCGGGAACCCCTTCGGTGCGGACGGGCGAAGAAGCGCTTGCTCGTCGTTAGACGCCGGGCGAAGCGCCCCTGTCTTGAGGTCCAATGCAAAGAATTCCACCGGTATTGGGTCCCGCGGAAGCGGTAGAGCCGAGGCCACCGGCACGAAGCGATCGTCAAACAGCCATCCCTTTGTGCGCTCGGCATCGATGGCCTTTTGAGCGTCGATAAGGCCGGGCCTGCCTGAGAAGATCAAGGTGGCGCCGTCTTTGGCCCATGCGAAATCCTCAACATCAAACAGCGTACGGGTTCGCTTAATGCCGGCGATGCCTTCCACATCTGCCGTCCAAAGCTCGGTCCGGTCGTCGTCGCGGCGAAGATAAGCGATCTGACGGCCATCCGGCGACCATTTCGGGGTGATCGTAAGTATTGTGCCCGCTGGGATCGCGATGGCGAAGCCCAGCCGATTTGGCTGGCGGATAATCACCTGACCGCCAACGTCCACCAAACGGATCGCACCAGGTTTCGCCAGGTCCAGAATCGCCATGCCGAGGCAATAGTCGTTGCTGTCCGGGTCGGCCTGACGCAATTGAAAGGCGACGCGATGGCCGTCCGGCGAAGGCGCCAAGATAGCCGCGCGTGGGGCGTTGTTTTCGACCGGGCCGATGTCGCGAAGCCGGACCAGGTCCTTAGTGTTGAGCAGGCGCGTTGACGCCGGTCTCGAGGCAGACGGCGGCATCAGTTCTTGACACGCAGAGGCATAGGCGAAGTTGGGAGCCGCCAGCGCGGCCCCCATCATAGCGAGTACGGATGCGACACGCATCAGAAGGCCTTGGTCAGGCTCAGGCTGACGAAGCGGCCCATGGCCGAGGCGTTCGCACTATCGAAATGCGGAAACGGCCCTGAGATCGGCGTGACCGTGTGCGGCGGCCTTTTGTCGAACAGATTCGACGCGGACAGCGATACCTTTAGGCCGTGAGAAACCCCAGCTCCAGACCGAAAGGAATAGGCCAGGTTCGCGTCCAACGTCGTCCACGACGCAATGCGGGTATAGGGCGTGGTCGCTGTATCCCATTCCCCGTCGACGAAGTTGGCAATCGCTGTGGCCGCCCACGCCCCTTCGGACACGGTCAGGCCGCCACGCGCTTTGAAACCAGGTGGATTGAAGATGGTCCCAGTCAGTTCGACCGTGGGCGATGCCGAGGTGGTCTTCTGCTGAATCTTCATTTTTGACGCAGTGCCGAAGATATCGACCCGCGCATCTGCGATGTTGACCGTCTCGTTGACGCTTAGATCGATGCCCCGGACCCGTTGCGACGCCGCGTTTTCATAGGTGTCTTCCATGAGAGCGACGACGGAGGTTGGATCGAAGGGGCCCGATGACCAATTGTAAAAATTGGGCGTCGACGCGACGAGTTGGTTGATCGTGGTTTGACTGGGGTTCCTGATTATGAACGGTGCATAGGCCGGAATGCTGAGCCCCTGCAGGTAGTTCGCCACGGGTTGTACAACGCGCCCGCGATAGTCGATGTCGTAGACCGTGGCCGACACTTTCAGGCCCGGCGCAAAGCTTGGCGTATAGTCCGCGCCGAAGGTTTTGTTCGTCGACTTTTCGGGTTGGAGCTTGGCGTTGCCGCCGTACGTTTCCAGGACCGTCCCCGAGCCGGTTCCGCCGACATCCGTCGCATTGAACAGGTCCAATTCCGAGGCCGTGTACATTTGCAGAAACGACGGCGCCTTAAATGATTTGCCCCAGGTCGCCCGCAGAGCCAGATCATTGAAGGGGACATAACGCAGACCGATCTTGGGGTTCGTACTGTCGCCGAAGTCGTTGTAATGCTCCGCGCGCGCCGACATATCCAGTTCCAGGCGATGAAGCCCGGTGCGGCTCTCGGACGGCGACACCAAGGGAACGAAGGTCTCTGCGAAAGCGTAGGTCACATTCCGCGACGCGGAAATGCCATAGCCGTCCCGGTAAGCTTCCGTCCGGTAGCCGGCGCCAACTGCGGCTTTGACATTACCGGAAGGTAGGCTGAAAAGCGTGCCGTCGGTCGAACCTTCGATATATTGGAGGTCGTTGTGCGTCTTTGCGCCCGCCGCATAATTGATCGCCGGCGCGGTGCTGCGTGATTTGTTCAGGCTATTCGAAGCGCCGCCGACAATGTGACCCTTCCAGTTGGCAAAGGTGGCGAAGTCCAGAGTGACGGTCGCGGTCACGCTAGGCGTGTAGTAAAGCGAAAAATACTGAGTTGCCGTCGGAGAGCTTTGGCTCACACGCTTCGAGGCTCGATCGTCGGCCAGAACGTCGAACGAGATTTGCGTACCTTCCCAGAGGTCTCTGCCGCCACCAATATATAGCGAACGATAGGTCGTCGCGTTCAGCAATGTGTCCGCTGGCGTCTTGGTGGTGATCCAGTCGCGATCGCCCCATCCCAGCGCGGATTGCTTGTTGTATTGAACGTCGCCAAGCAGGTGCCAGTCCGATCCGGCCATACCAGATAGGGCGTTGAAGGTACGTTGTTCGCCGCCGCCTTGAGCACTCTCGCCGACACGAGCCGTCACTTCGGAACCGTTGTAGTCACGGCGAATAATAAAGTTCACGACGCCGGCGACAGCATCCGAGCCATAGAGCGCCGAAGCCCCATCAGGCACGACTTCCACACGTTCCAACGCCGCCAGTGGAATGCCCGAAATGTCCGAACCCTCGAATGCCGAGTTGGCGGCCAGGCGGTGGCCATTCAACAGCGTCAGGGTCGCGCCGGTGCCGAGGCCGCGGAGGTTCACGGTCGAAGCGCCGCCAAGGTCGGCATTTTCCTGATTGATCTGAGAACCTGAAATGACGCCGGGATTTTCCCCACCGGAGAAATTTTCCGGCAGACTGCGGATCAGGTCGCTCACCTGGCCATAGCCGGATCGCTCGATGTCGGTACGAGTTACGACGTGCACGGGTGAGGTTGGGGACACGTCGCGGATACGGCTTCCCGTGACCGTCACCTGGGTCGCCACGCCATTCGACGTCGAGGGGGTCTTCAGGCGCAATGTGATCGTGTCGCCCTGCATGCCGGCGACTTCAAGGTCGGTGTTGGCCAGCAGCTTGAGCAAGACTTGGTCAGCGGTAAAATTGCCTTCGATGGCTGGCGCGGAAAACTTCGCGGCCTCATCGAAAGGAAATAGCAGATGAATCCGCGCTGCCTTAGCGAAGTCGACGAGCGCCTGAGCCGTGCTTTCCGCCGGAATGTTGAAAGGCATCGTCTGCGTGTCCGCCGAACTCATCGGCGCCCAGACCAGAGCGCTTGCGATCGCAAGCATGGATACGGCCGTATGGACGGCCGTCTTATCGTTTTTAGCCATTTTAGTCCCCTTCGCCTTATGTCGCTTATGTGACAAAGGACAGAGACAGTTCGGATTTCAAAACCCGCTAAGCGGATCGAAAAAACTGGGCCGGATGGCAATTTTGGCAACCCGGATTTCAAAGTGCATTGGGCAGGCTGTATTTGCGGATTCGGCGGTTCATCATCTTGGAAAATCCGCATGCCAGACTCAGCAACGAGGGGGCGGCCGAGGCGTTCTGCGATCTAGGGTCTGATGACGCCAAAACCTGATGCATCTCTGTCAGGACCGCTTTTTCGAGATTCTAAGCGATTAAAAAGAGTATAGGAGACGCGCCCGTCCCACTGCGACGAGCCCAGCGTGTAGCCCGGCTCCGTCGAGGTCACCATGCCGTAGAAATACTTGTCGCGATGCGACCACGACAGCCCCGCCTGGAGGGCGCCGTCGTCGTAGAAGCCTGTGACGAAATAGGACTTCGACAGGCCCGGGAAGGCCCCGTTTGCTTGCATTAGCGATCAATTTATCTTAGCTGTGATACAAATCCTCGTATTGGAAGGCTTGTAGTTATAGAATTTGTATCATGCAGCTCGCTAACATTACGCAACGAACTCGCCTCGCGGCCATCCTTAAAGACCACCCCCTCGTGCGCGCACAGGAGCTAAGGTCCCAAGGTATCACGGCTGCGACCATATCGCGCGCCGAGGCCAACGGCATGATCCTGCGTGTCGCGCGCGGATTATATCAGAGCGTCGACAGCCTCATCGACAACGACCAATCCCTAGCCGAGGTCGCCAAGAAGGTCCCCCAAGGCGTGATCTGCATGGTGTCGGCGCTGGCCTATCATGGGCTCACCGATCAAATGCCCCGACAGGTCTGGGTCGCGATTGGCCACAAGGCCTGGACGCCGACCCTGACCTACCCCCCGATCCGGGTCATAAAATTTACCCCGGATTACCTGACGCGCGGCGTGGAGCATCACCCGATTTCCGGCGTCCAGGTTCCGATCTATTCGATTACGAAAACTCTGGCCGATGTCTTTCGCAATGCGCGCCTGGTCGATCGCTCCATAGCCATCGAAGCGCTTAAGAGCACTCTGAACCAGAGAAGAGCCACGCCGTCCGACATCATCGAAGCCGCAAAAGCCGGTGGCGCCTATAACGCTATATGGCCGGTTCTGGAGGCTCTGACGTCCAATGGCTAAGTCCGTCACGAACATGGCCGTCTCGGCGCGAGCCCGCCTACTGACGATCGCCAAGGCCCAAAACCAGCCCTTCGATGTCATCCTGGTTCGCTATGCGCTCGAACGTCTGCTCTATCGACTGTCAATTTCACCGCACCGAAACCGGTTCGTGCTGAAGGGCGGGCTCCTCGTCACATTGTGGGTCGACGACGCGATGCGAGTCACCCGCGACGTCGATTTTCTCGGCTACGGCGACGCGGACGCCGAGGCTCTAAAAGCCGTCTTCACGGAGATCATGTCGATTGAGTCCGATGATGCTCTCGCTTTCAATACCGATACCCTGACGACCGAACCGATCCGCTCAGAGGTCGAATACGGTGGCACACGCCTTCGAACGGTCGCCCTACTCGCCGGCGCCAGAATACCGATCACCGTCGATATCGGATTTGGAGATGCAGTTGCGCCCGCCACACAGGACCTCGTTTATCCGAGCCTCCTGAAGATGGACGAGGCCAAGGTGCGTGCCTATCCTCCGGCAACCGTGATCGCCGAAAAATTCCAGGCAATGGTGGCCCTTGGGCAAATCAACGGCCGGATGAAGGACTATTACGATCTCTGGGCCATACCCCGCAGCCTCCCCGTGCCCGATGGTGCACTGGATGAAGCGATAGCCGCGACCTTCGCGCGCCGGGGGACTGCCATTCCGACCGAACCGCCACCCGGCCTTAGCCAAGCCTTCTATAGGTCGCCCGACAAGCTGCGTCAGTGGGACGCCTACACGCGAAGCATCCAGTTTACCGGCGCGACGCTCGAAGAGGCCACCCAGTCCATCTGGAACACTGTCGGCCCAGCTTGCGACCGGATCAGAGCGAGACATGCCTAAGTCAACTGTCCGCGGGAAACGAAATAGATCTAGTCCAGGAGATCGGCCCGCGGCCAAGATAATAGTCAATGAACGGCGCGATGAAGTCGATGGCCAACCCTTGCGAAGCCCGGCCTGTTGTCCCCGTTATATACTCGCTGGAGCGGCCATCGACGCCTCAACCGCCCACTTTCGCCAGTTGGGAACCTAAAGCCCGAGCGCTTCAAGAGTCCGTTTTGCGCCTAACATCAATTCTGAGAATGCCCTGTCGTTTAACATGTGCGCCAAAACGCACTGCGCCATTTCTTAGAATAGTGATGTGGGATTACAACGGTATTATATTACCTGTAATGTTTATTATGCGCGAAAAATCGCGGAGCAAACCGCGTTATGAGAATTCGCCGAAGAACGCTACTCTACGTGATTGGATTCACTGAGGATTCAGTCAGGGTGGCGACGGTTTTACGACGGATTGATCAAGCGCGGAATATGGCGCGATATGACGAACTCGATATCCAGCCAGGTTTGTTCTGCGACGTCTCCGTTACGCGACACTGGGGCCGGATCGGGAGCAACGGACAATCCAAGCAACACTGGTTTTCGACAACGCCGTGGCGGCCGAATTGGCCAGCAAATTATCTCGGCAAAAGGAGTGCCGCGGGTATAGCAGCCCCCTCCCCGTGCCTTACGTATTCGCCAACGGTTAACCTTTTGAGAGCAAAAAATTAACGGCGTTCTCGCGCGCCCCGGAAAGCCAGCCGGAGCGAGAGACCGGCTGGCTTTTCAATATTCGGATGTCGATTGACGGAAGCAATTCGGCACCATTCCCTAGGGGACGGCCGACTTGATTTGCGTTTGTTGGGATTTCCACGGGCGAACCGGATCCGCTGCGTCTGCGCTATCGGGACGAGCTGCGCACCATCGTCGCCGACCTCATCCTCGGGAAAGCCCAACGCAAGGACGCCGCGCGCCGCATCGCCGACTGGGCCACTGCCCAGATCGATGCCAAGGACCGCGAAGCATTTATCGAGATCGCCGAGATCGAACTGGCTGGCCTGCACGCCGGCAACTTTGCGCGCTACCAGGTCAGGCCCTCAGATTTCCAGGCTTGGCAAGAGGTCTGGAACGCCAAGTAAGACAACTGGATGGTTCTAAAAACGTTGGCGGATTGCCCGGAACGTGATTCCCTTTTGTTATCGGTCATGGAAATTTCGCAACGGCACTGTGGACTTCAAGGCTTTCCGTCCTTTGCTGACCAAGACGATCCGCAAGGCGACGGTTTGGCGGTTCATCATGCTGGAAAATTCGCCTCCCAAACGCGGGGACCGCATAGGCATTCTGCGATTTAAAATAGCGCGCGATGACTGCGAGCATGGCATTGCCGGATTATACGGTGCAACTAGCCACTGACGTTTGCAAAATGCACTCTAAATTCCGGATAGCCACTAATTGGCCCCGACGCCCATCGGCTTTATCGACCGAACCCCGGAATCATCCAAAGCTTCTAGAGGCTTTTGCCAGGGCACACCTATGGAAGGCATCACCTTCTCCAAGTGCTCGGCCGGATTATATGACCTTAATCCTGCCACGAGGTTCCGCATCTCAAGCCAACCCATATTCTGCAAAATACCTGCGTCTACGACGTAAACATCATGCTTGGCCGAAACCAGAGCAATTTCGGCGTCACGGAGCGTTTCCTCCGCCGTCAGAACATCGAGTGTAGAGCGTTCCCCAGCACTATACTCCTTGCGCATACCTTCAAATTCAACTTTTGCCGCGTCGACCCGATGAGATTGCGCCTCTATGGCCGCCGCTGCGGTATGCTTCTGCGCCCAAAGGGTAAGAAGTGTTTTCGCCACGGCGCGATGAACGTCTTCAACATTCATTTCATCTACCGCGTTTTGATCGACTGCTTGTCGAACCTGCGACTGAGCGAGTCCACCGGAATATAAAGGGACTACGACGTTGGCCGTAACGTCGACCTGACGGTTCAACGTCCGAGGATCATATGGCGACAAGGCGCCCTGATAGCCGGCTTGGATTTGCGCCGACACCGTAGGTTTCAGGCCTGCCCTGGCTGAATAGATCTTGGCGTGAGACTCGGCTTCCGTCCATTCCGCTTGGCCAAGATCCGGATTGTCTCGATTTGCCGCCGTCAAACAATCATCGACCTTGGCTGGGATGCCGTGCAGTTCCGGCAATGGCGCTAATCCATCAGGCTTATGGCCGACAACCGCGGCATAATTCGCCCGGCTAATTTCCAGCTGATCGGCGGCCTGCTGGGTCAAGGCCTGTTCGTCATCGAGCTGAGCTTCGGCCTGGGCGACGTCAGTGCGAGTAACCTCCCCGGCCTTTAAGCGCGCCTTCGTCTCATCAAGTTGGTGCTGCAGCTCGGCTAGATTGAGCTTGCGAATATCCAGCTCCTGCTGATCTCGCAACGTATCAGCATAGGCCAGAATGACGTTGTAAAGGACATTGGCTTCAGTTGTCCGTAGGGCTTCACGACCGGCGCGGATATCCGCATCCGCGGCCTTCAGATCGGCGGCTAATTTGCCTCCGGTGTAGATCGGTTCGCTGATGACGAGTGACCCTGTGCCCGTGTTTTGCTCCTGAAAATTAGGCAGATTTGGAGTAGACGCCCGCTCCGCCGCCCGTGTTTCCTTCGATGCCCAGGCGCGAATATAGGTGCCTTGGCCTTGAAGCGAGACGTTAGGTGCGAACTCAGCCTGAACCTGGACGTAGGTTTCGTCCGTCACGCGCAGCCGAGCACGCTGCGCCTGCAGTTGTGGGTTATCGACGTAGGCTGACAGCAATGCGTCTTGAAGCGTTTCGGCGTAAGCCGAGGCATTCGGATACAAGGCGGCAGCGATGGAGATCGCAATTAGGCTAACTGAAAGACGCAAGATAATAACTCTACGATCGCGCTTTGACCCACAGGTCGGCAAGGCGTGTGTAAGTGGTTGGGTCACCGCACTGCGTGGTGACGGCCTCGGGTCTCATACGGCTGCTTAGTGCGTCGGTGCAATTGTCGACCGTGGTCGCCGCCAGGCTTGAAATATCGTAGCGCGGAATACTGACAAGTTGCGTGTGCCCCGAATGTTTTCCGGTGGGCACGTATATGGCGGTATTCGTGGTGCCGCGGCTGGCCAGTGCCAGCTTCCGGTAGGCGGCGGCCGCGTCAAGATCGACCGCCACGCCGTTAAGGCCGTATTTCTTCACAATCGAATAGCTGAATTGTGCATTAGCGCTGCCGCTATCGGCCGCTTGTTGCAATTGCGCAGGCGGCTGCGTCAGCGCAGACTCGACAATCTGAGCAGATAATGCCGCAAGCTGCGGATTATTGATTGTGGCGCAGGCCGATACGGACAAGGCCAGAAGCGCAGTGAAGGCCAGACGTTTCATACTCCCCCCCTTTTTTATTTAGTTTACGGTTTCGGGGGTTTGTTTTGGTTCGACCGTGGTGACGACACGCTGGCCTTCAGCGTTGATATTGTGGAAGCGGAAGGGCCTATCGGGGAAGATGTTGGTCTTCAGGTCGGTGATGATCTCGTCCTGCGCACCGAACGGCGCGACCAGTTCGATCAGCCACAGATTGTCGCCGTTCTTCCATTCGTCCGGACGCAGCTTATAACCGCCGGCCATCAGCCGTGCCTGTGTGTCGTCGGACACACTGGCCCACAAGGCGACCGCCGCCGGCGACTGCGGACCGTAGAAGATACGGAACTGCTCCAGCAGGATCGCCGGCATG
>FTDD01000102.1_pt1 | contig 14396 bp, 13 predicted proteins | sample 1639881 | NCBI WGS metagenome assembly FTDD01 (sample SAMEA3914869, study PRJEB12502) | metagenome | biome: forest; material: soil | place: USA | collected 2012-03-12 | depth 0.1 m | reverse complement strand
GGTGCTGGTGTAGATGATCGACTGGGCCAGGCGCGAAGTCGTGTCGGCGGCGATGTCTTCCTCGAACATACGCGTGCGCTGGATCAGCTGCTGGACCGCAGTGATCCGGTTCTCAATGAGCTGCTGCCGCTGATCAAGCCGCGCCACGATATCACGCAGGGAGGCTCGCCAATTCGTCGTCGATGCCGCGTCAGTGCCGATGACATTGTCGGACGCGACCGTGACCTCATGCAGGTTCCGCTGAATCCAGCCGATTAGGATATCCGTCGCGATCGCATCGGCGTACTTCTCCATCTCCGCTGCCGCGAGTTCCTTGTTCGCCGCCACCTGTACGCTCGCGATCTTGTAGAGGGGTATGGTCGCCAGACCGAGGAAGTCGATCTCCTGGGTGTTTAAGGTATGCTTGTTGATGATCTTCGTGACGATCGAGCCGATAACAGCGGTCACCTTGGCCTTCAGTCCTGTGACATTGACCGTGTCGCCATAGGCTACCAGGTTAAGGCAGGGGTCGTCAGCACAGTGATGGATTTTGATGGTGCCACCATCAAGCAACGCCGTAATCATGCCGTCGCTGTCCGCATCGGCCGCGAAGGTCTGCATCTGTGTCTGGCCAGTCTCATCGACGTGGATGACCGTTGTGCCTGTGAGGGTCATAAGCGTCTCGGCCAATTGTTTGTCCCCGCCCAGGAGCGGGTGCTTCATTATCCCTTCCCAAGCGACGTTCCGGTTATAGGCCTGCTGCTGGCGCTGGGCGTCAGACGCCGATCCGATGGTCGATTCCGCCTCGCCGCCGAACCCGCAGGCGGCGCGCGCCGCAGCCTCGTCGACGTACTTGCCATTGGCAAGACCGATTTCCATGCAGGATTTCAGCGCGCCCGACGGCAGGGCATTTACGGCGCCGTTCACCAGTTGTTGGGCTGCCTCGCACGATCCGATGGCGCCGAGATTTGCCTTCTGAACGATGTTGAACATCTGCTCGATCTCGTTGCCGAGCAGTTCAGACAAACTCTTGACCGCCATTTGGAACAACAAGCCCACGGCGTTCTGAGCCACAGCCTTGAAGGTTGCGATAATCTGATCCGTATTGATGAAGGAGAAGCTGCCCCCGTAAATGTCGATACCGCCGCAGCCCGCCTTCACCGACGGTAGAGATACCGCCGAAATCTGCGTCGTGGTCTGGGGCGAACGGTAGGAGTAGTTGCCGAGGGTGTAATAGCCCGCTTCCTGGCCCTTGTAGGCGGATGGGCCCGCACCATTCGACGAGGAGAGGCTGTCGTTCCAGAATGAGTTCATCGAGCTGTCGACGCCGGCGCTCGCCGGTGAAACGCAAAGCCACAGGTAGGATAGGAGGGTTACGAATTGGATCAGCTTTTTCATCGTCTATTCCCTAGAAGTCTTTGCCGGGCTGGGTCGCGAGGGTAACGAACAGACGGTCGGCCAGCTCATCAACCGAAAGCACGCCGGCGCCCAGGTAGGTCAGACAGCCCTTCGGGTTCTGGCAGGGCCGCAGGGAAATCTGCTTGCCGTCCGATACCGTTATGGAAATGGGCTTCGCATTGCCCTGAGCATCAAGTGAAGGCTTCTGGTAGATCAAATAGGCCGGCGTCACCGGCTCGGTGATACCCCAAGCCTTCAACTGCCCGTGGTCGGTCACAAATTTCGGAAACTCGGCATTCGAAGCGCCGTCCATCGAGATCGGTTTCACGACAACGCCAAATCGCTGGCCGAACTGGCGCACGATCGGCGAGGAAACCCGGCATGGACCACAGGAGCCCCGGTAGATGTAGAACAGGCCGATCTGGTCGTAGGCCCCGCGGAAGAACAGGTCGCGGTCCGTGTTACGTGTGTCCACCCATTCGGTCTTGGCTGCAGCGCTGATTGGACGCTCCAACGTATAGTCGAGGCTTGGATCGGACCAGACCAGCCGCCGAACGGTATCGGCAAACATGCCTGACTTGCTCATGGTCTGCTGCTGGAAGGCGTAATAGCGCCGGATGTTATCTTCGGTCGGGTTCCACACGGCTATAAGCCGCGCCTTCTCCATGTCTGCCTTGAACTTTTCAGCAGCAGCTATGTCAGCATCATCGGTCGACGGATCGACCGCGCCGGAAGAGTCAGTCGGAGGTGGCGGCGATGGCTCATTGGCGTCGCAGTAGAACCAGGTGCCCAGCTGACGAGCACAATAGTCGCTGCCATGTCCCTCTTCCGCCTTTTGACTGGACGGCCCTGCCGGCGCTGCGAGGGACGGAGAAATTTGTGCTTGGACGGCCACGGGTAAGACTGTGAACCCTAAAATGACGCAAAATACCGCCATGCGCGCCAGTTGTGAGCGAATGCCTGTCATTTCGTTGCCGTCTTCGAATTGTTCATGGAATTGATCGACGCCGTGATCGCCGCAACGGTGGAGTTCGGATCATTGCTGGCGAGTTGGGCGAGCTTGTCGTTGTAGAAGTCCGAGAAATCGACGTTCGACAGGTCGATCTGCTGAAACTGAGCTACCGTAAAGCCGCCACACTGAGGGTTTTTGGCATCGCCCCAGGAAAGACCCAGCTGGCTGTGACCGGCCTCCTCGACTATGCGTCCAAGGACGGAGCCGTAGCAGCAATAGGTCATCTTCTTCATCAGGCAGCCGAAGAAGCTTTTGTTCGAGCAGTAGGTGCCGACGTAGTGACAGGCCTTCTTCTTCTGTTCAGCCGCCAACTTTTGCTCGTCGGCGTTACAGCTCATCAGGTTATTGTCGAGCAGGAGACCAGAGTCCTTGCAGCAGTTGGAGAGCCCACCAATCGACTTTCCGCATTTCAGCGCACTGCCGCCGAAAATGGTCAAATTCCCGCTGGCGCCGTAACTCCCGGAAGCCGCTTTCATGGCGTTGATGGCGCTCAGCGCCTGGGGCAGGTCATTGTCAGGATCGTCTGCGGTGGCGATCACGGCCGTCCCGTTGACCCAACTCGCGTCGCAGATCGCGCCGGTTGCTGCGGATGGCGTTGCCACAGCCGCTTGACAGGCATAGACGTAGTCGTAGGTCTGGCAGGGCGTGGACCCATCGTAGTTTGGATCGATGCAGTTCCGCTCTTTGAGGGCACAGCCGCCCGGCACCTGACAGTCGCTCCCGGTGCTGGACACGCTGTCGCAAGAATAGGTCAGGGTCGATTTCAGGCAGAAGTCGGGCTGCAATGAAAGAGCCGCCATGACATCTGGCAAGTCGCTGGCGTGTTGGGTGCATGTCGAGCCCCCAACCGTACAGGCGGGATTCCCCGCGAACGCCGCGCAAGCCGATGTGTTCAATCCTTTGTCGACATATCCTGCGTCGCCACAGCTATAGGTGACGCTTTTGTCACCGCATGTGCCGGAAGCCTGGTCGATCCAGGAATTGCACGTCTCGCTGCTCTTGGTGCAGGAGGTATCGGCGCGAGCCGCGGCGCAGCTCTCGGTCTTGTGGCCAAGGTAGGTAATGCCGCCGATACCCGTGTAGGCGGTTTTGCAATATTCCAGGTAATTGGACGTCGAGCCAATCTGTTTCGGAGGCGCGCAGTTGCCGGCATTGATCTGGCTGATCATGACACCGCAGCCGGTGCTCGTGTTCAGACCGCCCTGCCCGGAATAGATTGAGCATTGATGCGCTTCGGTGAAAGCTCCAATGTTGGCAAAGGAGGCTTCGGCCTCAAAATAGCTGTCCGTTTTGCAAGTCTTGGTCGCGGGCGCCAGCGCGATGTCCTCAAAGGTCTGACAGGTCTGCGAAGTCGTGACGACCGTGTTGCCAGATTCACAGGTGTAGAGCGTTGTCTGGCCGGACCCGCCGCCTTGGGGGTGGCAAGTCGTCGACGTTGTGCCGGCAACGCCGCCGGCCGACGCGGTTGGATCATTGGCGACGCCAAGCGCGCCTTTTACCCAGGCAGCGTTTTCGGATACAGGGTTGGCGGCCACGAAAGCACTGCTGTGCTGAATGGCTGGCTTCATCACGTTGGTTGTCGAGGCAATCGCACCATCGGACTGAAGCGTGGCGACGTCTTCGCCCGCCTTTGCCTGCAGGTCGTTCGCGGCCCCCTGATAGCCCGGCACGCTGGCCGCGATGTTGCTGCTGACAGTCGCGCTATTCGCGCGATCGAGAGGGGTCCGAAAATCCGCCAGATCAGGCGCCTGATAGGTCTGTCCCAGCGCCGGGCCGACGAACACAAGTACCCAGAAGGCTGCGAAGGAAAGGGAGCGCATCTATTCCCCCATCCGGACTAGCGCACGACGCGCCGTGTCGGGCGCGGCCGTTCCCTTGTCGGCCAGCAAATGGAGTGCTTGGGCCAAGGACACATTACCTCTGACGACGTCGAAAGGAACGTCCGGGCGGGCACAGTCGAAACCCTCCTCGCAAGGCTGAACCTCATCGGTCGCCGAGATAAAAGAAGGTACGCGCTCGACATGGTATTGCTGGAAGACGCGGGGATCGATGATCAGCCCTGCAGGCTCGCCCTCCACGAAGACGCCTTTCAGGGCCGCCTGCGTCTTGGTAAAACTTCCGTCGAGCAATCCGCGGATAACCAGGACCGCCTGAGCCTTTTCAGCGTCTCGTGCCAATTGCCGCAGGCTCGCCTTGGGCATAGACAGGCTAACGGCTATGTAGATCACCCCACCTGAGACCTGTTCGTCCGCAAGGTACGGATCGGCTCGATATTCCGGAGCGAGAAAGCCCAAGCCTTTGCGAAGGCGATCCCGATTGCCTGCACTCAAAGTCTGCGCGTCGCTTCGGTACTGTTGGGCGCGATCGACTGCTGCTTGTGGATCGAGCCCGGTCAGCGACCCTTTCATCACGTCTGCGCGTGCCTGAGCCTGATTGACGAGGTCTTCAATGCTTGGTCCACTGAGGGCTTGGGCCAGTACAAACCCGGCGAGCAGCGAGGCGCCGGCTAGCCCGGCTAGACCGGCTAGACCGGCTATGATGACAAACTTAGAGCGCACAGCAATTCCTCTTTCGCCAGATAAGGAACCCTATGTCTTCGCCTTTGACCGGATAGACCTTTCCAGCCTCGTAGGGCACCGTGCTTTTACCGATCGCGTTGCACGCCAACCGGCCCTTGTGCGCGACCGGATAGATCTCCTGATAGCGGTACTGGAGCTTGTCCATTGTCGGCTGAATGATCGGCGAGCACAGGCTCAAAGAGCCGCGGGTGCCCATCGCAAGTAACTCGCGGTGCATTTTCGCGTTGAAGCGCTCGGCCACCTGCAGCGCGCCCGGCAGCGGTCCATACTGCCCCGTAACCTGCCCTGTCATCGGATAAAGGCTTCCTTGGCAGCCTGCGCACCAGAACATTTCCTGGATCGGACGGCCGGTTGCCGTCGCCGCAACGCAGTCGGCTGAACAGGCCATGACGGCGATGGGATTGCTGAACAGGAAGACTTCCGGGTTGATGATGGCCGCCAGCTCGTCGGAATTCCACAACGGGTCGAATTCGGTGATGTAGGCGACGTCGAATCCACCCTGCTCCATGCAAACGAAGTCGGTCAGGATCTCCATCCAGGCCAGGAGCGGATAGACATAATAGTGGACGTGATAGGCGGTACGGTCCCCTCGCCCGTCGCTGTTCTGCACGCTCGTCTTCTGGCGGTAGCCAATGCCTGGAGAAATAGAAACGCCCCCGAGGTTCACGAAACAGAACGGCTTTTGGGTTACGTCCATAAGGCGGTACGGCTCCCAATAGCCGACCTCCAGCCCCACGCGAGGGATAGGTGTGCCGCAGAAGCAGATCGGTGAACTGGGATTTGGCGCGTCAGCACGTGTCCCCTTGAACAGCGGAATGCCTCCGACCGACATCGGAAACATGCAGTCCCAGCATGGGCCCGTGATCGGATTGACGAACCTCCCGGTGCAGTGGCGGGTCAGGTCGGCCGGCGACGCAGCGGTCGCGGCACCAGACGACAAGCCGATACCGAAGAGGACAATGATGAAGGCAAGGAATTGTAGCCAGGTTTGCTGGTGGCGCGCAGTCATGGCTGGACCTCGCTGATCCTCAGAGCATTCCCCTGCCGTTCAACCGTCGCCGGGACCTGCGTGATGCCGAATTTCTGAACAAGGATACCTTGCTGGTCGAAATAAACAGGCACCTTAGCGCCGCGCATCAACTTCATCGGGGCGCCACCGGTCAGGATAATCAGCACACGCTCCGCGCCCAACCGTTTGCGGATCGAGAGCGCGAAACTGACCTCGGCCGGATCACCACCATCAATGAAGATAAGGGTTTTGTTATAGGTCGGCAGTCGCTCAAGCGGATTGATCCGCTCCCCTGCGTGGGCGAAAACACGCCCGTTCTGGTCCGCGAAATCTCTCGGAACGATGATCGACGGGTCGAACAGCCAGGACTTGGGCTTTGTTGTGTGCGAAACGCCAGCTACCGGCGCTGGTTCTTCGATATGTGCCTGCGCCCTTGCGGCGAATTGCCTGTTCAGTTGATCAATTCGGCCCGAGCTTTCCGCTTTTTTCAGCTTCGCTCCGAGCATCTTGAGCAGGTCGACCTCCACAATATCGAAGGTCTCCCCGTAGGTTCCGAGGTCATTGGCACGCGCAATTCCCTGACCGCCCAAGGAAGTCATCAGCGCTACTACGGATATGGAAAGACAAAACAACCGCATCACATCACCGGATACGCGCGGCCAACCAGGCGCGAGGCGTCGATAAGCCCGATCAATGCGTAGCGGGAATCCAAAGAATCCTTGCTTGGCGTGACCATGAAATAGTGGCCCGGCGGAATGGTTCCCGGCGCTGACATCGGCGCGGGGTGTCCCGCCTTGTCGGAGGGCTTCGCTACCCCCACCGACCTGCTGTTGACGAAAAATTCTCGGCCCTGGACGGTCACGACATCCCCCGGCACGCCTACGACCTGTTTGGTGAAGCGGAAGCCGGCGGGGTAGTAGGGGTTTGGCGGTGCCACGAACTCGAAATACTGGTCGCGGCTTGGGGTCTTCATCGTCTTGTCGATGATGAAGGCCCAGTTCGGCAGGCTTTCCGTCTCATTGAGCGCAAACTGGTAGTGATTACCGATGGCCGTTCCCAGATTGGCCAGGGCGATCGTCGCGACGCCAGCCCACAAGATAAGACCCGCCTTGCGCTTGGAAATCCTGGGGGCGAGCCTATTGGCCGAGGTTGAGCGTTGCATTGCCCGTTCCTCCCATTGTCAGGTTGCCCGATTTCAGAGCCTGATCGACCGCGCTGCTGACCTGCGGCGTCAAATCGAGGCTATCCCCGGTCAGAACGCACTCGCGCGCAAACACGACCATGCCTTTCTGTTTTGCGGATTGAGCAAGAAGCTTCTCGGTCGTCGCCATGAAGATGCCGGTCTTCAGCCGGATCATTTCCGGCGTATTTGTAGGGTCGGCTGCGAACTGCTGTCCGTAAATTCGGCTCAGTTGAGAAACAGATACTGTCGCGATGACCGGAGGCTTGTTCACCTCGATCTTCCAGAAAAGACCGGCCATGATGAACAGGTTCAGGACCAAAAGGCACACGGCCACTTCGACAAGCGAGGCCTTGAAGCGGAATTTGGCTTTGGGTGCGGCCGCCGGGCTAGGAGAGGCGATGGATTGATGGGTGGCATCAGTCATGGATCAATACCTGCTTGTGCCGGCGTGCGATGACGACGATCATGAGGTTCAGGACGAACCCCATTGCGAGCACGAAATTGATAGGGACGCGGGCGTCGGCAGATGCCAGTTCGTAATGGCGAAGGAAGTTGGCCGTCTCGTGCATCCAGGAATCGACCCTAAGTCCGAAGACAAGCAGGGTCTGCGTGACGCAGATGGTGAAGGCTATGGCCAGACTTTCGAGATGGTGACCGAAATCGATGTCACGAAGGCCACGAAAAACAGATGCGGAAAAGGTCTCAGGCTGCATCGGCATCTTTCAACCCCATCGCGGCATATTGATTGCGTATGAAAGTGCGGCGGTCGCGTTCGGACATGCCGAGGTAGTCGTCGACCAGCTTCTTGATAGGCGCGAACCCCAGAAGCATCCGCGCGTACTCAATGTCCTTGTCGGAGAAGCGCGTCTCGCTGCCTTCATCGAACGCCACCCGGCTGACCGCCTCATTTACCGTCAGGCCTTGTTTGATAAAGCTTTGCACGGCAAACAGTGTGTCTGGCTTGGTCGAATAGAGGGTGAGTGAGAAGCGGTCGAGCACGAGGCGACCCAACGCCTTGAAGGCGGGTCCGCGGATGAAGGCTTCAGAGAACTCGCCCTGGCTGGTGCGCAAAGAGCGCATGACCATCAAGTCGCCTGGTGATGCCTGAAGGATACCTTCCTTCTCGAAGGCCGCGATCGCCTCTTCCTTGAGACGCAGGATCACATTCCAGTCGCTGTTGTTGATGCAGGCACGGCCGCCGGCGGTTTGCTGATAATCGGAGAGCGACTGAGTGCCAGTAATAAGCGCCCCACCCTCCTTCCGGCACCGGCGTGCGAAACCTTCGATGTAGGGGCCCGCGGCTCCATCGCCGAGGAGTTGCCAGGCCTCGTCGATAAAGAGCGCTTTTTTCAATGACCTGCCGCCATGCTTCATGCGCTGGCGGATCAGCATGAGCAGTCCCAGGATAACCGAGGCCCTGAGTTCCTTCTTGCTCTCGATCGGCGACAGCTCGAACACCGTGAACGGATTGGTGATGCTTAAGGAACACTGGCCATTGTAGAGCGCGTAATAGGAGCCCCCCTTGATGTACTCCGACATCGAGAGCTTCATGTTCCTGCCCATATCGCCCTGGGTTTGCTCCAGATGCTCAGCGACACTGTCGATATCACCGTCAGCGCCTTTGCCTTCCCAGACGGCGTTGACGGACTGGGCGATCGCGCCGATCTCCTCTTTCGAAGTGTCCCTGCTCCCGCGGGCCATTTGAAGTACAAGGGCTCTGATCGCTTCGCGACACTCGTCCTTGTATTCTTCGTCCGTGGCCGCTAGCGCGTGGTCGAACATCGAGAACGGGTTCAGGCACAGGCCGGAATTAAGCGTGAACTCGATGAACTGGCCTTGCTGGATACGACAGGTATTTTCGAACGACCGACCGTCGTCCAGGACCATGACATGAGCGCCGGCGCCGCGAAGGCCGCCGGCCATATCCTGCATGAAAACAGACTTGCCCGAGCCCGAGCTGCCGATCACCGAGACATTGTGGTTGCCGCCGCCCGAGCCTTCCGCCTCATTGGCGAACGGGGACCAGAAGAAGGGCTGGCCCTTGCGGCCGAGCAGAAGCATATGGGGGACATCGCAGCCCGTCGTCTCCCCCTGCAATGGCGCCAGGAGCGCCATACAGCTGGTCGGCATGAGCTTAAGGCGCTGCAGACTGCGAAAGTCGTCGCTGAGGCCCTGGCCCATGGTCAGGGGCAAACAGGCGATCAGCGTCTGGAGATGTAGGACGTCATTACGCGAAAGCCCGAAGCCGGCATTGGCCCAAATCGACTTCAGATAGCGTTCTGCCTTCTCGCCTTCATTCAGCGGTGTGAGAGAGGCCACATACAGGGACATTTCGCAAAGGCGGGCGCCTTTCGAGACTTCCACGTTGGCCTGGTCCCAATCTGCGGCGGCCAACGCTACGTTTGGAAAGAACTTGCCCGTAGGACCGGCCGCTTGCTGGCTGGCGCGCATCGCCTTGAGTTCAGTATGCGACTTGGTCTTGTCGTAGGTCCAGGGCGAGAAATAAAGCACCGTCAGGTTCGAGCCCATTGGCTGTAACTGCGCGTTGAAGAAATCGCCGATCAGCGCGCCCACCACGCCCTGATGGCAGACCTCGGGATATCGTTCAGCCGAGAAGGTCCGCACCTCGAACCGCTCCGTCGTGGCATCAAGGCTGACAGGTCCGGTTTGCCCGAAGCTATCCCCGCCATACCAGGCCGAGGTAGTCAGTCGTTCGCGATAGTGTGTCATCGTCGTATCGCGAGCGACCGCCTGGTCGCGAAGCGCCATTTCTGGATCGTAGGGCGGCGTCTCCAGGCCCAGACCACTGGTTGGATTAAGGACGGCACGCAGGAAGCTGAGCAGTTCATTGGGGCGAACAATGGTCACCGATCCCCCGAGGGATTTGAACGTGCCGTCTATGGTCTGATGAAGGTCATGGAGGGCTTTGCCGGCTTCGCCGGCGGCGCTCCCTTTGAGTTCGAAGGCCAGGTATATGCGATAGTCACGTACGAACATCGGCGCGCTGCGCGACATCGACGACCACACGCCAGATCTCAGGTGCTCTCGGCGATGCCTCGCAAGGTCGATGAATACACCACCCCCGGCTGCGCGGGCTTTTGCCCAACGGTCCAATATCCAGCCGACCTTTGGTGAGGACCAGTTGATGATCTGGACGTGAATGCCCTCGGGCAAACTGTCGTTGAATATCTGTGCAATGATGTCGTGCTTGGCTTCTGTCAGATCGCCAAGTGGCGTGACCTCAAGAATGAGGCCGACCGTATCATCCTGCTGGTAAAGCTGATGCACGCTATCCCAGGAGAGGTATGGCAACTTGCCTGCCAATGACGGGGGCAAGTCTCGCTCGAGCGCCGACGTAGGATCGGGCAAATCATCCCAGAAGATCCCGCGCGCCAGCTTCTGGATCTGGCCTCGTACCCCAGCCATCAAACCGTTGAAATCCATCACCTGCATGGCCAACCTACTTCTTGTCGGTCTGCGATGGGGCGGACTGTGCTGCTGGCAAGGTCGAGCCCGGCTCTGGCGAGGCAGTGACCGGCACCGGGGGCGCGATCCACCACTGAGCCTTGCGCATAACTGCATAGACGTCGGAGCGGTCGTGATAATCGCCCTGAGCATCGACATAGGGCGCCACGACGATCCGCATGGTTTGGTCAAATTCCCGGCGCGGCGCATCTTCCCGAGTTGCCGACAAGGCATTGGGCGCGTCCCACCAATTCGCCGGGCGAGCGCCAAAAATGGCCTGCCCTTTTGATGCTTTCCCTTGAACGGCCGGATGCGAATCGATCTCCTCGATCGAGGCACACGTTTGATTACCAATGGCGCGGCAAGACCAGCTCTGCGATGTTGTGCCAGAGGTTACGCATCCGGTCAGGGCGAGCGCGAGGCTAAATAAGGCGACTTGCTTGATCATGACTTACCTTCCCCAAAATTCTTGAGAGCATCTGGCGCCAGGTAGCCTTGATTGACCGTACCGTCGGCGCGAACGATTGTGGGGGTCCCCGTTATGCCGTTAGAGCGGGCAAAGGCTGTATTGGCTTCCACCGCTGCGGACGCCGCGGCACAATCTGGCGCCGTCGGGATTTTTCCGGAGTTGTAGGCCGCAAAAGACGCAGATGGCCGATCCTTGGCGCAAAGCACGATCCTGGCTTTGGTCGCACTGTCCTCACCGAGGATCGCGATGGGGTATTCCGTGACTTCAATCTCCTTGCTGCTCGCGAGTTGAGCGAACAGCATCCGGCAATAGCCGCAGTTGAAGTCCGAGAAGACTTTAATCTTGATCGGCGCACCGGGGTTGTGCACGACGGCGTTTGAGACGGGCAGATTGACAGCCAACTTGGCCGGCGGGGCTGCCGAAGGGGTGGCAGCCGGGGCTGGGGAAGCGAGATGACCCGTTGCTACGTCCACCGCAGCCAATTGCTTCAATCGTTCATCTGTGAGATCTACCTTCTTGGCCAGGTCGAGCAATGAGCCTACCACGATGTAGCGACCGTCGCGGGTGGCGTAGAACAGGTTCTTGCCGGCAGCTATCTCGCATAAACCCTCAACCTGGGTCTTGCAGTTGACCGAACTGATCTTGGTGTTTGGAAAATCAACCTGAACCTTATCGCGCAACGACTTGCTGTTCTCCGGTAGAAAGGCCATGCCGGCAACCACCACGGCGACGGCCGCCGCGCCGAACATGCTAATGACCCCGATCATTTCCCGATTTGGTTTTCTTTGAAGCCAGGAAGGGATCATTTGACACCTCCTTTCGTTGTGAAGCGGAAGCCGTCCAGGAAGACCAATTCGACATCCATGCCCGTCGGCATCTCGATGACCGGCTGGTATTGCTCCGCGCGTTTGATGTAATAGTCCGCCAGCATCGACGAGGCGTTGCCCACCCCAGTACCGACCGCATCCTGGGCGATTTGCGATGACGTGAGAGGCACGGTCGCAAGGCTGCCGCCCGCGCCTGTCGTTGTAATAGCCGTCTGACTACGCTGGACATTCGTGCTCATCGCCTGGCCGAGGCCTTGCAGTGTGCCCGCAACCATCGCCTTGCCGGCAAAGTTGCCTTCTCGGGAAACGACACGACCACGAACGCCTGACTTGCCCATGTAGGTCACGTACCCATCGACCTTTGCGACGAGCGTTCTGTTGCCATCGACCGGGCAGGTGATCTTCTGCAGCTTGATGTAGACCTTCTCCGACGACAGCTCCGCGAAGGCAGCCCCATTGACGAGACAGCCCGTTAGATCACTCGTCTGATACTTGCCATCTGCTCCAACACCGATTGCGCGCCCCTCGATGCGGAATAGGACGGGCTTCGGGTCTGCGGTCGCCGAGATCCCGGTTTGCATGTCGACGCCGACAAGGACCTTCGCCGAGACATAGGAATTGGGCGCTACATACTGCGAGCTGTCATAAACATTGACCTTGTCGACGCTGGCGCCGTCTGCGGCGGCCGCAGGGGCCGCTGGAGAGACCTCAGGGCCGTTTCCGACCGCAACAAGGTGGATGGCGCGCTTCGGCGTGGTAGGCCCCTCCCCTGCTGCAGCACTCGCACTTGAAAAAAGCGGTGACGCTGCGCTCTGAGCAGGGGGAATAGAGGCAGCGCCACCTGGCGCCTGGGTTTGCGAGCCCGTCTGGTTATAGGCGGCGCCCTGGCGCGTCCTGGGGGCATAAGCCTGAACAGGTGGATCGTTCAGCACTACGGTCGGCTGCCCCATACCCTGAAATTGGCCCTGGCTTTGGGCGGTCAGTTGGGCGTTTTGATCCATGGTCGTCTGCAATTGCTGTTGCAGGTCGGCCATTTGACCACGGAGTTTCGTGTTTTCAGCCTCAGGGCTAATAGCGGCCGGCGAAGCCACATTGGCCGTAGCAAGGCTTCGCTGTTCGAGCGCCTTTTGCTGCAAGCCATTTGCACCGGCAGGTTTCTTGAAATTCATGACGTAGAAAACCAGTCCGCCAACGACCGCGGCGGTGCCGATGATCAAGAGCCAACGAAGATTCTGGCCTCGCTTGGCCTGGAGGTTCGGGTTGCCCACCTCATCAACAGATTCCGGGATCGGATCGGGGATGCTCATTGAGCTTCCTCCGCGATATAAACCTGGGCGCTTTCGCCCGGTTTTAGCATTTCGTTGCTCACCCCCGCAGCAATCACGTGTTTGACGAGGAACTGCTCTGCCTTGAGCTCCTGGGGAACGGTGTCTCTGTTGGTGACGTAAAGAACAATCCCTCGAATGCCCGAGGCGTGATAATAGCCAACGGTGCGGAGACGGAGATGGGCTGTCGTCTCTCCCTTGTCATCTACGGGGGTATAGGTCACTCCGTCGGTGACTTGAGCGTTAAACATCAGCTTCATGAAGGCCGTGATGGTCTCGGCGTAGCCATTGGTTTTCAGCGAAACGGCGCCCGACTGCGTCGTCGTTTTCAGCTCTGGCACCAGTTCGATCGTCTTGGCCGCCCCCTCACCCGGATGCAACAAAACCTGCACGGTCTCGCCGGCGTCCGTCGTGACAAAAAGGCTAAATGTCCGACCCGCAGTGTCCCCATCGAATCCGACAAAGACGTCCCCGGTCGTGGCATCGTTCTGGACAAGCACCTGGGGACCAGAAGGATCATCAAGGCTGCGCACTGCAGTGATCTTTTGGCCCCTCACCAGGAGCCGTGACATTTGCTGGGCTGCTACATCGACCGATACGGTGCCACCCTTGACCTGCAACGTGTCAGCATCCGCCACCGTGCTGAAGCTAGCTAGTGCCAACAAGGGCAAGGCGAATAGGAGTTTGGCCTTCATCACATTCCCTCGGATGATTGGACGGGTTTGACTTTTTCGCCTCTGGCATCCTTAGGGTCGATCTCAGCGATCGCCTGCAACCGCATAAGCGTGCCGGTCTTGGTCCAGTGCATGGCATAAATTTTGGATTGGTCGTCGACGACCTGGGTGCCCTGCAGGATCACCAGTCGGCCGCGAACTTCTGAGTAGAGCCCTGCTGGATCTTCGAAGAAGTCGTCCGGGAAGAAGGCTTGCGAGGTATGTGTGGCCTCAGCTTTCGCGCTTTCTTTTTCCAACGCGACCTTCACGGCCTCAAAACTCACCGGATCCATGATCCGTTGGGCTTTACGCTCGAAGTACCCGGCCGTTTCGGGTGTCTTGTTCAAAAAGAGCCAGGCAACATCGCGCGACATATCTTCCAAATATTCGGCGTCGACGCGGCCATTGGCATCCAGGCTCGCATCTGCGGGGAGCGT
>FTDD01000091.1_pt1 | contig 15744 bp, 16 predicted proteins | sample 1639881 | NCBI WGS metagenome assembly FTDD01 (sample SAMEA3914869, study PRJEB12502) | metagenome | biome: forest; material: soil | place: USA | collected 2012-03-12 | depth 0.1 m | reverse complement strand
TGGCTCGACCATGCTGCTGGTCAGCGGCTATATCCAAAGGGAAGGGGACGTGGTCCACCTGGTCGCCCGGTCCCTGGCCAACCTTTCGCCGCTGTTGGCGACCGTCGGCCAGCGGGATGCCCCGTTTAGGATGCCGCACCAGCCAGGGGATGAATTCCGAAACGGCGGACCGGGCTTAGATCCGCGGGTGAAGGCGGCCGAGACCGAGGAGGGCATTGCCGTGAAGAGTCGGGATTTCAGGTAGTCGGTTCCTTTCCACCTTCGCGCTGTAAGGGTATGATCGCGCATCAAACCTTGAGGCTGAAATGACCGCGATTCGAGAAATTGAAATTCAGAATTTTCGTGGAATTTCTTACTTAAAATGGTGGCCGCGCCCGGGGATCAATTGTCTAATTGGACCTGGCGACGGGGGTAAGTCTACCATTCTCGACGCCGTCGAACTAAACCTAGGCTCTCGCCAAAGTTATTCTTTTACAGATGCCGATTTTCATCGTTGCGATACAAGCCGCCCGATTATCATCGACATCACACTTGGCGCCTTGGACGACGACCTTCTTAATCTAGAGACTTACGGACATTTCTTCCGGGGCTGGGATTCAGCGACAGGCACCCTGCACACTGAGACCTCGGCGACGTTAGAAACAGTGCTGACCCTTCGGTTGACAGTTGCAGACGATCTCGAGCCGTTCTGGACGCTATATGCCGACGGCCCGTCCGCTGAAGGACGCGAGAAGAACCTCCTATTCAAGCACCGGCACAATGTCTCGCCCGTCCGATTAGGGACGGTAGCGACGCATCACATGGCCCTCGGACCACGTTCCGTACTCGGGAAACTGTCCTCCGACGCAACCCAAGCTTCCGCGGCCCTCGCTGCCGCGTCCAGACAGGCCAGGAAGGCGTTCGCCGACCAAGGCTGCACCGGGGTCGAGGATGTGCTTCTTGTTTCCAAACAGATAGCAAACAGCATGGGTATACGCGTCGATGACGTAAAGGCGCTCCTCGATGTGCGGGGTGTTACCTTCACCGGTGGCGCGATTGCTCTACACGGCGACGATCAGGTTCCGATGCGCAGCTTAGGCAGTGGTTCCATGCGACTGCTTGTAGCCGGCTTGCAAAAAGCCGTCGGGAGATCATCAATCTTCCTAATCGACGAAGTTGAATTCGGACTGGAACCTTACCGGATTGTGCGGCTTTTGGACTCGTTGGGAGCAAAGGTTGATGACCCGTCTCAACAGGTGTTCATGACGACTCATTCGGCCATAGTGCTCCGTGAGTTGTCGGCACCTCAGCTTTTCACGGTGCGTAATTTTAAAAACATCCTACCGGCGCCTCCAACTGCAGCAATCCCTGGCGCGCCCGTGCGCGTGACATCGAATCGAATCTTTCCACTAGGTCGTTCATTGGAAGCGCAAAAGACCCTCCGCGCATGTGCAGAGGCTTTCCTCGCTCCCAACGTCATAGTTTGCGAAGGTAAGACGGAAATCGGCCTCATACGCGGCTATGACCTTCATCGGCAGAGCCAGGGCGATCAGAGCGTCCTAGCAAACGGTTGCCATTGGGCTGACGGCGGTGGCTCCAGCATGATGGAACGTGCGTCCATCTTCGCGGACATGGGCTATCGCACGGCTTTGTTTATGGATTCAGATGTCGCTTATACCGCCCAAGACTATTCCTCGCTCGCCGCGAAAGGGGTCACTGTAATCCGATGGGCGGAAGGTTTGTCGACAGAGGAGGCGCTATTTTTGTCCGCTGGCGCGCCGCAGATTCCGGCGCTCCTTTCGATCGCATGCGAATGGCGCTCTGAAGACGCTGTTGATGCCCTAATAAAGAAACTCAGTAACGGGACATATGACTTAAACGCCTGCAGGAACGCCTTTACTGAGGACATGCGATCTCTTCTTGGCGGCTGTGCGAAGGACAAGTCAGGAGGATGGTACAAGGATATCGAACCGGCCGAGCGCGTAATGCGAGAAGTTATTGGCCCGCATTGGCCGGCCGATGCTACGGCTTTCGCAGGTCCCGTCCGGAGCCTGTGGGATTGGATTTGGCCGCGTCCCTTAGCACCGCAATCCAACTAGGTCCTAGCACAGATGGTCGACGTTCCCGTTGTCCTACGAACCGCAAGAGGGCTCGTGGAAGCCCCGGCTGGATGTGGAAAGACAGAACTCATCACGAATTGTTTGAACCAGGCGGCGGCCAAGCCGGCCCTGGTGCTGACACATACAACGGCGGGTGTTGCGGCGTTGAGAAGCCGTCTCAAAGTTAAGGGCGTGCCAAGTGCTAATTTCCGGCTGGCCACGATCGCTGGATGGGCTTTGAATACGGTCTCGATGTTTCCCGAACGCTCGGGTTTTTTGTACGACCCCCAAGTCTCGCCGAATTACGGTGCCATCCAGGCAGCAGTAGGCCAGCTTTGCAACGCCGGGCATATTCAACGCGAACTTCGGGCGACCTATAGTCGGCTCTTAGTCGATGAATACCAAGACTGCACAACCAGCCAGCATGCTATCGTCAACGGTATTGCAGACGCTATTCCTTCAGTTGTCTTCGGTGACCCGATGCAGGCAATATTCGGGTTTGGACAGGAACCCATGCCGGACTGGCACGCCGACGTTTCTACCGCCTTTCCTCTGCTTGGTACGTTAACGACACCGTGGCGTTGGAACCGAGTAGGCGCGCCCACCTTAGGTGCCTGGCTGCTTGGGGCTCGGCAGATGCTTCAACGAGGGCAGTCCATCGACCTGCGGACCTGCCCGCAACACGTCCACTGGCATCAGATAACTAACGATCCGAATAAAACAATCACGGACCAACTGAGACTGCATGCAGAACTTTCGCGCCTGCAAGGGCAAGCGATATTGGTGATTGGAGACCCCACCCAAGCTGCATCCCGGCATAATTACGCAAGTCGCGCCTTTGGGATTTCTGTCGTTGAGCCGGTGGATTTTCGTGATGTAGTCGCAATTGCTGATCGAATGGCAACCGACCCAGGGCCCGCTCTGTTAGGTTCGGCTATCGAATTTCTGTCAAGTGTCATGACCAATGTCGGTGCACCTCAGTTAGCGGCCCGCGTTCAAACGATCCTAAATGGCCGAAATCGTACCGCGCCCACTGCTGAAGAGCTTGCGGCGTTAGAGATATACCGCACCGGTCGTTTTGCCGATGTCCTGACTTTTTTCACTACAATGGCCGGCGACCGAACCCGACGAATTTATCGGGATAGCGCCTACAATATGCTCACAGAAGGGCTAGTCGCCTGCATCCGAAACTCAAGCGCCGACCTATCGCGGACAGTGGCAGCCCTGCGTGAAAGGCAGCGGCATGCGGGTCGCAGCGTTCCATTTCGGGCAATAGGCTCGACACTCTTACTGAAAGGACTAGAAGCAGATCACGCGGTCATCCTGGATGGTGACAGTCCGAGGTCGAGGATGTCCGCACAACACCTCTACGTGGCCCTGTCGCGGGGGGCACGCTCAGTCCACGTGTTCTCCCGCAAACCGGTGATCCCCTGAATAACTCGAGGTACCGAGGCCTCATCCACAAAAATTCCGTGCTAAAAGGGTAAGTCCTCTTCGCTGACCGGAACGGCACCTTGGGTGCCGCGATGGCGATAGGCGTCAATTCCCGCGATTCGGTAGGCGTTCGATATCCCGAAGTCACTTTCAGAACTCGGCGCCCGCTCGGTGTAGATCAGGGCCAGGCCGTTCAGAAAGCTGATTGCCGGCGCGATGTTCTTGGTCGCTATGCCTGTGTACTCGGCGATCTTCTGATAGCTAATACGCGCCACATTGCTCTCATTGTCGCGGAAGGCGATCAGCAGCAGATAGAGCTTCAGCGCGTCGAGCTCGGTACGCACCCGCAACTTGAAGCGCGAAAAAGCGGTCACCACGTCGTTATAGTAAAGCCGCTTGGCAGGCACCTTCGCCCAGCCCTTCAATGGATCGAACCCTGTCAGGGCGATGGAACTGCGTCCGTGCGTCTTGCGCAGGATGAGGCCGTTTGCTTCGAGCAGCTTCAGCCCGGCCGACACTTTTTCACGGCTCGATGAAGCCCGCTCGACCAGCTGTTCATAGGTCATCTGCGCGATGCCCGTCGTCTGGTCGGCGTCGTGAGCGACCATGATCAAGACCATCAGTGCGACGATCTGGGCCGCATTGTTCTCAGACCCCTTGCCACTGCGCCAGGTGAACGCCTTCAGACCATTCTGGGCGATCCACTGACTGGGCAGCCGGACAAATTCCGCGCGGGCCATCAGCGCGGCTTCGTCGCGACGTGAATCGCGTAGAAGGCCAGGGCGAAAGCCGCGAGCACAACAACGATCAGAAGGTATTCAATGGGCACGTGCGTCAGCGAAGCGAAAAACGCCTCAGCTGCTTGTGGGTAATTTTGCATGGTTTGCGACTCCGACTGCGAAACAATGCAAACAATCTAATAGGCTAAGAGGGTCTTTTCTAGAGACAGTTTCGGGCAGTTTTAATGTTTTTTCGACAAAAGGTTCAGTAAAACAATTGCTTAAATTTCCTTTGGCGGTTCAGGAAAGTAATGAAAACAGTTCAGGAAGCTGAATTCCTGAACTGAACGCGAGTTCTGTCGGAAACTGCCCTTCCGTAACGTCACTCAAGCAGTTTCAGGCGAGGGACGTCAACATAACCGTATGAACGACTGACCCATATGTCGCTGACGTCGGGCTCCGCTCGCTGTTCGACAGACTGCCAGTAGCCTTCTTCGATATAGCGCGAGAAGGACGCTATAGGGGGCACGAGGTCGGGTACACCTCCGGGCCGCCAGAAGCGCCAAGGCCTACCAGCGTGCCATCTGGCCCGATCGAATATGGGCCTACCATGCCGCAAAGGGACGATAGAACCCTTTGTCGCATGTCTTGTAACCCGCGATGATCAGACCAACTATCGACTAAAAACGGCTCCTCCCGCCACGCACGCTACGGCCGCGTCGCCGTATCGGCTAAAATTTGGTGCCATCTTGGGGCAAGCGGTCAAGGTGCCTTGGGCGATTCCATGCCTATGAAAGTCGATGGTTTGAAGTGGGGTCATCAGAAGTGATCCCCCTGCCAGTGAATTCGCATCGCACAGTGCTCTTACCTCCACGTCGGCCGAGCCGTCAGGCCCCGCCCCGCGCCCGTAAACGGTAACAAGGACTACAGCGACTTTCCTTTGAAATTGACTGGGGTCCAGGTCATCTGCCTTATTGGCCTTGAGAGCTGCTTTTAGCAATTCCATGGCTGGTTCGCATGTCGCGAGATCGTCCCCTGTGCCTTTCAACCCCACTACCAAGCCCCAAGCCGTTGTATCCGAGCCACCTGTAGGGCAAACGCCGGTGCAAAGATTTTGCCTTGAAGGGTTTTGAGCCAGAGCGAGAGGCGTTGTTCCACAGAACATGCCGCAAAAGGCGACGATTCCTAATGCAATAGATGCCCTATTCATTTGAACACGCTCATGTTGAACTGGCCGATGCGTTACGAAACAGATGGATTGTATCACATCAGCGAAGGCTGGAAACCACAACCTCGGCGGGTCATCCCTGGCACCATTCCGTGCCTGGAATCACGTCTTATGGACGCTAATCGAGGCTCGCTGCATTCAGGCCACTCTGCCCACGTTATTTGCCAATAAGGCTCAGAAGGGAACCCCTATGCAGGACGGCGCCCTCCCTTCCAGCCTTAGTCGACGCGGCTGGCTTTGCTTTGTCGATTCTAGGACGAAAGCGTAAAGCCGGAGATGCCGCTTTCCGGGCCAGTATCGAAGACAATTTTCCCGAGGCCCTGGTTTAAGGTTTTTGATTTGCGCCGAGATCTGACCCAGAAGTCGGATCAGATCTCGGCGCAAATCAATACCTTATAAAGGGAGTCGGGATCTCTTACGGATTGAGGCCTTTCAATTGTTGGACATAGGCGGCCGGTAGTTGTAGGGAATAGCGCGCCGGTCGTTTCAGCCCTGCTGCCGCAGCAACAGCGTCGACAAGGTCGATGCAGCTCGAAGAGGTTAGATGGTACTGCATACCCTTCGTGTTTTTTAGAACAGTTAGGATCGCTGACCGCTGTTGTGACGAAATATTGCGCTTGAACGTGACAGTGACGTTTGTGAAACGTGTAGCATTTGCGTTCCATTCGTCACTGAGGACGCCGGGACCACCTGCGATCATATTACCGCCAGGATCGTAGCCAGCACCTATAACGCGGACGTAAGGATTGTCGGCGCCACCATTATTCCAAGTTGATGCTCCGACCGGAATATTTAGCGTCCATGTCAGATTCCGGTTGGAATCGTAAAGTATAAGGGTGCTAGCCGGTGATTGTCGCGCTGTGAACACGTGGCTAGTGCCGACCTCAGTCCAAGTGTCGTCGGAGGATTTTATTAATTGTCCCCCGCCACTTAGGCTGATGGAGTTCACTGTTTCAGGTGCCGGATAAAACCCGTAGCATTCTTCTTTGATTCCGCTATTTAGCTGATAGTCAAAGCACATGAATGCGTGAACAATACCCGTCCCGTTATCAATGAGGGGGTAACGGGCCGCTCCATAAATAGCTAGGCTAATGTCGCCAGGAGCAGCGACACAAGGCGAAGCTCCGACGATAGTCAAAGCAATCCCAATTCCACTCAGAATGTGCCGAATTAGCATCGCGTGTCCTTGTGAAACTACTCGCCGCCGCCACCTTCGCCGCCGCCATCGCCACCACCATGATCGCCACCACTGTCTCCCCCCGGGCCTCCATTATCGCCTGGGCCATTGGCTTCTCCTTGGTTGTTACCATTCGAGTCGTTAGTCGATTGACTGCCGGAATTGTCGTCCGACGACGGGGTCACACTTTCTAAGGTAGGAGTTTTTCCGGGTACATCTGGGAGCGAAACCTGGCCACTTGTAGGCTCACCAGTGTTCTCGTTTTGCTCATTTCCAGTCGTGCTGCTACCGGTTGGCGCCGGTTCCGGTGTGGCACTTGGTTGCGAAGGTGTTGCTGGCGTGCCTGTCGGGGCTGGTGTCGGGGTTGCCTTATCCGGAGGAGTTGGAACTGGCGTGGGGGAACCATCTTGTGACATTTAACCCTCCTGGCAATCGAGCCTGACGACAATCTATTAAAGAATAGCAGACTTTGAAATGCGCGCAAGGCGCGAACGAACGCGTCGGAACCAGGGCGAAGTGTTCGAGAAATATGAGAGTGGCGAAGTTCTTCCGTCAGGGCCGGAGCGCGTGGAGAGTATGCAAAAGTGTGCGCGGCTGACAGCCGTGGCAACTTGTGATAAGGCTGCGCCTACATTTCTTGCGCTGATCGGGGGACGACTGTGCCTCGCAAAAAGTCGAAATCGGCACCCCATGACGGCGGCAATCCAGTGGAAGCCACCCTTCAATTCACTGTCCGTCTTAAGCATGTAAGCCCGTCAACTTGGCGACGGGTATCGGTACCGTCGGCTCTTACCCTTAGAGAACTCACGGCATTATGCAGGTGGCAATGGGATGGGAAGGCATCCATCTGCTTTTGTTCCGAATCCGAGCCGTTTCCTACGGCTCTTCGGAGCTGGGCGTCCATTCGCCAGATATAGCCCCTTTCATCATTGAAGCTACGCACTGACGCGCGCTTCGTATACGAATATGACTTAAACATACCATGGGAGCATGAGGTCCGCCTGGAAGCAAATGTTCCCGTTGAAGGGGCGGATCAGTACAATGCCTTGACGGTAGGGAGCCTTGCCCACCCGAGGAATGCCCGGGGCCAGCCTGGTTCATGGAAAACAGAGACGGCGAGTATTCAATCGAGGCCGTCGATGACTACGAGACTATGTTCGATTTCCTGAACGAACTGCTCGAAAAAGACTGCCCCGCGCACCTCCGCGAAGATGGGGCCCTCGATGAAATTGCCGGCGTCGTCGATAGGATGGAAGAACGGCAAAGGTGGCACGGCGTACCCTTCAAATTGGGGTTCTCGGCTGATTCGTGCAAAAAGTGACGATAAGCAACCCTTTGAATCTATTGACGAAATCGGGATTTTTACAAGTTAAGCCATTGAAATTATTCAAGAACTAGGTTTTGCGCGCGGCGAAATCACGTTCCTGATCGGTTCCAGTAGGGTAGAGCGGTGGGCTCCCAGGTCGAAGTTGAACATCCCGCGCAGGTTAAAATGTCCGTGGGCGATTGGGGCGACCTTGCTGATGACGTCGTCGGTCAGCACTTTAGGCTCGGCCGCGCGTGCTTCTTCGATGTGGAGCGTATTCCAGGTCATCAAGATGTTGGCGATCAGCGACAACGCGCCTGAAATGGCGGCCAGCTGATCGTCTGTCCGGCCACGCTTTGGCCCAAGGTCGCCGTTGTGGATGGCGCGCTCCATGAAGTGCACGGACTCTCCCTGGTTCAAAAGCTTGAGGATGGCCGTGCGAAACGCCTCGTTGCCCAGGTAATCGCAAAGATAGATGGTGCGTAGGATCTTGCCGAAGGCATCGCCGGCCTTGAAGATCGTTTCGCCACGGGCGGCAGATCCGAAACGGTCAAGGGCGAACGTCGCAGAGCAACGGCCGGATTTGACCGAGCTGGCCAGGCGGAGCAGGTCGTCCCAACCCTCGTGTACATCGGCCATTCTAACGGTCGGACTGGCTACGGATATCAGCGTGTCTGGCAGCTTGAAGCGTCTCGGCACATAGAGCTTTCGATCCTTCAAGTCGGCCAAGCGCGGGCATAGGTCGAAGCCAAGGATCTTGGCGAAGGCCATGCCGAAATGGGTGAAGCCGTGGGTGTCGACGGCAACGCGGTCGATGTCGATGATCCGCTGCTTAAGCGCACCTTCGATTGCTGCGCCGGCCTGGCGCTTGTTCAAGATGATGGGCTGATTGTAGATGATGCCCCATTGGTCCATGACGTGGGCATAGGTGCCTACGGCATAGCCTTTGCGGCGGGGATCCGTCCGCGCGCTCCAGAGCTGCCGCCGCGCGTCCAGGCTCATCATGTCGGCCGAGGCTGCGACGCCTGGCCCCCAAAGCCGAGTGACGTCGTAGCCGCGCATGAATTCCAGAACCTGCTGGTTGGCGGCATCCATCGCGTCCTTGGCTTCGAGACGGACCATCATCTGGGTGATGCTGTCGGCCGCCGCCTGCGGCACCATTCTAACCAGATCCGCCGCGGACAGGTCCGTGCCGAGAGCGACCAGCGCGCAATAGAGGTTGACCAGCTCGCTTTCTGAGCGTGGGCAACGGCCGAGCAAGATCCACGAAAACCGTGTCCGCGCATCGATCTCGATGATGACGTCGGGCAATTGGCCGGCCAGGCCGCGGCCAAAAATCGTGCGTCGAGCAAAGACGATTTTAGGATCGACTTCTTCCGCCCTGGGCTTCGGAATAATCACGCTTGTGTCGCGGATCGCCACATGGCCGTCTGCGACAGCCTCGCTCAGGTCGAAAAGCCTGGCTTCCAGGAGGGCTGTGATTTTGGATAGCTCGATGACACTGCTCTCATCGACACCCAGGGCCTTGATGTGGCGACGGCTTTCCTCGTCCCATTCCGCCTTCGAGATCATCCGGTCCGAAGGGCGCTTGTGGGAAAGGCTGTGATCTATGGCCGCCGAGCCGTTCTTCAAGCTGCGTTTGAGCAGCATGGCGGTGGCGGCGACATATGAGTTGAAAGCCGCCGTTCGGTCGGCCTGGGCTAGCAAGCCTTCCCAGGATACGCCAAACGGATTGATCTCTGTCGGACGCAAGGCGCCAGATCGTTTTCCGTGCGTCTTGTCGATGACATGTAGGGCGCCATGCAGGGCGTGGTCGTCCTCGGGAACGACGTCGATCCGCTGGGCGGCTGATAGAAGCGTCCGAAGATGAACATGGTCATTGGCCAGCTCCATGCGGATGGCCGTCACTTTGTTCGGAGGCTCGTCGAAACCAAACGGTACCAGCAGTTCCCGAACGCGTTCGCGGAAATCTTCCGCCGGCAATTGGCCGTCGGCCGCCAGGCCCTGAAGCGTCATCACCAGCCTGCGATAGCGCCGCAACTCGTCGCCCTGGCGCTCTTCGACGCGGTCCTTGGCCTGGCGCCAAAGGTCGGCAATGCGCCGGTCGATCAGGTCCGCCGCCGTATCGGAGTGACGCAGTAGCTGGAGCCGAAGAAAACAGGCGATCTCGATCTCCAGGACCTCGTTGCGCACCTGGTGGAGCTTCGACGGCTTTCGGTACTGCAGCGGGCGGGCGTAGTGTGTCAGTGCGGCCAGCGAAATCCCGAGATCCAATTGTTCTGCGCCCAGTTCCTTGAGCAATTCGACCCGGGCAATTTGCTCCATAACCGCGGAAGCTTTGCGAGACCTTGGCCCTTCGCGTAGCCAGTCGAGGCCCGTTTGGAGAAGAGAGTGCGGCGGTCCGGCGAGAAGGCGGGAAAGCCAGGTCTCCCGGATTTCGGCCGGAACAGCCCGGGCGATCGCCCCGGTGAGGTCGTCCTCGCGCATGCGGCGCGCCCGATAAAGCAAGCTGCGTAAAGGTCTGTCTCCTAAGGAAAAATACTTCAACTCATAAAGCCATTTTCGTATCCGGAAGCTCAGCTCTTCGTCTTCCAGCGCATCCCAGGTTTCCTTGCGCAGATAGCCCAGCAGGTTACGCTCGGCGCCCTCGGTCAGCTTGCGAAAGCCCAGGACCGGCGGCGGCCTGTTGGCCCAACCACAACGTCGCTGGGATTTTGGCCAACTTGAAGAACGATCGGCGAACAAAATCGTTGCCATTGACTGTTGCGTAACATGAGTCCATGCTCCGTCTGGAATTGATCTTAATCCTGCGGAGGCGTGTATGTCATCTGTGTGGAGTTTGTCGCTTGGGGAACTGCAACTGGTCGGCACCAAGCCTGCCGTGCAAAGGGTCGGTTTCGCCATCCAGCTGAAGGTGTATCGCCTGCACGGGCGGTTTTTCGAGACCGGGCGGGAGGTACCAGTCGAGACGATCGAGATCATTGCCTCGATGCTTGGCCGCCCGATCACCGATGTTTTAAGCTACGATTGGGAAGGCCGGACCGGCCGGCGGCATCGCGAGGAAATCCTCAAGCTCGGCAACGCCCAATACCTGACACCTGAAGCACGCGAGGCCTTACGGCATTGGCTGGCAGGTTTCGTGGGGATGCAGTCCGGTTCCGCGGTCTTTGAACGCGCGGAGGCCTGGTGTCGAGACCAGGGATTTCGCCCGCCGGCCAAGGCTGAGCTGGACCGCTTGGTCGGATCCCTGCGCCGCGACTTCGAGGCTGGGTTGTTGGACCGGATTACCACCTCGTTGCTGCCGGAGACGGTTGAGAAGCTTGAAGCGTCGCTGATTGACGCTGACAAGCCCTGCGGGTTCGACGACCTCAAGGCCGACCCGGGCCGAGCTGGTCTGGAAAACCTGGTGCGGATGGCTGACCGCCTAAAGTTTATTCGAAGCCTTGAACTGCCACGTGGCATTCTCCGTGATGTCGACGAGGCTCGCCTTGAGCTTTTGCGGCGCCGGGTCAGCCAGGACGGCGCATGGGAGATGCGGCGTCGCCCGAGGTCGCGCCGCTTGGGCCTGTACGCCATTTTCCTGGCGAACCGGGAAGCGGGGATTACCGACGCATTGGTCGATCTGCTGATCGAGACCGTGCACAAGATGCACAAGAAGGCCCAGCGCAAGGTCATGGGCCGGATGACGCGCGATCTGACGCGGGTACACCACAAAGACCGGTTGCTGTTCAAGATCGCCAGGGCATCCCTCGGCAACCCCGACGGCACGGTTCGCGATGTCATCTTCGCCGTCGCCAGCCAGGATCGTTTGCAAGCTGTCGTCGCCGAGTATGAGGAGGGGGGCACGTACCATGAGCAGGTTCAGAAGGTCCTGCGTGCTTCCTACGGCGGCCATTATCGCCGCTTGCTGCCGCACCTGCTCGAAGCTTTGGAATTTCGCTGCAACAATGTGCAGACCCATCCGGTTCTGACGGCGCTGACCTGGCTTAAAGGCGCATTGAACGAGGAGCCGATGCGCCGGGTCATTCGTTCGGAGGACGGACTGCCGATTGACGGCATTGTGCCGGCCAAATGGCGCGACCTGATCGTGGAGACAACAGCCACCGGCTGGCGTGTTGACAGGATCGACTATGAGGTTTGCGTTCTGCTTGCCTTGCGTGACCGGCTTCGCTGCAAAGAGATCTGGGTCGTCGGTGCCGACCGCTACCGCAATCCCGATGACGACGTACCAAAGGATTTCGAGGTCCGGCGCGCCGAATATTATCAGGAGCTGGCCCAGCCGGCCAATGCCAAGGACTTCGTCGATAAAATGAAGACCGAGCTGGCCGCGGCACTTGGGCGCCTGAATATGGCGCTACCCCGTCAATCCCTGGTCCGTTTGCGTTCGACCGGCGAGAAACGGATATCCGTGACGCCTTTGGCGCCGCTTACTGAACCTCAAAACCTGGTGGCGCTGAAGGCCGAGATCGAAAAGCGCTGGACGGGAACCGGGCTCCTGGACGTGCTCAAGGAAACCGCTCTTCGCACCGGCATGTTGAAAGCGTTCACGACCTCTGGCGACCGGGTCATTCTCAGCGAAGCCGACCTGCATAAACGGCTGCTGTTGAGTTTGTACGCGTTGGGCACGAACGCCGGCCTGAAACGGGTATGCAGTGGCCATGAGGGCGTCAGCTATTCCGAGCTTTTGCACGTCGAGCGCCGGTTCCTGAGCAGGGAAGGGCTAAGAGACGCTAATGCATTGGTAACCAATGCAATCCTGGCCCACAGACTTCCCAGCATATGGGGACAAGGTACAGCCTCATGCGCATCGGACTCGAAGAAATTCGGCGCCTGGGACCAAAACCTGATGACCGAATGGCACGTGCGCTACGGCGGCCGCGGCGTCATGATCTACTGGCATGTCGAGCGAAAAGCCGCCTGCATCCATTCCCAGCTGAAGCGCTGTTCGTCGTCAGAAGTCGCGGCGATGATCGAGGGCGTGCTTCGCCATTGCACGGACGCCGAGGTAAAAAGCCAGTTCGTGGATAGCCACGGCCAGAGCGAGGTCGCCTTCGCTTTTTGTCTGATGCTCGGCTTTGAGCTCGCGCCGCGGCTAAAGGGCATTTCCCGGCAACGGTTGTATTTGCCGGACCTAGCTTACAAGGACACGCTCGGCAGCTTGTCGCCCATTCTGGCGCGGGCCATCGACTGGGATCTGATCAGCCAGCAGTATGATGAGATCGTCAAATATACCGCGGCCCTGCGCCACCGCACGGCCGAGCCCGAAGCTCTACTGCGCCGCTTTACCCGAGCGAATGTCCAGCACCCGACTTACCGTGCGCTTGCCGAACTGGGAAAGGCCGTCAAGACGATCTTCCTGTGCCGCTACCTTGCCGAAGAGCCATATCGGCGCGAGATCAATGCCGGCTTGAACGTCGTGGAGAACTGGAACAGCGCCAACGGCTTCATCTATTTCGGCAAAGGCGGCGAGATCAGCTCAAACCGTATGGAGGATCAGGAGCTGTCGGTCCTGGCGCTGCAGCTGCTGCAAAACAGCCTGGTGTATGTGAACACCCTGATGCTGCAGAAGGTGCTCCAGGAGCCGGCCTGGGCGCGACGAATGACTGAAGAAGACTGGCGAGGTCTGACACCGCTCATTTATCTGCACGTCAATCCTTACGGCCAGTTCGAGCTCGACCTGGAGCAACGCATCGATTTTGACCGGAGGCTTGCCGCATGACCCATCAAATTTCGCCGACATCGCATGGCGATAAGCCGTCCAGTGGGGTATTTCCGCTCGCCTTCCACAGCGCGTGGAAAACGTCGCCTAATTTACATTATGGGAAATATACACAGCAATATCAATATGTTACACCTTTTCTTCCAAAATGTCACGGCCGGTTGAGACCGCGCTTTGACCGCAGCGCGCCGACCGACAACCATCGCCAGGCCTCGAGCGCAAGCCGTAACCTGGACACCAGAATCGCCAACGAGGAAACACTGGGCCTTTCTGCGTGCGAAACACTGTTGCGTAATGGCCTAGTTTTGCAACAGGGTTTTGCATGTTAATCGGCTATGTTCGGGTCGCGAAAGCCGAGGCTCAGGACGCGGCCGTCCAGGTCGACGCCCTGAGCGCAGCCGGCTGCGCAAAAATCTTCCGCGAACCCGCCTCCGGCGGCCGTTGGGACCATCCCGCATTTAAACGCATGCTTGAAGAATTACAGCCGGGCGACGTCGTCGTCGTCCCGACCCTAGACCATCTGGCGCGTTCGCTGGCGGACCTCATTCACATGATGGAAAAAATCCTGAGATGCGGCGCCGATATTCGCTCGCTCACGGAACCCGTTGAAATATCGGGGTCTTCGGCACAATTGATAAGCGCGCTTGCGAAGTTTGACCGAGGCCAGTTGAAAGTGCGAACGGCTGAAGGTCAAAAAGCGGCGCGAGCCAGGGGCAACGGCGGCGGCCGGACAGCTAAGCTCTCCCCTACCCAACAACGAGAGATTATCGACATGCTCGCCGCGGGGCGGCCGGCGGCGGATCTCGCGCGATTGTTCCGAGTTCATCGCGCTACAATCAGTCGCCTGGCGTCAAAAGCTCATCGGGTCGGCATCACCGACACCGCTGATGTTCGCTAAACGTTCTTCGAGTTGGCCGAGATCCCAGCGACGAGGTCATTGGGGCCTGTTGGTGATCGAAAAGTGTGCGGCCGCGGCGTCGGTACAGCGATCGGATCGATGCGATCTGCGGCGGCCGTTCGCCCTTCGATATCTGCTTGCCGATGTGCTGAAGGACGGCTTCCGGTATAAGATCGGTCGTATTCAGGAGGCCGCCCGAGAACCGCAGGAAGCCGACATGCAGCGCCAGACCAAGCCGGATGGACGCCCCGCGGCTTTTCGAGATCACGTCAAGCTCGGCAGGCCTTAGCGTGAAGAAGTGCTCGATCTCGACAGTTGACAGGTTTGGTGGAATATACGTCGCGCCGAGGTACTGCAGGTCCCATTCCATCATTTTGGTCTTGCTCCTCGATGACGCCGGCGGCGCCGAAGTTGGCGCACATTTTCGGCGGAAATGGGAGTCAAAAAACGTCTGAATTTCCCATAACTTATCTTAGGCGCGTTTTGACATCTCGTTGATTTAATGATATAAATTGGCTATATTTGGCATTTGGATTGCTGGAAAATGGCCACTCGAATGACGCGGATCGATCCGCAGCAAAACATGGCGCGCTGGTACGAAATCGACGTCCAGCCGACCTTGTTTGGCGAATACACGGTCGAGCGCCATTGGGGTCGAATTGGCGCCGTCGGACAGTCGAAGACGTTCTGGTTTTCCAACGAAGACGCGGCCGACGAAATGGCTAAGAAAGTCACCAGTACGAAGGTAAGGCGTGGGTATCTCTGGCCAGGGCCCTCCCCTCACGCGGCGAGTTAACGATCGCGTAACGGAATGTCCGCTTCTGCCCAGGAGCGGAAGATGGCCGCAGCTGCATCGAACATCTCCATATTGACAACGAACAGGCACGCAGGGCCAATTTCGACAACCTGAACCTAAATGGGGCGGACCATGATTACGAAGACACTGGCAATGGCCCTGATCGGAATAATGGCGATCACATCGGGCGAAGCTCATGCCGAAAACTTACCCGCAAACACCGTGCCCATTCTTCCAGGGGCAACGGTGCGTTCCATCAAACAAGAACCTTGTCTCGTATCAGTTCGGGAATGGACCCACGGCTCAGAAGCGGAGACTGTTGCCTTCTATGCCAACTGGGCGGTGAGCAAGGGGCTTATCAAATCAGACAAGGCCTCGTCTAGCAGTGT
>FTDD01000219.1_pt1 | contig 16132 bp, 13 predicted proteins | sample 1639881 | NCBI WGS metagenome assembly FTDD01 (sample SAMEA3914869, study PRJEB12502) | metagenome | biome: forest; material: soil | place: USA | collected 2012-03-12 | depth 0.1 m | reverse complement strand
TGGCAGGCTGGGGTGGTGAAGAAGAGCTGCCCGCGCCCGAATGTCACAGGTAGTTTTTTCACCGGCCGCCCTGCGAGATTTGCAGCGCCTCCGGGATTTCTTGCGTCCCAAGAACGCAGATGCCGCGCGCCGGGCGGGTGAGGCTATTCGCGAGGGTGTGAAAGCGCTCGGCACTCAGCCGCGCATGGGCCGCTTGGTGGACGATTTGCCCGAAAATTTTCGCGAATGGCTGATCGACTTTGGAGATAGCGGTTACATCGCTCGTTACCGTGTTGATGGTGACCTAGTAATTGTCCTCGCAGTTCGCCATCAAAAGGAGGCCGGCTTTCCGTGAGTGGCTCCAAAAGCGATTGGCGGTTGATGTCGCTTTTGCCTTTGTCATCATGGTGGTCGTTATCTAGCCATGTGAGTGCGGTGAGCGGTCTTGCCGGAACTGCTTAATTTAGTAAATCAGCTAGCACGGCGCACTTTACGTTCGGGAAAGCTTAGAAAAATCAGCCATATGCTTTTGAATAAATTAGGCTCATAACCTGAAGGTCGTCAGTTCAAATCTGGCTCCCGCGGTCACGGCAATAAATGTCACAAAATCAATTATATAAGATCAGTTTGGTAGCTCGACGCTGGCGGCGTGGCTATTCAGGTGGGGCGGGGATGCCAGAGCAGTATCCACAAATCGCTGATTTTGTTAGGCCAGGTCGCTAGCACAAAAAGAGCCCAAAAACCTGACGGCTTTACTGCGGTAATTTTCTAGACGTCAGACCGAACCGACCGTCAGGGATCGGCTGCGCTCAGCTTGTCCAAAGCGAGCCTTCTGCGGCGAACTCTTCTGTCTAGGTGCCGGACCTAATTCGAGGCCGTGTGCGCAAATCTTACGGGACGGGTTTAGATATTTTTGGGCTTTAGGAGACAAATTTAGACACCTTCAATCGAATCGTGTAGTTATGGGAAAATAGCTTACGGGACGGATTTGGACAAAAATCTTCCTTAAGAGATATTTTGAGACAAAACGGGTTGTCTTCGTCGCGTTAAGAGGTAAGATTTTACGGGACGATTTCAGACAATTGTCCTACCTTACGAGACTATTTTAGACGTGCGGTTCGGATCAGCCGGTCTTAAGGGACAAACAGTGGCAGACCTAATTTTTTCACCTTCCGACGATCCGAACGGGAGCCGAGCGATAAGCCGGCGACATCAGGACGGTGAGCTGATCTATATATCGGCCGGAATCTACGCGAGAAGTGGCGCCGAGCCGATCGAGAGGGTCGTGCTACGGAACTGGTCCAGAATTGTTGGCCACCTTGTCCCTGACGGCGTCGTCACCGACCGCACCGGCTTCGATTCTCGGCCCTACAAGGATTCCGAAGGCGAAACGCCCGAGGCGGTCGTATTCATGAGCGCGCCGAAAACACGGAACATCCTGCGAGTCCGAGGGCTGGTCATAAATGTCCGTGAGGGGCCGGGGCCGGTTGAAAGCGACCTTGCCTTTCTCGGCACTTGGATTGCCAGCCCGGGCCGCCTGCTCCTCGATAACCTTGCCGTGTCGCGGCAAAGGGGCATAGTCGCACGGACGGTCGGCGTTAAAGCCATCGAAAACTACCTCGACAGCAAGTGCACAACTGAGGGGGAGGGCTATCTCAACAAAATCAGGGATGAGGCGCGAAGCTTGGCGCCGACGCTTGGCCGCGAGGACGAGTTTGGTCGGCTCGACAACATAATCGGCACCTTGCTGCATACACGGCAGGCGAAATTGGTGACATCGGCGGGCCAGGCACGCGCCCGCGGCGAGCCCTATGATGAGGCTTGCCTCAAGCGTCTAACCCTTCTTCAGCAATATCTGTCCAACCGTGCGCCGGTCATGGTCGCCGATGAGGACAAGACCCCGGCTCGACGGCAGGGGGGGGCATTCATCGAGGCCTATTTCTCCAACTATATCGAGGGGACGCAGTTTCTGATCGACGAAGCTGTGAACATTGTATTTGACGGGCAAATGCCGGCAGCGCGCCCGCAGGACGGGCATGATGTTTTGGGAACCTACCTTCAACTCGTTGAATTGGAGGCGCGTCGGGCGGCGACAATCGATCCAAACGTCTTCATCGATGAGGTCCGAGAGCGCCACCGCCGCTTGATGGGAGGGCGGGAAGACATCAAACCCGGGGTTTTCAAAGACAAGGCTAACCGCGCGGGGAACACGACCTTTGTCACGCCGGACCGTGTCGTCGGAACCCTGAAAGCTGGCATCGGCTTGCTTGGAGGGGTGACCGACCCATTTTCGAGGGCGGTGATCGTTCATTTCCTACTAGCTGACGTTCACCCCTTTAACGATGGCAACGGCCGCATCAGCCGCATAATGATGACCAAGGAACTGATCGGTTCGGGGCTGTCACGCATCGTTATCCCGACCGTTTATCGTGGTGATTATCTCGACGCACTGCGGGCGCTGTCGCGCAACGATAATCCGAGTATTCTGGTTCGGTCGCTGGAATTCTGTCAGAAGGTCAGCGCGGCCTGCTCGTCCGATACGACACATAGAGCGATCGACAACTGGGCAAGAAGTTACGCCTTTTGCGAAGACGCGGCGCATGCCCGTTTGAGTTTACCGGACCCTGCGACCGTCCTTCAGAATAAGGGTGGGGTATTGGCTCCGGCCGATTACTGGTCGGCGCTTGAGCCTGGGACCAATGACGGCCCTCCTTTCCGGTTCTAAGTCGGTGGCTGCCGGGGCTTGGATTCGGCATAATATACTGATTTATAATAGTAAATATTGGATATCGCGAAGGGGATCGAACTCATAACATCCACCTTCGCGAAATGGCGCTCTCCTCATGACGAAGCGACTTTCGGGCGCGCAATTTAGCACCCCAGCTAGCACAAGCATTTTTACGTGGTAAAATTTTCTAGGAAATTCAAAATAATACGGAAATACACGTCAGGCTCATAACCTGAAGGTCGTAGGTTCAAATCCTGCTCCCGCAACCAAACAATAAATGCAACAAAATCAATAATGTACGATTATATTGATGAGTCGGCGCGCCCCTCCGGCTATTCATGTGAGGCGGGGATCCCAAATCAGCATCCACAATTCTTTGATTTTGCTCAGCCTGAGGGTTAGCACAAAAAGTGCCCAAAAACCTGACGGCTATACGCGGTGCGGGCGGCGCCGTGGGATTCGGCATTTACCTTCGCGACCGAGCGATTGACTGCTTCGCCGCCGCTTCGCCTTTGCGCCCGAAGCGGCCATTCTTCTTGATGACTGGGAATGAACTTATCGATTATCGCAGTCAGAAACGTCTTCCTTGGTTGGGCAGCTTCGGACGCGGAGCGCCGTTAGCGATCACGGCCAACTAGAGGGCTCTGGATACATGCGGACATCGCAAACGCGTTCGGACCATGCTGATGACTTCCTCGCGAATGCGCCGCACGATGACCGACGGCAAAAACGGCACATGCTCGACCAGTTGCTCGGCGTTCAGCAGCCCATCCGTCTGCAACCGCGCAAGCGATGCCAGGTCGTGTCGTCATACTGGTCCACAGTTCACAGCCATTCAGGCCTTTCCTGCCAAAATTTCGCGTCAAGTGTCGCTAATTTACCCGCACTGCGCATCAAGTCGAGTTACAGTGTTACATTATAGCTGGCAACGGTCGACTGTCACCACAGTGGCTACAATAAGGGAGACCGCTTTGGCCCTCCCGGGTAGAAGGGGGATGATCATGCGCAAACTGAACCACTTGGCCGCCATCGGCCTTCTGGCCTCCAGCACTCTTATCGGCACGGGCATGCCGCACATTGCCGCGGCGCAACCGGCGCCCGCTGCCCAGCCACCCGCGCCTCAGTTCGATGCCGCCGGGAAGCGCGACGCGATCGCGGCAGCCGCCAAACTGTTGACCGACGACTACATCTACCCGGACATTGGCGCGAAGGCTGCTGCCTTGCTGACGCAGAATCTCAGTGCCGGCAAGTATGATGCGATTACCACCCCAACTGCTTTTGCCAACCAGTTGACCCAGGACCTACAGGGCCTGACCCACGACAAGCACATGGTCGCTCGTTCGGACGATCAAATGCTGGCCACCCAGCCGTCGTCCCTGCCACCGCCCAATTTTTACGACTTTGTGCAGGCCGATCGGTTGAAGGGCAATATCGGCTATATCAGGTTGGACGGTTTCATGCCCAAGCCCCTATCCCGTCAAGGCGCCGACAAGGTCATGGGGCTCGTGGCCTCGACCGACGCACTGATCATCGATATGCGAGGTAATAATGGCGGCGATCCAGCAGCCGTCTCGTATCTGGTCAGCTTTTTTTTCGATGGCAAGACGCCAATCCATGTCAACGATATAGTCTGGCGCGACCCCGGAACGACCGATTACGAGCGCCAGGTCTTTTCGACCGAACCAACGCCCATCAGCTATCTGAACAAGCCGGTTTTCCTGATCACCGGTCCGCGTACCATTTCCGGCGGTGAAGAGTTTGCCTACGACATGCAAACCTTGAAGCGTGCGACACTGATCGGCGAAGTCACCAGCGGCGGCGCAAATCCGGGTGGCCCGCAACCGATCGGCTCGGGTTTGACCCTTTGCGTGCCCAATGGGCGCGCCGAAAATCCGATCACCCACACCAATTGGGAAGGCAGGGGTGTGTCGCCCGACGTCGCCACTCCGGCAACGCAAAGCTTCTTCACGACCTATTCTCTGGCTCTTAAAGCGCTCGGCCGTCCGTCGCCGACACCCGCCGACACGCCCGCAGTGGTCACCGAGGCCCGTCTGCTCGTCCCACCGCGCACCACGCCGGCGCCGGGCAGTGAAGCCGCTATGCGCGCCTGGGAGGCCGGCATGGCTAATGGTCATCCGCCCTACGACATCATGAGCGATGCCGTGGGCGAGATGATGAAGGCGGCGGTGGACTTTATGCCGGCCGACTTGAGCCGTCGGGGCGCGCTGCACAGCGTGACGTTTCTCTGGGTGGATCTGTACGGCGCGGACATCTACGATTTGACGTTCGACGACCAGAGCACATTGCGCTTCGCCATCACTTTGGGGCCGGACGGCAAGATTACGAAGGTTATGGGACAGCCGTGTTTAAGAGAAGGCGGTCGTAGCTGCGCTGAGCCCGCGCGGCCCGTAGGCGCTCAAAAATAATCCTAAACACAATAGCGTCGTCATCAAGAAGAACGTGGCGCGGTTCACTGTTTACATAGCTAGAGGGGGGCAGTTTAGGTTTTGTAAAAGCCTATCCGCAAGAGATTAGTTATGTGAATGTCAAGATCGTCGACCCGAATTGCTATCAAATCCCGCAGCTTGCGCCAATCCTTCGCCCAGAACACCGACAATGGCAAGGCAAACAGTCGACCACCGAAACTGACGGACTGAGATCCAGGATAAATGATAATGCCGGTTGTCTACCAGTTTTTGCCAGGACCTTCAGACATGAACCACTTCAGGCTCTTAAGGTCCGCTGGAATGATCGTGGTGGATGCCGTGATCTCAAAGGCGACGAGTTCCCGCCAACATGCCGCCCAGCGCCGCAGGATGGGCGTCGGCGGCGAAGCTACCCCAAACGAAAGGCAAGGGGGACGAAAGAACATGCGGCAGTCGAGAGGGTGAGCCTTGACGAGCTCGCTAGGGTTCGCCGATTTCACGACGAAGGTAAAAGACCCGGCGATTCCAGGCGCTCCTTGGAAGGGACTGGAACGGTTACGAACGGACAGTTGGACACTGCCGCCGGTTCAACCGAGGGGCTAGACACTCATTTTATGGCGGGCGGCGGAGTGACCGACGACGGATCGGCCGCCAGGGCCTGCTGGACCTTTTCATGCAGGGTCTTCGCTAGGTCGTCGGACGACGCCTGGACCTCCGCGTTGAGGCCGGCGGTCATCAGGTCGAGAAAGGCCTGCGCTTGAAGATTGCCGCTCTGCGCGGCGATCTTCATCCAGGCCACCGAGGTGACGTCGTCACGTTTGGTGCCATCGAGGCCGGCGCTGTCGATCAGGCCTAGCATCAGCTGCGCGTCGCTCAAGCCGTGCAGGGCCGATTGAGTCAGCCATTTGACGGCCGCGTCGTTGTCGACCGCAACCCCGCGTCCGTTGAGATACATCAGGCCCAAATTGTACTCGCCAGCTGCGTTGCCCTGGTCGGCCGACATGTGGAACCAGCTTAGGGCCTGGCCGTCGTCGCGTGGCAGTCCGTCACCGTTATAATACATCATGCCGACATCGGACTGCGCCTGGGCGTCACCGCCGATGGCTTTCTCCGCCACAGTCTTCTGCTGAGGCGTCAAATTGGCCTGAGCGTGCGCCGACGGCGCGACAACGGTGAGGGCGGTTAGCCCGATGATCAAATCACGATAGCGCATAGGTCCCCCGCGGCCGTGTCACCTTAACATACCTGATTGGCACGCGCTTTCAAGGCCCGCCAATATCTGAAGGCGGCATTGACAGAATTTGTTAAGCAACCTAAGGTGTTGGAACATGGGCAGCAAAGGCGTTGGGGGACGCGGTGTCAGGGGAAACCGGGACAAAACTGGAAGCTGCTAAACGGCCCTACCTTGAACTGCATCAAAAGCTGTTCGTGGCGGTCATTCTATTTGCCCTGGCCGCTTTTATTCAAGTTTACAATCCGTTCGATTTGTCGGCCCAGCACGACGAGGCTGCCGCCGAACTATCCTCCCTGGTCCAGGCGCCGTTCGCCGGCAGCCGGGGCGGGACGGCGGAGCCGGTAACGGTCCTGCTGGTTGACGCTGGTACGCGCAGCGACCTGGGGTTCGACACACCCTACATGCCTTACGACAAGCTGGCGCAGACGCTTCAGGCCTTGGTCGCCGCTCAGCCCAAGGCAATCTTTCTCGACTATTCCTACCGCCGAGTCCTGACCGAAGACGCACGCAAGCCGAATAATGGCGCGACAGGCGTGAAAAGCGGGCTCCAGCAGTTGGTCGACGTGCTTAAGTTGGCGAAAACCGCCCACGTGCCGGTGTTTACTGGGCCGGTCGGCGACGACGGGCAACTGGCCGGCCTGCGGGCAGAGGTCACATCGGTGGGTATCAGTTGGCACGCCGAGCACCGACTCGACTATCCCTTCCTCGGCGACAGTGACTTCGTCCAGGGCGGATCGAGGCCCGTGCTCACGGCGGCGCCAGCAATCTATCGCGGGCTCTGCCCGGACACGCCGGCGGGGGGGAACTGTCCCGGCAAGGTCCTCGTCCAAGGGATGTTCGACGGCGACCAGTTGACTCGCCCGGAAAAGGTGCCCCCGGCGATGTTCCTGAACTATCTGCCCTATAGTGGCCGTGACGGCGCCTACGGGGCGTCGGAGACGTGCAAGGATGAACCCCGCGGCGAGGCGTTCGCCCGCCGGGCGCTGGCGCGAACCGTGTTGCGAACGATCAGTGGCGATGATACGCGCGGTCCGAGCAAATGCATCGATGTCCCCCACTTTTCGCTGACCGAGCTTGTGGCGCCGGGTTTCGACGGCGCCCCGTCGCGCGTATTTAATGACTACGCCCAGGCCTATATCCGGCATAAGGTCGTGATGATCGGCGACAGTTCAGGGACCGACCGGTTCGATGCCCCGGTCTTCGGGCGTATCGACGGCGTGTTCCAGCATGCCATCGCTTTGCAGACCTTGATGCGCGCGGGCGACCATTATACGCGCTGGCCAGCGGCCGTGCCGATCGACAGGCATGGCGAAGCGCGCGCGTCGCTGCCGTGGAATTTCCTGCTGGAAAGCCTGATCTCGTTTTGTGTGCTGGCGGCTATTCTCGTCGCGGATCGTCCCGAGACCAGCGCCACCGCCCACGGGTTCATCCGGCGGGCTGGGTTGATCGCCATCGTCGCCGGCCTCGGCGCCCTGACGACCGCCATCGAGGCCGCCCTTCACTGGCCGCTGGCCAATCTGCTCAACATAGCTGCAGGCGTGGGCGGGGTACTGGCCATTACCGAAATCGACAAGCTCATTTCGCGGCGCTGGCCGGTCCTGATCGCTACCCTGGGTGTGGCCGCGCTGGTCCTGGCAGGAGGCTTTGTCCTGCTGCGTTCGTGGTTATAGGGACGGGAATACAGACAATGACTGCCGATCGCAAGCCAGCCTCACGGAGCCCCAGCGCAACCGCCAAACGTCTCGGCGCGGTTGCCGCCCTGGCAACCGCGCTGGTCGGGTCACACGCTTTCGCCCAAGGTCAGGCCCAAGCCAAACCGGCGACTTCGGCAGCGGTAGCGGCTGCGTCGACGTCGTCCTCCGCACCCGCGACTGAACTACCGGGTTGTCCAGGCATGGTGATCGATCACGCCACCGATGAGACGCTCAACTTCTACAATGAACTGCTAGACCCCGTCGCGACGGCGACGGGCCGCAAGGCGCCGCACAGCCTGCACATTCCGATCGCCGATTGCGACTCCAATTACGACTATGTCGAACTCGCGCCGCTGGTTGACGCCCATGTCGTCGAGCGTACGCACATTTATGTCGGCGGGCGCGCCGCTGTGAAGGTCGCAGACGTCGTGTCCGTCAGTCTCGCCTCGCTGGTGCCGCCGCCACCGCCCGTAAAATCGCCATTAGCCAAGAAAACACCCGCCGCCAAGAAACCCAAGTGACCTCCGGATTAACGTGCGGCCAGATGACCTGTGGCCGGCCGATTTATCGAAAGAAATGCCAATGATCTTTCCCCTGAGTTCGCCGCGCACACTTTCCGTCGTGGCCGCTTTTGCCCTGCTGGCCCTGACGGAGTCCGGCCACGCTTGGGCGGCGAACCACTGCGAGGGCACGAAACTGGACCACGCCCTGGTCCCGCAACTGCAATTGCGCAAACCCGACGGCACCCCCGCCGAGGTCCTGCCGCACGCCGACGCCGCCGGCAGTCTGGCCGGCCTGGTCGTCACCAATTGCAACGCCCACTTCTTTCAGGTGACCTATAACGGCGAGACACGGCTGGTCAGCCGCAACGACGTCGCGCCGGCCCAGGACGCGGTGAAGAACGGCTGCAGCAACACGCCCGACACCCGAAGCTTCGGGGCCAATGGCATCGTCGATTGCCCAAAGCGATGACGACGGGCATGCGGAGAAACGGCATACATCTGGTAAGCGCCCTGGCGCTGGTGGTCGCGCTGGTCACGGTGCCGGCCATTCCCGCATGCGCCGCGGACAAGACGCCGGCGGAGTTTCGGAAGTCCAAGCTCAAGGACATGAAGATCCCCGACAAGAAGCACTTCATCGACACGATCGGCACCATCGTGTTGCCGGACGACCAAGGCGACATGAACGAGCGGTTTACCGACGCGCCGTCGCGCATTCCGGACCGGCGGCCCGTTCTCAACCCGGCGGTCGAGCCGTGGCTGCGCGCAATGCGCACCGACTTGAACACCTTCATTACCTACTATCAGACCACGACGCATAATCCCGTTCCGCCCTATAACCAGCCGCCGATCTTTATCCTGGGTGACGCCGGCATCGAATGCGAAGTGACGCGCGAGGACGCTGACTTGGCGGGCCATTCGGCCAATGCAAAATATCTGGGCTTCCTGGATCAGCCCGCCACGCGGACGCCCCCTGCCGCCACCAGCATGACGGTCGGCGAAGCCGATGCCGGGCCGACCAAGCCGTCGCGTGTCGAGCTGCTGTGCACCAACGGTACGCTGCTGCAGATCGGCGGCAAGCGTTTCCGCCCAGACGGCACGATCGACGACGCGGCCACCGACCTGACCGGCGAGTCGGAGATGGCCTTCGTTCTGGCGCATGAACTGGCGCATATCCTGCTCGGGCACTACAAGCTTCAAGAGGCTGAGGCCAAGACCCAGAAGGACCTGAACACCTTTTTCAAGGTCGGCTACGTCGCGATCAGCCTGGCCAACGCCAAGTACCACCGCGTCGGTCAGACGACCTACGTCACCTCCACGCCCGAGGCCAGCAAGAACCTGACCCGGTTGCTGGTCGGCGCGCACATCGTCAACGAGTTGAACATCGCCGTGCTCGCGCCGAAATGGCAGCGCGAACAGGAGCGCCAAGCCGATATCATGGCCGTCGACCTGATCAACGGCGTCAACAGCCAGAAGGGGCAGGTCTGGGATCCACAGGCCGCCACCAATTTCTTCGACAAAATCCGTGACTATGAGAAAGCCCAGCAGAAGGAAGATAATTTCGGCGCCCAGATCGCCATGTTGATGGCTCAGGGACTTATTTCCGGCGCCAATAACGGGCAGTCGGGCAAGAGCCTGATCAGCGGCCTAGCAACCACCGTCGCGTACCAAGCCTATATGCACTGGCGCGAGGGCAATGTGCAGCACCTGCACGATTATGCCGACGAACGCATGGCCACTGTCCGCGAATATATCAGTCGCGACGAACCAGGCGACTATGCCATGGACAACTCCGGCGGCGCTGCGTCTTCCGCCGCCGCTTCAGGGGCGCCCCCGTCGACCGCGCCAGTCCGCCCGCCGCTGCCTGATCACCGCAAGCTCTACGGCGCCCACCTTTGGGACGGCGAGTCCTATGGAAAGGCGGTGGCGCCTATGATGGCCGCCGACAAGCTGGCGCGGGAAATCGGCGAAAACGGCTGCGACAAGATCTCGCCCGAGTCGGACGCCTTCGCCGCCGAGGAACAGAAGACCGGGGCAAAGACCCAGATCGAAAACTACGCCGTGGGCGCCTATCTGCTTTGCAAGACCCAGCCGCAGACAGCAATGCCCTATCTGCGCGCCGCCGCTGAAGGCGCGCAATACTACGATCCCTATTATCTCCTGCTGATCCAGACCGAACTTAACGACGCCCCGGAGGCGGCGGCCAAGGATATCGACGCGGCCATGACGCAGAGCCCCAGTCCGGCCCAGTTCCTGCCGCTCAAGGTCTCGGCCCTGGTCGCGGCGAAGAAGACCGACGCCGCCGACACGCTGGCCGGCGACTGCAAGGCAAAGCAGCCCCTCGATATCGGCACGGCATGCATGGCGGCGGACGGCAAGACCTATGACGGCAACCCGTTGCCGGCCGACGACGGGGCCAAGACGGACGCTGCCTCCACGCCCAACCAGCCGTCGGCCATCGATCAGCTTAAAAACCTGCTAGGCGCAAGCAAATCGAAAGACGCCAGCGGCAGCTAGTCTCAGGTGCCTGAGAGGGTTTATTTCAAGGCGCGCGCCAAATATGCCGCGAAATATCGCGAGCTTGTCTGCTGTTTGGAGTTCATCGTAATCGGCGCAGTCAACGGGATGTGCGCCGGGAGCGGTGCGCGAAGGCGAAGAGCTTGGATATCTTCCGACAAGATTAGCTCGACTCTTGTAAATCTCGGCCAGCGCCTGTTCGACATCCTCGGCTGGCATTGCTATGACTTAGACCCTCTGTCGGGGCCGTATCTAGAGATGCAAAAGTCGGGTCTGCTGGGGTTTCGGACTAACGGATGATCAAGGCTGCCGGGGCGAATCTGTCCTTAGCCAAGAAGCGGCCGATGAGGCGGTCGGTTGGAGGAAGCTTCGTCGGCCCGGACGAGACGAAATCCGTGATCTCCGTCAAGATCCAGGCAACTCCGGGGAAATGCCGCATTGCGACCCATCCTGAAATAAGGCCGACATCGCCTCTTTAAAGAGGGTCTGCGGCCATCCATATACCATCCATGTGGATGGTATATGGATGTTTTTGATGACGGACGCGACAAACGGAGGGGGCACGTACGCGTGTCCCCGATAGCGAAAAAATCACCATCAACCTGGGCTATGTCGATCTGGGCCAGATCGATCTGCTAGTCCAGGAAGGCTTTTATTCCAACCGCACAGACTTTATCCGTACCGCGATCCGCAACCAACTCGACCGGCAGACCGATGCCGTCAAGGCGTCGCTGGCGCGGCACCGCCTGACCCTGGGGGTCAGCGTCTATACGCGCGCCGAGCTCGAAAAACTTGCAGCCGATGGCGAGCGGCTCGATTTGCAGGTCTTGGGCCTGCTGGTGATCGCGGCAGATGTGCCGGCGGCGTTGGCACGCGCGACCATCGCTTCGATCTACGTCCTGGGTGCCCTGCAAGCCAGTCCCGAAGTCCGCACTGCGCTCAGCGACCGCATCCGCTGATCCCCATCTTTTCTAGTGTTGTAACGCGTACGGAGTATACGCATGCCTCATCGCCTCAACATCGGCTTGCCGAATATCGACGTGTCTAAAATCGACATGAAGGAGGTCACTCGCCTGACGGGCCAGGGCAAGCTCAAGGAAGCCATGGAGATGCTCGCAGGCGCCCGCCCGCCGCAACCCCAACCGCAGGACGAAGACATCATCGACATGGTTCCCCCCTCCGCTGGCGGTGCCTGGACGGCGCTGTTGCAGGCCAGGGGCCGCTTCGAAAGCCGGACGTTTACGGCTGCGGCGGGCATGCGTCCCTACAAGCTATATATTCCCAGCGATTATCGCGGCCAGTCCGTGCCGCTGATCGTTATGCTGCACGGCTGCACCCAGTCGCCGGACGACTTCGCCGCGGGCACACGGATGAACACTGTCGCCGAAGAGCGGACATGCCTGGTCGCCTACCCCGGGCAGACTCAAACTGCCAACGCACAGAAATGCTGGAACTGGTTTAATAACGCCGACCAACAGCGCGATCACGGCGAACCAGCCCTTATCGCCGGGATCACGCGACAGGTGATGCGAGACCTTTCCGTCGATCCTAAACGCGTCTTCGTCGCCGGGCTCTCGGCCGGTGGCGCGCAGGCGGCCATCATGGGGCAACGCTATCCCGATCTCTATGCCGCGATCGGTGTCCATTCGGGCTTGGCCTGCGGAGCCGCGCGCGACATGCCGTCTGCTTTCGCAGCCATGGGCTCCGGTGCCGCGTTAAAGACATCTCAGCCTTCGGGAGCGCTCGTGCCGACCATCGTCTTTCACGGCGACCGCGACAAGACGGTACATCCGCTCAATGGTGACCATGTCATTAAACAGTCGAAGGGGGCGGCCAGCCTGAGGACAACAGTCGAACACGGCCGGTCGCCGGGCGGCGTTGCCTATACGCGGACAGTCTACAGCGAGGCCGATGGCTTGCCTCTCCTTGAACAATGGGCGATCCACGGCGCGGCCCATGCTTGGTCCGGTGGCAGCACTGACGGCTCTTACACCGATCCGAAGGGGCCGGACGCCAGCCGGGAAATGGTCCGCTTTTTCCTTGCACAAGGCGACTAGCCCAAGGTTCGCGCCCAGATCGAACACGGGGGGACCCAAGAGCGATACATAACCGGAAAGCCCTCGATCGCCCCAAAGTGCCAATCCTAAGCCCTCCGTCTTACGGGTGGAGCGGCCCAAAGGCATCAGTCGTAAGTCGATTTAGGTTCACCGCCCCACGTGCTGCGACAGGCCAAACTGTTTCGTCGAAGGGCCACTTCCGGCAATCCAGGTGCCAGGGACTGGCCGCTTTCCTTTGAGTCCAAATGACCCTGAGCGTTCAGGTTTTTGAAAGAGCACTTTCGGAAATTTCAAAGTGGTTGGAGACAAAGAAACCCATCTAGTCGGCATCTAAAAGCCTCACGGCGCCGTACATTCGAAGCATTTTACGGCTCCGGAAAATTTACATGGTAAAGCCCATGCCCGCTTGGTTTGACCGCGCCATGGAGATGGAGGTTAACGATATCATCGCCATCGAAACCTTGTCGGTGACTGAAGGCCAAGTACTGTCAACGAAGGCCCGCGAAATGAAGGTGAATCTGCCCAGGGTCGAAGGCCGATGACCCAATTCAAAGCTGAGGTGGACCTCATCGTGGCCCCGACCGACCGCGCGGCGCGGCAATCGAAACAATTATCGACCTTCTGCCGATCGAAATTGAGATTGCGGTAGGTTGCAGCGACAGTGAGCTATTTGACCTTTGCAACGCCCCAGCTTTGGACGCACGAGATTATCCAAAGAAGAAACATGACTGTAAGGATTGCTACCGTCTCGTAGAATTGCATAATCGCCTCCCTGATCCGCTGAATTTACGCGGTTATCCGCCGGATGTCGACCGTGACAAAGGGGCGGCATGGCGCCTAAAATGCATACCGCCGATGGGTGGGCGATCGATACCGACCCTTCGCCATAAGGCGGTCGCGCGAGCCTTTTCACCGTTCAGTTACTGAAACTTCCGGTGCCGCCTGGCAAAGCAGCCCTTAGCCAGGGCCGCCTGACCTGGCGGTCCGTTTCGGCTATCCGCCCGCCATCGACTTCATGAGATCCAGTACGCACTGTCGCTGCCGGTCTGACGCTAGCTTCAGGTAAGCTTCGCCCAAATCGATCGCGTCGCTGGTCTTAAGAAAAACCTGCACGTCGTTCGCAGCTGGAGAGATCTCCCCCTCGGTGGCGTATCCTTCAAAAAACCAGCCTGTGGATACCTCAAGGGCCCTGGCGGTCTCCCACAGCTTGGACGCACTGATGCGATTAAGCCCGCGCTCGTACTTCTGGACCTGCTGGAAGGTCAGGCCGAGGCTTAAGGCCAGCTCGGCTTGGTTCATCCCAATGGCTTTGCGCCGCTGCCTCACGCGAGCACCGACGTGTCGATCCACGGCGTGGCCTTGGTCAATCCTGGGGTCGCTGGTTCGGCTCATGGGGTCCGTTGGGTAAGGGTTAACGATTGTTTATCGCGAGGAATCTGTGTCGATGCAATCGTTTCATTTGGACCGCGCTATGGGGCGTGCTAGGCAGCAGGCTTCGCTGCAGTAAGGGCCTGTAGCTCAATGGTTAGAGCCGACCGCTCATAACGGTCTGGTTGGGGGTTCGAGTCCCTCCGGGCCTACCACCCCACAAGATCAGCGCTGATCTCATTTCAGAAATTGGCGAAAAGTGCCTCACGCAAAAACAGGGTTAGACAGTTTTGTCCTCACTTCGTTCTTGCGACGAAATTGTACGTCGAAATCGGCGCGCCATGGCGCGGCGGAACATCGCCGTTGCTGGGGAAAATTTCTCCCTGATTGTTACTTAACCACATAAGGCGACACGGGTTGTTACGACCTCGACCTCAATCGTGGAGCAACCGAAAGCCTGTGAAGGCCATCATTTCCAGCTCCGGAGCTTAAACCTGTCCGATCGGACCCTAATCAAGACGGCGCGCGGCGTCGAACGATGGCAGATCCGCCTCTATTCAAGCGACGCTCTTATCGACGAAGAGTTCGTCGTAAAGGCGCCCAAACGGACACAGCGGCCTTTCCCATCCAATAACCTCGTCGTAGCGAATGCCAAATTGGCTGAACGGGTCAACGCGGTTTAGGCCCACGAGTCAAATAGCCCCAGCCACAAGCTGGGCTTTTTTTACCGAATTTTTTCACAACCTTGCCTGCGCACGATGATACTCTTTGAATGCCTCAGGAACGGGGCACCAACTTGCCCCGGTCTTTGGATCGGGGCTTTTCATTGCCAGCTATCGCCAACCACTGTCTTTGAGTTCTTCGTCGCGGACCTTGCCTGTACAACGCTTTAGGTTCAGCAGGCGGGGGGATGCCCAGCGCATGTGAGGCCACATCGTCCTGTAGACCGCAATCGTCGCGGCCTCGGCTTTGGCCCGGCGGTCGCAATCGCGATATTCTTCAGGCCCGTTCATGAACTGACGCCATGTCTAATACGTTGCTTTAATTGGCCAAAGAACCGCCCTCTGGGCCTGCCGCGTGATATTCGTGGCGCCCAAGCGCACATCCCGTGGCGATGGTGTTGCCGGCGCCGAGATTGGCCCAGTTTTCGTCAGGGCGGTCAATTCCAGGCTAGACGCGTGGACCAATCGCCGTGGCGTCGCTGTCGAGGGACACGCGATCGAATAGCCAAGTACCGAACCTGCTCGGCGTCACCTGAGCGCCCTGATGATCATTTCCGGGTAAAAATAAGTAGGCTTAGTCTTGCGATAACTGGCCCGGACGTCGCTTCGATTTGTCGGGGTCCACCTGCTCTCGCGTGAGCCTGTTCCATTCCATGGGCAGGATTACAGCAAGCGCCACGACAACTGCCGCACAAAAGACGAGAAGGGGGGCTGAAAGCGCGTGCATTGCGTGACCTCTCGTCTCGACGCTCAGGATGGCCGCTGCACCGTGCCGGAGAATTGTGACGGTCTTCCCTTCACCCAGGGGCGAATTCGCAAGGTTTTCATCGCCTGTTTGAAAGCGGTCGCCAGCTAGATGTGGCGGCGGCCATTTGCCATATCATGTCCCTGAGGGCACGAAGTTCCA